>ERZ780079.930-NODE-930-length-10649-cov-4.8232_pt1 | contig 10649 bp, 7 predicted proteins | sample MGYA00511087_ERZ780079 | MGnify/ENA primary metagenome ERZ780079 (study PRJEB29588, sample SAMEA2142583) | human gut metagenome | biome: human gut; feature: human-associated habitat; material: faeces | place: Denmark | collected 2008/2010 ... | reverse complement strand
CCGGCCTCCCCACCGTGTGGGGAGTGACCTTCCGCGCCAAATGCGTCGTACTGACTGCCGGAACTTTCCTGAACGGACTGATGCACGTAGGGCGCACCATGCTTCCGGGCGGGCGCATGGCAGAACCCGCATCTTACCAACTGACCGAATCCATCGCCCGGCACGGCATCACATACGGACGAATGAAAACGGGAACCCCCGTACGCATCGACGGACGGAGCGTGCATTACGAAGATATGGAGATTCAGGAAGGGGAAAACGACTTCCATAAATTCTCCTTTATGAACAACGGCGTACGCCACCTGAAGCAACTGCCGTGCTGGACCTGCTTCACCAATGAGGAAACACACCGCATCCTTCGTGAAGGGCTGCCGGATTCTCCCCTTTTCAACGGGCAGATTCAAAGCATAGGGCCCCGCTATTGCCCCAGTATAGAAACCAAAATCGTAACCTTCCCCGACAAGGAACAGCACCAGCTTTTCCTGGAACCGGAAGGTGAAACGACGCAGGAACTTTACCTGAACGGCTTCTCTTCTTCCCTGCCGATGGACATACAGATTGCAGCGCTGAAAAAGATTCCGGCATTCCGCGACCTGGTGATTTACCGCCCCGGCTACGCAATAGAATACGATTACTTTGATCCCACCCAACTGAAACATACGTTGGAAACGAAGAAAATCAAGAACCTATTCTTCGCCGGACAAGTAAACGGAACGACCGGCTACGAAGAAGCTGCCGGACAAGGAATCATTGCAGGTATCAACGCGCATATCAATTGCCACGGCGGAGAACCGTTCACCCTGGCACGCGACGAAGCCTATATAGGCGTATTAATCGACGATTTGGTTACCAAAGGCGTCGATGAGCCTTACCGCATGTTTACTTCACGTGCGGAATACCGCATCCTGCTCCGCATGGACGATGCCGATATGAGGCTGACCGAAAGAGCCTGGAAACTGGGACTTGCCAAAGAAGACCGCTACGAACTATTAAAGAGCAAGCGCGAAGCCGTTACAAGCATCATAGAGTTCACCCGGAGTTATTCGATGAAACCGGCATTAATCAACCCGGTGCTGGAACAGCTCGGCACTACCCCGCTCCGCCAGGGATGCAAGTTGGTAGATTTAATAAACCGTCCGCAAGTAACCTTGGAAAACATGGCAGAACATGTCAGCGCTTTCCGTCGGGAACTGGACAAGATTACAGAACAGGATAAAGTTGCAGACAGAAGAGACGAAATAGTCGAAGCAGCAGAAATACTTATCAAGTACGAAGGCTATATCGGACGCGAGCGAATCATAGCAGATAAACTGGCACGGCTGGAAAGCATAAAGATTAAAGGAAGGTTCGACTATAATTCCATCCAGTCTCTTTCTACCGAAGCCCGCCAGAAGCTGGTGAAGATAGATCCGGAAACGATAGCCCAGGCAAGCCGAATCCCGGGAGTGTCTCCCAGCGATATCAACGTGCTGCTGGTGCTTTGCGGGCGATAAGGGGCAACGTTCCACGTGAAACAAAGAATTCAATAAACGTATTAAATAAACTGATTATGAGCAAAGAAACACTTGCCAAGACCATTCGGGAAATTCCCGACTTCCCCATCCCCGGGATTTTATTCTACGATGTGACCACTCTGTTTAAAAACCCGTCGGCACTGCAAGAACTTTCAGACACCTTGTATGAAATGTACAAGGATAAAGGGATAACCAAAGTGGTAGGTATAGAATCCAGAGGCTTCATCATGGGCCCCATTCTCGCCACCCGCTTAGGTGCAGGATTCGTACCCATGCGCAAGCCCGGAAAGCTGCCTGCGGAAACAATCGAAGAAAGCTACGATAAAGAGTACGGCAAAGATACGGTACAAATCCACAAGGATGCCATTGAGCCGGACGATGTAGTATTGCTGCACGACGACCTTCTGGCTACGGGCGGAACAATGGAAGCAGCCTGCAAACTGGTGAAGAAACTGAACCCTAAAAAGGTATATGTAAACTTCATTATCGAATTGAAAGAGTTGCATGGAAAGGATATATTCAGCAAAGATGTAGATGTAGAATCGGTATTGACACTCTAAAGAAACAACCGGGTGGTAAAGCAATCACATCGCTGCATGAGAATGTATCGCCGCATGCTCTTGGCAGCGTATTGCTTTACCACCTTTTTCTTTACTACCTTTTTCTTACGATATGGACGAACTAAAAACAAATGATTACCTGAAGGGTATCGTTCTGAACCTTCCCGAAAGTCCCGGTATTTACCAATATCTGAATGCCGAGGGAACGATTATATACGTAGGGAAAGCAAAAAACCTGAAGCGCCGGGTCTCTTCCTACTTCAACAGAGAACATGAACCGGGAAAGACACGGGTACTGGTGAGCAAGATTGCAGATATCCGGTATATCGTGGTCAACACGGAAGAGGATGCCTTGCTGCTGGAAAACAATCTTATCAAGAAATACAAACCCCGTTACAACGTACTGCTGAAAGACGACAAGACCTACCCGTCCATCTGCGTGCAGAACGAATATTTCCCCCGCGTATTCAAGACGCGGAGAATCATACGCAACGGTTCTTCCTACTACGGCCCGTACAGCCACATACCATCCATGTATGCAGTGCTCGACCTCATCAAGCATTTGTACCCGCTACGCACCTGCAACTTGAATCTCTCGCCCGAAAACATCCGGGCAGGGAAGTTCAATGTATGCCTGGAATATCACATCAAGAACTGCGCAGGCCCCTGCATAGGCAAGCAGAATCAGGAAGAATACCTCAAAAACATTGCCGAAATAAAGGAAATACTCAAGGGAAATACCCAGGAGATAGAGCGGATGCTGTATCAGCAGATGCAGGAGCTTGCGGCGGAAATGAAGTTTGAAGAGGCGCAGAAAATCAAGGAAAAGTATCTGCTGCTGGAAAATTACCGTTCCAAATCGGAAGTAGTAAGCAACGTATTGCACAATATCGACGTGTTCTCCATCGAGGAAGACACCGATGAAAAGTCCGCATTCATCAACTATCTGCATATCACAAACGGGGCTATCAACCAGGCTTTCACCTTTGAGTACAAGAAGCGGCTGAACGAAACGAAAGAGGAGCTCCTGTCACTGGGCATTATCGAGATGCGCGAACGGTACAAGAGCCTTTCCCGCGAAATCATCGTGCCCTTTGAGCTGGACATGGAGCTTAAAGACGTTATCTTTACCATCCCGCAACGCGGTGATAAGAAGAAATTGCTTGAACTCTCCATCCTTAACGTTAAACAATACAAGGCCGACCGTCTGAAACAAGCGGAAAAGCTGAATCCGGAACAACGCACGGTACGCCTTTTAAAGGAAATCCAGCAAGAATTGCACCTCGACAGGCTGCCTATGCGGATAGAGTGTTTCGACAACTCCAACATCCAAGGCTCGGACCCTGTTGCCGGATGCGTTGTCTTCATCAAAGGAAAGCCGTCCAAGAAAGACTACCGGAAATATAACATCAAGACCGTGGAAGGACCGGACGACTATGCATCCATGAAAGAGGTTGTAAAACGGCGTTATCAGCGCGCTATCGAGGAGAACGCTCCCCTGCCCGACCTTCTTATCACCGACGGCGGAAAAGGGCAAATGAGCGCCGTAAAAGAGGTTGTCGACGAACTGAACCTTGACATCCCCATTGCCGGACTTGCCAAAGACGGGAAACACCGCACATCGGAACTGCTGTACGGTTTCCCGCCGCAGACCATCGGACTGAAACAAAACTCTCCCCTTTTCCGTCTGCTGACGCAAATACAGGACGAGGTACACAGGTTTGCCATTACCTTCCACCGCGACAAGCGCAGCAAGCGGCAGGTAGCTTCGGCCTTAGACGAGATAAAAGGGATTGGAGAAAAGACAAAGAACGCTCTGCTAAAGGAGTTCAAAAGCGTAAAACGAATCAAGGAGGCATCGGCGGAAGATATTGCCAAAGTGATTGGCGAGGCGAAAGCGAAAATCATAAAGGACTATTTCACAGACAAATAGTCCTTCAATACAAATTCTTGTCCCACACCGCGGCAATCACGAATTTATTCGTAACTTTGCAACCTGCAAAATTATTTTTTAGGACTAAAACATGAGAGTAGTTATACAACGTACCGGGCATGCGTCTGTCACAATCAACGGAACCTGTAAGTCCGCCATCCGCAAAGGATTTATGATATTGGTAGGCATAGAGGAGACGGACGGCAAGGAAGACATCGACTGGTTGTGTAAAAAGATTGTCAACCTGCGTGTTTTTGACGACGAGAATGGCGTTATGAATAAATCCATACTCGACATTGGCGGTGAGATATTGGTAATCAGCCAGTTTACGCTGCACGCATCTACCAGGAAAGGCAATCGCCCCTCTTACATACGGGCGGCAAAACCGGAAATATCCGTTCCGCTGTACGAACAATTCTGCAAGGAATTGAGTTTTGCATTAGGTAAAGAGATAGGTACCGGCGAATTTGGAGCCGATATGAAAGTAGAATTAGTGAACGATGGCCCTGTGACCATCTGTATGGATACAAAAAACAAGGAATAATGACGTTAAAAGAAGCACAACAAGAAGTGGACTCCTGGATAAAAAAATACGGAGTACGCTACTTCAGCGAACTCACCAACATGGCTGTTCTGGACGAAGAAGTCGGCGAGCTGGCACGAGTTATGGCACGCAAATACGGCGACCAGTCTTTTAAGGAAGGAGAGAAAGACAACGTTGAAGAAGAAATCGCGGACGTCCTTTGGGTACTTCTCTGCATTGCCAACCAGACCGGTGTAGACATCACCGAAGCATTTGCACGCAGCATCGAGAAGAAAACCAAACGCGACCAGGCAAGACATATCAATAATCCTAAATTATCCGACCATGGAGAATAACGAATCTACACAGAGCAAGTACGATGCCGCTCTGGCAAAGTACAACACCAATTTGAATGATGCGGAAGTGGCAGCGGAAGTAGCCGGAATAATCGCAGAGAAAGTCCCTGCAAACAATACTCCGGAAGTAAAGAAGTTCCTGTTCAACTGCATCGACCTGACCACGCTCAACAGTACGGACAGCGATGAAAGCGTCATGAAATTCACCCAAAAGGTAAACCAGTTTGACGAAGAATTTCCCGATTTGAAGAACGTAGCGGCCATCTGCGTATATCCCAACTTTGCGGAAGTAGTAAAGGATACGCTGGAAGTGGAAGACGTAAAGATAGCCTGCGTATCGGCAGGTTTCCCCTCTTCACAGACTTTCATAGAAGTAAAAGTAGCCGAAACCGCCATGGCAATCATGGAAGGCGCGGATGAGATAGACATTGTAATCTCCGTAGGAAAGTTCCTGAACGGCGACTATGAAACCATGTGCGATGAGATACAGGAGCTGAAAGCCACCTGCAAGGAGCATCACCTGAAGGTAATCCTGGAGACCGGCGCGCTGAAAACGGCAGCCAATATCAAAAAGGCCTCTATCCTATCCATGTATGCCGGAGCCGATTTCATCAAGACTTCCACCGGCAAACAGCAGCCTGCCGCCACTCCGGAAGCGGCCTATGTAATGTGTCAGGCTATTAAGGAATACCATGCCTTGACGGGCAACAAGATAGGTTTCAAACCGGCAGGCGGCATCAACTGCGTAAACGATGCGCTCATCTACTACACCATTGTAAAAGAAGTGCTGGGCGAAGAATGGCTGAACAACGGATTGTTCCGTTTGGGAACCAGCCGTCTGGCAAATCTCCTGCTGTCGGAAATCAAAGGTGAAGAAATGAAGTTCTTTTAAGAGGAATACGGTTGATATATCCGTTATATAAAACGAAGCGAAGAACCTGCTCTCTATATAAGGAAACAAGGTTCTTCGCTTTGTTTTTGAATGACGGGATATAAAAGAAACTTTGATAGATATTCCGTCTTTATTGTATAAAAAACAAACTTATTTTTCGCGTTCCACTACATAATCAAGATAGCAAACAAGCGCTTTCTTAACATCCGTATCTTCCATGGAAGCTAATAACGAAAGCGCCTTTTCCTTAAACTCAATCATAACTTTCGTAGCGTATTCAATGCCGCCGTTTGCCTTGGAAAACTCGATCAATCGGGCTATTTCATCAGTTGTAGCCGTTCCGCTCTTTACTTTCGCGGCAATCTCCTGTGCCTGCTTGTCGCGGGTTGAATTAAGGGCATAAAGTGCAGGTAAGGTCAGCTTTCCTTCCAGCATATCATTGCCGGTAGGTTTGCCGATTTCCTTGCTTTCGTAGTAATCGAATATATCATCCTTGATTTGAAAGCAAAGACCGATGTATTCGCCAAAGAGACGTGCATATTCCGCCTTTTCATCGCCAGCTCCCACCGAAAGCGCACCCGCTTTCATGCATGCGGCAAACAGTACGGCCGTCTTCTTGCGGATGACATCAAAGTAAATATCCTCGGAATATTCGGGATTGCTGACATTGGAAAGCTGCAACAGCTCCCCTTCCGCCAAATCCTGTCCCAGCTTCGAAACAATATCGATAATGCCGTAATTGCGCGTCATCCCCACTTCCACCAAAGCCGTTGCCAGTAAATAATCTCCCGTAAGCACCGCCACCTTATTATTAAAAACGGCATTCACGGAGAGCTGCCCCCGGCGTTCGGTACTCTCGTCCACCACATCGTCATGCACCAGGCTTGCCGTATGCAGCAGCTCCAAAGCAACCGCAGCATGAAGCGTTGCCGGGCAAATCTCATTGTACAGCTTCGCCGCAAGCAAAACCAGAATCGGGCGCATCATCTTCCCATTCTTCTGCCGTATATGCGCAATCACGCTGTTCAGCAAAAGGTTAGAACTGGAAAGGCAACTATCAAAATGCTTTTTGAAGTCTTCCAACTCCGCAGAAATCGGGGATTTTATGAAGGATATACTGTCCATACATCGCTATTTGAGCACAAAAATAGTAATAAAACGGTTAATACGGTATTTTTTTGTACTTTTACCATGAAAAAAAGGATAAATATATGAATTCAACCGATAAACTTTTCTTGCTTGATGCCTACGCATTGATATACCGTGCTTATTACGCGTTCATCAAAAATCCGCGAATCAACTCCAAAGGATTCAACACTTCCGCCATTCTGGGGTTTGTGAACACCCTGGAAGAGGTGCTGAAAAAGGAAAATCCCACACATATAGGAGTAGCTTTCGACCCTTCGGGACCTACATTCCGCCACGAGGCTTACGAACAATACAAAGCGCAACGGGAAGAGACTCCCGAGGCTATCCGCCTTTCCGTACCTATTATAAAGGATATTATCCGTGCCTACCGCATTCCTATCCTGGAAGTGCCCGGTTATGAAGCCGACGACGTAATAGGCACGCTTGCCACCGAAGCCGGCAGACAAGGTATTGTCACTTACATGATGACGCCCGACAAAGACTACGGCCAACTGGTGTCGGAGAATGTATTCATGTACCGCCCCAAACACAGCGGCGGATTCGAAGTCATGGGTATCGAAGAGATAAAAGCGAAGTTCGATATCCAGTCCACAGAGCAAGTCATCGACATGCTGGGACTGATGGGCGACTCTTCCGATAACATCCCCGGCTGTCCGGGCGTGGGAGAGAAAACCGCACAAAAGCTGGTGGCTGAATTCGGCAGCATCGAAAACCTGCTTGCCCATACCGACCGGCTGAAAGGTGCGCTTAAAACCAAAGTAGAGGCAAACCGGGAAATGATTGCTTTCTCCAAATTCCTTGCAACCATCAAAGTGGACGTACCTATCAAGCTCGACATGAATACCCTCGTCCGCGAAGAGCCGAACGAAGAAGAGCTCCGCAAGATTTTCGAAGAGCTGGAATTTCGTACCCTCATCGACCGTGTCCTGAAAAAGACAGTCTCTCCCCTTCCCTCTTCTTCCAGTTCCGCTTCGCCCGATCCTTATGCGGGAACTTTGTTTGCCCAACCCACCGACGACACAACTTCCGGAAACAACGCTCCGGTTCAAGGCGATTTGTTTGCAAATTTTGCGGACAACGGGACGGGTGATGCAAAAAATTCGATTCTCACGCGCTTAGAAATGCTCGATGTAGACTATCAACTGATTGATACAGAAGAGAAAAGAAAGAAAATTATTCAAAAGTTACTTACAAAAGAAATTCTCTCAATAGATACGGAAACCACCGGAACCGAACCGATGGAAGCGGAACTGGTGGGAATGAGCTTCAGTGATGCCGAAAACCGGGCTTACTATGTACCCGTTCCGGCAAATCGTGACGAAGCGTTAAAAATCGTCAATGAGTTCCGCCCTCTTTACGAAAATGAAAATTCCATGAAAGTAGGACAAAATATCAAGTACGATATGATTGTCCTTCAAAACTACGGAGTACAGGTAAAAGGAAAACTTTTCGACACCATGCTTGCCCATTATGTATTGCAACCGGAGCTCCGGCACAACATGGACTACCTTGCCGAAATCTATCTGCACTACCAGACCATCCACATCGACGAACTTATAGGAGCCAAAGGCAAGAACCAAAAGAACATGCGCGACCTTCCGCCGGAAGATGTATACCGCTACGCTTGCGAAGATGCGGACGTTACACTGAAACTGAAGAACGTACTCGAAAAAGAACTGAAAGAGCACGCTGCCGAACATCTCTTTTACGAAATAGAGATGCCGCTCGTACCGGTGCTCGTCAACATTGAAAGCAACGGAGTGCGTATCGATACGGAAGCGCTTAAACAATCGTCCGAGCATTTCACGCTCCGCCTGCAGGAGATTGAAAAAGAAATCTATGCACTGGCAGGTGGCGAAACCTTCAATATCGGCTCACCCAAGCAGGTAGGCGAAGTGTTGTTTGACAGACTCAAAATCGTAGAGAAAGCCAAAAAAACCAAGACCGGACAGTATGTCACTTCCGAGGAAGTACTCGAGAGCCTTCGAAACAAACATGCAATCATCGGTAAGATACTTGAATACCGCGGACTGAAAAAGCTGCTAAGTACCTACATCGATGCATTGCCCCAGCTGATAAATCCGCGTACGGGACGTATCCATACCTCGTTCAACCAGGCGGTAACCGCTACCGGACGACTCAGCTCAAGCAATCCGAACCTGCAAAACATACCCATTCGTGACGAGGACGGCAAGGAAATCCGCAAAGCCTTCATTCCTGATGACGGATGCGAGTTCTTCTCTGCCGACTACTCGCAGATCGAACTGCGCATCATGGCACATCTGAGCCAGGACAAGAATATGATTGATGCCTTCCTCAGCGGTTATGACATTCATGCCGCCACTGCCGCCAAAATATATAAGGTGGATATTAATGACGTAACCGCCGATATGCGCCGCAAAGCCAAGACAGCCAACTTCGGCATCATCTACGGCATCTCCGTCTTCGGGCTGGCGGAGCGTATGAACGTTCCCCGTCAGGAAGCCAAAGAACTGATAGACGGGTATTTTGAAACCTACCCGCAAGTCAAGGAATACATGGACAGAAGCATACAGGTGGCGCGCGAAAACGGATATGTGGAAACCATCTTCCACCGCAAGCGCTTCCTGCCCGACATCAACTCACGGAATGCCGTAGTACGCGGTTATGCAGAGCGCAATGCCATTAACGCTCCCATCCAGGGAAGTGCTGCCGACATTATCAAAGTAGCCATGTCGCTCATCTACCAGCGCCTTCAAAGTAACAATCTGAAAGCAAAGATGATTTTACAGGTCCATGACGAACTGAATTTCAGCGTTCCCGAGGCAGAAAAAGAGATTATACAAAAAATTGTAATCGAAGAGATGGAACGGGCATATCGCATGCTGGTACCCTTGAAAGCCGATTTCGGGTGGGGAAAGAACTGGCTGGAAGCACACTAATCCGCTCGATAACTTTATTTAACTTACAATCAGAAAGCAACAGAAGCAATCGCTTTAAAATACAGTTTGCTCATCAGAATATCCGGCATCTTTGCTGCCGGATATTTTTTATTCACTAACCGCTCCAAAAAGAAAGCATACTATTCTTGTTACTTTTGACAATTTGATAAAATATTAGCCATATATTTTATTTATGTCAATTATATGCGTACCTTTGCACCGCTTTTAAGAAAGATATGATAGAAAATAGTAAGTAATACTCTAAAAAATATAAATCATGAAAACTTTAAAAACTTTGATTTTATTCTCTTTTCTTTTTGTGTGTGGAATGAATGCGTCAGCAGACAACAAAAGTAACCTTATTTACAATTCGGAAGAAGTAAATGGAATGAAAGTTGCCGAAACTGTTTACAAGATGGATGGCAGTACGCTTGCCAACTATATGAAGTACAATTATAAATACGATGACCAAAAGCGTATAACAGAAAGCGAAGCGTTGAAATGGAATGCCGTAAAAAACGCATGGACTCATGACATGTGCATCCGCTATGCCTATGAAGGCAAATCCATAACTACTACTTATTATAAATGGAGCAATAAAAAGAATACCTATATTCTTATCCCTGAAATGACAATAACAATGGATAATCCCGATATGTAATCCATTCATTTTCTCTCATAAATATACTCTAATAACTAATAATAACCCAAAACCTTTTCATAAACTGAGGAGGTTGTGTCAAAATGCTGACACAGCCTTTTTTTATGCGCAAAGCCCAGACTTTCTCAAGCCCGGGCTTT
>ERZ780079.928-NODE-928-length-10661-cov-3.66038_pt1 | contig 10661 bp, 10 predicted proteins | sample MGYA00511087_ERZ780079 | MGnify/ENA primary metagenome ERZ780079 (study PRJEB29588, sample SAMEA2142583) | human gut metagenome | biome: human gut; feature: human-associated habitat; material: faeces | place: Denmark | collected 2008/2010 ... | reverse complement strand
ATTATCAGCCGGTAGAGGCAGGAGAGCCATTATGGATGGAGCCTTACTTGAATGAGAATGTCAATATCTACATGATTTCCTACGTAATACCCCTGTATGCAGAAGATGGTACATCCATTGGTGTTGTGGGTATGGATATTGACTTTGGTACACTTACGGATCTGACAGATGCCATCAGTATGTATGACACAGGCTATGCATTCCTGATTAATGCGCAGGGTGTTGTCATGCATCATAAGGAATTGGAGAATGGAACCAGCATGGGAGAGCAGGACAGCTCATTGTCAGATATTGTAACCTTCCTGTCAGATGATACCAATGAGGGAAAAGGTCATCTGTATACCTATCAGGGTGTGAGAAAGCAGATGTACTATTTTAACCTGGATAATGGAATGAAGCTTGTACTGACAGCACCGAATGGAGAAGTCTATGCGGAAGCAAATCAGTTGGTAGGCATGACATTGATAGGACTTGTCATTGCGCTTCTGATATGCTCGGTTCTTGGAATTGTTGTCGGAAATAATATTGCAAAACCCGTAAAATATGTAACAGAGATTATTGAGCAAACCTCCAGACTTGATTTCTCACCAACAGAAATGGGAAGCAGACTGCGCAGACAGAAAGACGAAATTGGCGTTATGGCAAGGGCTGTCCATGAGATGCGTAAGATATTAAGAGATATTATGGCAAGACTGGATGAAGCTAATAGGACCATTACAGGGGGTGTAGACAGACTGGATGAGATTATGAAGGTCAACAGTGATCTTGCACAGGATAACTCGGCAGCTACGCAGGAGCTGGCAGCAGGTATGCAGGAGACATTGGCTAACACCCAGCATATCGTACAGAATATTGCAGAGGTAAAGCAGAATTCGGAATCTATTTATCAGATGGCTCTCAATGGAGTAGAACAATCACATCAGGCATATGAACGGGCAGCTGCGATGGAGAAGACCAGTACACAGTCCAGCAAACAGGCTAACGAGATCTATGAACAGATGAAGGATAAGGCAGATGCTGCCGTGGAACAGTCCAAAGCAGTCCAGAAAATTAACGATCTGACCAATGAAATCAAAGAGATTTCTTCCCAGACGAACCTTCTTGCACTGAATGCAAATATTGAAGCAGCAAGAGCTGGAGAAGCAGGACGCGGATTTGCAGTTGTCGCTTCTGAAATTGGCAGTCTGGCATCGCAGACATTAAGTACAGTCGGAAATATCAATAGTATCGTAGTGGAAGTAAATGATGCAGTATCCAGCCTGACACAGTGCATTACCACGATTATGGATTTCCTGGAGAATACGGTAGTAAATGATTATGCACAATTCCAGAAGTCTGGTACAGAATACAGAACAGATTCAGATGACTTCAAGAATATTATGGGACAGACCAAGGATTCCATGCAGCTGCTGGAGAAATACATTGATGAGATTTCCACTGCATCTGATGGTATCAATGACATGATGAGCCAGTCTACAAGCGGTATCAGTGATATTGCAGAGAAATCTTCCCAGACGCAGACCAGCACTGCAGAAGGATACAACAGATTGCAGGAATGCAGAGAATCCATAGAACAGTTAAAGAAAATAGTAGAACAGTTCCATTTAGGATAAAGAACATATGTTATTTATTGAGAAGCAGCGCATTTGTGCTGCTTCTTGTTTTATGCTTCCTTATGTGGTATGGTTATAGGTGTGTACGAAAGGTATTAAGATAGGAACAAACAAATGGCTGATGGGAAGAAGAGAGAGTTATTGCCGGACGTATTGCGGGGCTTTGCAATATGTCTTGTGGTTCTGGGGCACTGCATCCAGGAGGGCAGTGGCGAGGTATATAAATTACAGGAAGCATATTTTGATGACCGGCTGTATCAGTTGATCTACAGCTTTCATATGCCGCTTTTCATGTTGATAAGTGGCTGGCTTGGCTGGTACAGTATGAAGACAACGGACGATAGAAGGGAACAATTGCGGATTCTGGGCAGAAGGGCGGCATCCCTGCTGATTCCCATATTTGGATGGACTGCGTTGGATTCATCGAGACATTTTCTTATGAATGCCTATTATGGCTATCCACATGCAGGACTGGGACAGGGATTGCTTGGATATATAGTTAATTCCCTGGAAAATCTGTGGTTTTTGTGGGCAGTGTTCTGGTGCTTCCTGATCGTATGGTGCATGCATTACTGGTTTCATGATGCGTTATGGCTTTATATTGTGGGCTTTTTGATGATGTTCTTTATTCCAGATGGATTGGGACTTGGCGCATATAAATATATGCTGCCTTTTTACATCATTGCCTTTTATTTCCATGAAGGAATGGCTGAACGGCATAATAAAGAGAATGCAATCAGCAGACTGTGTGAGATAATCTGCAATGTATATGAACAGGCGCCCATCGTTCTGACTCTGGCGGCCGGTCTTGTATGGATTCTGCTGTTTGCTGCTTTCTTCACTCAGGATGCATTTATTTATCTGACCGGTTACAAATTATTGGGAAAAGACATTACCAGACAGCTTGCAATAGATGGCTACCGCTTCATCATAGGACTTTCAGGCAGTTGTTTTGTGATTCTGCTATGGAAAGATATTCTACAGCAGCGCAAAGGGTATGGATTCCCTGTATTTTCCTGCCTTGGACGAAACAGCATGGGGATCTATATCGTATCCGGGTATGTGATCATACTGGGAATTGCAGAATTTACGCAGGGAATAGAACCTTCTTATGCAGTAAATCTTGCAGAAATGCTGATAGTGCTTTTGGTTTCCACAGGCTTTACAGAGATAATAGGGCAAATTCCTGCAATTGGCAGATTAGTCGGAAAATAGTGTAAAAAAACCATATATGGTAGTTTTTTTACACGGCAAATTTGTGCCTGCGGCCCAAAGTTTGCAGGTTACGGAAAGACGAAAAATAGATAAATATGGAACAGATAAAAAATCATGTACAACATGAATTTGCACCAATATATGATGAATATTCACAGATTCTGATACTGGGTACGTTACCTTCTGTAAAGTCCAGGGAGAACCACTTCTATTATGGGCATCCACAGAACCGGTTCTGGAAGCTGCTTGCATATCTGACACAGGCGCAGATACCGGAGACAATTGAACAAAAGAAAAGTTTCCTGCTGGAACATCACATTGCAGTCTGGGATGTGATTGCAGAATGTGATATCATAGGTTCCAGTGACAGCAGTATCTCGAATGTAACGCCTACAGATCTCTCCAGGGTATTATCCACGGCTCCCATCAGACAGATCTATGCAAATGGTGCGACTGCTGCGAAGCTGTATCATAAATATCAGGAGAAGATAACAGGAAGGGATATTATAACATTGCCGTCTACCAGCCCGGCGAATGCTGCCTTTTCCATGGAACGGCTGGCAGAGAACTGGAATTGTATCTTCGTGCACTTGACACAAACCAGTTAAGATCAGAAGGTGCACAGAAAAGAGGATTCATATTATGTTTGAACAGGAACAGCAGGATGCAGTCAGAGTTGTAGAAGAATTTTTAGGGCAGGCAAAATTAAAAAAAGGTGATTTGGTGGTAATCGGGTGCTCAACCAGTGAGATCGCATCTCACAGAATCGGTTCTTATTCCAATGCAGATCTTGGAGAAGCTGTATTTCTTGCAATGCAGGGGGCTTTTGCCAAAGAGGAAATCAGCATTGCCACACAGTGCTGTGAGCATCTCAACAGAGCATTAATTATAGAAAGAAAAGATGCAGAACGCTTCGGCTATGAAGAAGTCAATGTGGTACCACAGCCCAAGGCAGGTGGTTCATTCTCCACAGCTGCATGGAAGCATATGCAGGATCCTGTGGCAGTAGAGCATATTCAGGCAAAAGGCGGCATTGATATAGGAGATACCCTGATTGGTATGCATCTTAGGGCAGTAGCAGTACCTGTCAGAATTGAACACCCAACGATAGGCGGCGCACATATTGTCTGTGCAAGAACCAGGGCAAAATTCGTAGGTGGCGAGAGAGCCCACTATAATGAAGCATTATTGTAAACATAAAATTTTGACAAAATCCCTTTTCTAAAGCATAAGGGTTGTGTTATAATTGGCGTAGCATACAGAAAGATGGTTAAGAGTCTGATGGCTGAAATAAATAACAAGAGACAGAGGCGTGTACAGCGCCTGAAACGTTTGATTGTGATCATGCTGATCATGGTGTTTGTCATACCTGTTACGATCAGCATTGTTCTGGCTGTACAGCTTCATGGACTTGGTAAACAGGTGAATGAGTTACAGGCAGAGATTGCTTCCATGCAGATACAGCTGGAGGAGCAGAAGGTGAATGCGGCTGATTCACAGGAACTTACAGAGGAAGAAGCCTCTGCAGATGTACAGACACTGGAGAATCAGAATGTGTGGAGTGAGCCTTCCAGGACGCCCCCGGCAGATTCTGGTATTCATAAGGTATATCTGACATTTGATGATGGACCAAGTGCCAATACAGATCAGATTCTGGATATTCTGGATGAGTATGGAGTGAAGGCTACATTCTTTGTAATTGGTAAAGAAGGATATAATGACCAGTACCGGCGTATTGTAGAGGAGGGTCATACCCTTGGCATACATTCCTACAGCCACGTGTATCGTGATATTTATGAGTCTGTAGAAGCGTATGGTCAGGATCTTGAGAAGCTGCATACATATCTGTATGAATTGACAGGTGTAGACAGCAGGATCGTGAGACTGCCGGGAGGCAGCAGTAATACGGTCAGCAAGGATAAGATACAGGATATCATTGCTTATCTGGGACAACAGGGCATGACCTATTATGATTGGAATGTATCCAGTGGAGATGCAGCCAGCGGCTATGTCAGTGCACAGCAGATAGCAGATAATGTATTGAATCACGTGAGTGAACATCATACTTCCATTGTTCTGATGCATGATGCATCGGGCAAGAATACAACAGTGGAAGCTCTTCCTATTATATTAGAGAAGATACTGGAGTCTGATAATATGGTATTGTTGCCGATTACGGAGGATACAGTGCCAATTCAGCATGTTCAGGCACAATAAGGGTGAAAGCACCTTAGGATAAAATTGGAGGATAGTGAAAATGGGTTTTTTTCAGGATTTGAAACAGGATTTATCTCAGGCAGTGAATGAAATGGTACCTGAGGATGCAGAAACAGAACAGGGAGACGTTACTGCCAGAGCAGAAGCTACTTCTTCTGAAGATCTTTTTGGACAGACAGACGGAGAAGAATTTGCAGACCTTGAAGCAATGCTGGATAATGAAGCAGCAGCTTTAGGGGCTGATACAGCAGCCGTTCAGGAGCCTGTACAAGAGACAGTACAGCAGCCTGAAGTTGAGCCGGAACAGGCAAAACAGGCTAATGATGAAGTAGAGGAACTTTTAAACGAAGTGGAATTGAATCTTTCTGATCAGGCTTCTTCCATGGAGAAGAAAACAGAGCCTGACTTTAGAAGTACCAGAGAGCCGAGCTTTTATAATAATACTACAGAGACATCATCAGATACTGCGGTTATTACAGCAGGCATGACCATTACAGGTGATGTGATCAGCAGTGGCAATATGGATCTGATCGGCAGCATCAATGGTAATATAGAAATCAATGGTAAATTAAATATAACAGGCAATATCAACGGTAATTCTTCTGCAGCAGAGATCTACGCAGAATCCGCACAGATCAATGGTGAAGTGAAGAGCAAGGGCAGTGTCAAGATTGGCCAGAGCTCTGTTGTAATCGGTAATATCTTTGCAACAAGCGCAGTTATCGCAGGTGCTGTTAAGGGCGATATTGATGTGCATGGACCGGTTATTCTGGATACCTCTGCAATTGTTATGGGCAACATTAAGTCCAAGTCCGTACAGATCAATAATGGTGCTGTTATCGAAGGTATGTGTTCACAGTGCTATGCAGAAGTCAGCCCGACATCCTTCTTCAGTGATGTGAAGAAAAACAGAAAATAATATAGACTCAGGAAAGGCATGGTTATTAAAATGCAGAGAATTGTATTGAAATTAAGCGGAGAAGCATTAGCTGGTGAGAAGAAGACCGGTTTTGATGAAGCAACTGTTACCGCAGTGGCAAAACAGGTAAAAGAGATTGTAGACAGTGGAATCCAGGTAGGTATCGTAATTGGTGGAGGTAACTTCTGGAGAGGCAGAACAAGTGAGACTATTGACAGAACCAAAGCAGATCAGATAGGTATGCTTGCAACTGTCATGAACTGCATCTATGTATCTGAAATCTTCCGTTTTGTAGGAATGGAGACAGAAGTATTTACTCCTTTTGCATGTTCCTCTTTTACAGAATTGTTCTCCAAGGATAAGGCTGTGAAGGCATTGGAAGCAGGCAAGGTCGTATTCTTTGCAGGCGGTACGGGCCATCCGTATTTCTCTACAGATACAGGTGTTGTATTGAGGGCAATTGAGGTAGAGGCTGAGGTCATTCTGTTAGCGAAAGCAATTGATGGCGTATACAATGATGATCCAAGAGTCAATCCAACAGCAGTAAAATATGATGAAGTATCCATTGATGAAGTAATAGCAAAGAATCTTCAGGTTATGGATATGACAGCATCTATCCTGGCAAGAGATAACAAGATGCCTATGTGGGTATTCGGACTGAACGAAGAGAACAGCATTGTCAATACATTAAAGGGTAAATTTAACGGAACCAAGGTTACCGTATAAACAAATAAGAGAGTATTATAGTAGGAGGCAACCAGAATATGGACGCAAGAGTAAAAACATACGAAGAGAAAATGCAGAAAGCATATGATTTCCTTTTGGCAGATTATCAGACAATCCGTGCAGGTCGTGCTAATCCTCACGTTTTGGATAAGTTAAAGGTAGATTACTACGGAACACCTACACCAATCCAGCAGGTTGGTAACATTACAGTTCCGGAAGCAAGAATGATTCAGATTGCACCATGGGAGAAGAGCCTGATCCGTGAGATTGAGAAGGCAATTATGGCTTCTGATATTGGAATCACACCAAACAATGATGGTACAGTTATCCGTCTGGTATTCCCTGAATTAACAGAGGAAAGAAGAAAAGACCTTGTCAAGGATGTAAAGAAGAAGGGTGAAGAAGCTAAGGTTGCAATCCGTAACATCAGACGTGATGCAAATGATGCTTTCAAGAAGCTTGCAAAGACTGAGATTTCAGAAGACGAGATTAAGGATCTGGAAGATTCTGTACAGAAGATCACAGATAAGTACATCAAGGATGTAGATAAGGCAATCGAGGAAAAATCCAAAGAAATTATGACTGTATAGCGAACAGTCTGCAATGACTTTATAGAGAGGGGCATACATGAGGGATGTTATGCCCCCTTTTTAACGTATAGCGTATGGATAGAGGAGGCAACTTCAAATGAGTATACCGAAACATGTAGCAATCATTCTGGATGGCAACGGAAGATGGGCAAAAGCCAAAGGATTGCCACGCAAGGCAGGTCACGTGCAGGGTGCGAAGAATATAGAAACGGTCTGTGAAGCGGCTTACAATATGGGCATTCAGTATCTGACTGTATATGCGTTCTCCACAGAGAACTGGAACAGACCTCAGGATGAAGTAGATGCACTTATGCAGCTTCTGCGTAATTATATGAAGACCTGTCTGAAGACAGCTGCCAGGAATAATATGTGCGTCAGGGTTATCGGAGATAAGACGAGACTGGCAGATGATATCAAAGAAAGCATTGCCGCGCTGGAAGAAGCGACCAAAGATTATACAGGACTGCATTTTCAGATTGCCCTGAATTATGGCAGCCGTGACGAAATTACAAGGGCAGTACGTCTCCTGGCACAGAAGGTAGCGGATGGAGAGCTTACACCGGATCAGATCACAGAAGAGAGTATTGCAGGGCAGCTGGATACCGCAGGAATTCCTGATCCTGATCTGATGATCCGTACTTCAGGAGAACAGAGAATCTCCAATTATCTGTTATGGCAGCTGGCATATGCAGAATTCTATTTCACGCCTGTTCCATGGCCTGACTTTGGTAAGGAAGAGCTTGAGAAGGCAGTAGAAGCATACCAGAAGAGAGACAGAAGATATGGACTGGTAAAGGAGGAGTAAGCATTATGGCAGGCAAAATCAGTAAAGAAAGGACAATCAGCGGAGTTGTTCTGGTTATTCTTGCTCTGGCTACTATTTTGCCGGGAGGACCTATCCTGGCAATCACCCTTTATATAATATCCAATATAGCATTTCTGGAGTTGACCAAGGCTTGCGGCATTCATACAGGAGAGAAGCCCAATGCACTGGAGATTACAGGATTTCTGGCAATTGCAGTATATTATCTGTTGATCTATTTCGCACAGACACCTACGTATTTCATGATTACGGTCATTCTGCTGCTGATGGTACTGATGTCAGTATATGTGTTGACTTTCCCAAAATTCACAGCCAATCAGGTCATGACTACATACTTCTGCCTGATTTATGCACCGGTCATGTTATCCTTTATCTTCCTGACCAGACAGCTTCCTTATGGAATATATCTGGTGTGGATGATCTTTATCAGTTCCTGGATCTCTGATACCTGTGCATATTTGGTAGGTGTAATGATCGGCAAGCATAAGCTTGCACCTGTGTTAAGTCCCAAGAAGTCTATCGAGGGGTCTGTTGGAGGTATTCTTGGCTCTGCTATTGTAGGAGCAGTGTTTGGTTTCTTCCTCATCGATAAGACACTGGGAGGACACCAGTATGGTACAATGTTGTGCATAATCGGTGGAATCGGTTCTGTTATCTCACAGATTGGTGATCTGGCGGCTTCTGCGATTAAGCGTAACCACGATATCAAGGACTATGGTAAATTGATTCCCGGACATGGCGGCATTATGGATCGTTTTGACAGTGTGATCTTCACTGCGCCCATGATCTATTTTCTGATTATTTTATTCCTGTAAAATCAGGAGATTTCTATAGTAAAAAGAAAGAAGGACATATATTGTGAAAAAAATAGCAATATTAGGATCAACCGGTTCTATTGGAACACAGACACTGGAGATCGTAAGAGATAACAGTGATTTGCAAGTAGTTGCCCTGGCAGCAGGCAGCAATGTGGAACTGATGGAGAAGCAGGTAAGAGAGTTCAAGCCAAGACTTGTATCCCTTCAAAGTGAAGCTGCATGTAAGGATCTGGCAGACAGATTAAAGGATATGCAGGTTACTATTGTACCGGGCATGGATGGACTGATTCAGATCGCAGAGATGGAAGAATCTGATATTCTGGTTACGGCAATCGTAGGAATGATCGGTATCAGACCTACGATTGCTGCAATTAAGAAGGGTAAGGATATTGCACTTGCCAATAAGGAGACTCTGGTAACAGCAGGACATATTATTATGCCGCTGGCTGCACAGATGGGAGTATCCATATTGCCGGTAGACAGCGAACACAGTGCAATCTTCCAGTCTATGCAGGGAGAAAAGAAGGAGCAGGTAAGCAAGCTGTTGATTACTGCATCCGGTGGCCCTTTCAGAGGAAGAACCAGAGAACAGCTGGCAGACATCCGTGTAGAGGATGCATTGAAACACCCTAACTGGTCTATGGGGCACAAGATTACCATTGATTCTGCTACACTGGTAAATAAAGGTCTGGAAGTCATGGAGGCAAAATGGCTTTTTGATGTGGATCTGGACAGAATACAGGTAGTGGTACATCCTCAGAGTATTATTCATTCCATGGTAGAATATGTGGATGGAGGAATCATTGCACAGCTGGGCACTCCTGATATGAAACTTCCGATTCAATATGCCCTTTTCTATCCTGACAGACGTCCTATGAAGGGTAAGAGAGTGGATTTCTATGAATTGGGGACGATAACCTTTGAGAAGCCGGATATGGAGACTTTCACCGGGCTGAAACTGGCTCTTCGTGCAGCATCCACAGGCGGCAGTCTGCCTACTGTATTTAATGCAGCCAATGAGAAGGCAGTCAGCCTTTTCCTGAATAGAAAGATCAGGTTCCTGGAGATTCCGGAGTTGATAGAGATGTGTATGGATGCTCATAAGGTAGTTGAGAATCCTTCTGTAGATGAGATCCTGGCTGCAGAAGCAGAGAGTTATGATAGAATCGCATCCAGATATGCGTAAGATTCAGTGCCGGATTCATGATTTATCCGGCATTTCATACAATATTAGTAAGGCACAGGTTATATAAGGAGGTAAATGATGCTGTTGACTTTAATCGTATTTATACTTGTATTTGGCGTCGTTGTCATTGCTCATGAGTTGGGACATTTTCTGATAGCGAAGCTGAACGGCATCAGAGTAGTGGAATTTGCAGTCGGCATGGGACCGGCAATCTGTAAATTCACCAAAGGAGAGACCAGATATGTACTGCGTCTGCTGCCTTTGGGCGGAGCCTGCATGTTTGAGGGCGAAGATGGTATATATACAGAGAAAGCGAAGGAAGAAGGAGCAGAGCCGGTAAAACAGGAGGGGGCATTTAATGAGGCAAATGTCTGGGCGAGAATTGCAACGGTATTTGCAGGGCCTTTCTTCAATATGATCCTGGCATTCCTTCTGGCTTTGATCGTAGTCGGATTTGCCGGCTCTACGAAACCTACCGTAAATGCATTAATGGAAGGCTATCCCGCAGCCGAGGCAGGACTGGAAGTAGGAGATGTTATTACACGTATTGACGG
>ERZ780079.916-NODE-916-length-10738-cov-3.10671_pt1 | contig 10738 bp, 6 predicted proteins | sample MGYA00511087_ERZ780079 | MGnify/ENA primary metagenome ERZ780079 (study PRJEB29588, sample SAMEA2142583) | human gut metagenome | biome: human gut; feature: human-associated habitat; material: faeces | place: Denmark | collected 2008/2010 ... | reverse complement strand
CGTCACAGGCTTTACTGATACTGTGAAAGAAAAAGCTTTGGGGCAGAATGTGCTTACGGCTGTGAAGCCCAGCCAGTTGATGGTAAAGATTGTACATGATGAACTGACTGCATTGATGGGCGGTGAGACTGCCGAATTGGTGTTGGAAGGTCGTCCGGCGGTTATCCTGATGTCAGGTCTGCAAGGTTCCGGTAAGACTACTTTCTCCGGTAAACTGGCCCGTATGCTGAAAACCAAGAAGAACCGTAAGCCGCTGTTGGTGGCTTGTGACGTTTATCGTCCCGCTGCTATCGAACAGTTAAGAGTATTGGGAGAACAAATCGAGGTTCCTGTATATAGTGAATTGGACAGCAAGAATCCGGTGCAGATTGCATTGAACGCTATTCATGAAGCAAAAGCGAAAGGTTATGATTTGGTTATTGTCGATCCAGCCGGTCGTCTGGCTATCGACGAACAGATGATGAATGAGATTGAGGCGATTAAGAAAGCGGTCAATCCGGATGAAACATTGTTCGTTGTCGATTCAATGACCGGTCAGGATGCGGTGAACACAGCCCGTGAATTTAATGAACGTCTGGACTTTAACGGTGTTGTGCTGACCAAGTTGGATGGTGATACCCGTGGCGGTGCCGCTCTTTCTATTCGTACCGTTGTGAATAAGCCTATCAAGTTTGTGGGTACCGGCGAAAAGTTGGATGCTATCGACCAGTTCCATCCTGCACGTATGGCAGACCGTATTCTCGGTATGGGTGATATCGTGTCTTTGGTAGAACGTGCGCAGGAGCAATATGACGAGGAAGAGGCAAAGCGTCTTCAGAAAAAGATTGCCAAAAACCAGTTCGACTTCAATGACTTTTTGAGCCAGATTCATCAGATAAAGAAGATGGGTAACCTGAAAGAGTTGGCTTCCATGATTCCGGGTGTGGGTAAAGCGATTAAAGACATTGATATCGATGATAATGCATTCAAGAGCATTGAGGCGATTATTTATTCCATGACTCCGCAGGAACGTACAAATCCCGAAATCCTGAACGGAACACGTCGTACGCGTATAGCCAAAGGCAGTGGAACCAGCATTCAGGAGGTAAACCGTCTGCTGAAGCAGTTTGACCAGACCCGCAAGATGATGAAGATGGTGACCGGTAGCAAGATGGGTAAGATGATGCCGAAACTTAAAAAGTAAGGTTTAAATAAACAGGTAGGGAGAAAGTGCGGAACTTTCTCCTTTTTTTATTATGCAACGTGGCTGATTTATGCTACATTTGTTGCTCAATGGATTATTTATAAATAAATAGTATGCAACTAATTGATGGAAAAGCTATTTCGGAACTGGTGAAGCAGGAGATTGCTGCGGAAGTTGCCGGAATCGTGGCTAAAGGTGGCAAGCGTCCCCATTTAGCTGCAATCCTCGTTGGACACGACGGGGGAAGTGAGACATACGTGGCGGCTAAAGTAAAGGCCTGTGAAGTATGTGGTTTCAAATCCAGTCTGATCCGTTATGAAGCAGATGTGACGGAAGAAGAATTACTGGCAAAGGTCAGAGAACTGAATGAGGATGCTGACGTGGATGGTTTTATCGTACAACTTCCCTTACCGAAGCATATTTCCGAGCAGAAAGTGATTGAAACCATTGACTATCGTAAAGATGTGGATGGTTTCCATCCTATCAATGTAGGACGTATGTCCATTGGCCTTCCTTGCTATGTATCCGCTACGCCTAATGGTATTCTGGAATTGCTGAAACGTTACCATATTGAAACACAGGGAAAGAAGTGTGTAGTATTGGGCCGTAGCAATATTGTGGGTAAGCCTATGGCGAGCCTGATGATGCAGAAAGCTTATCCGGGTGATGCCACTGTAACTGTTTGTCACAGCCGCAGCAAGGATTTGGTAAAAGAATGTCAGGAAGCTGACATTATCATTGCTGCACTGGGTCAGCCGAATTTTGTGAAGGCTGAGATGGTGAAAGAAGGTGCGGTGGTTATTGACGTGGGTACTACCCGTGTGCCGGATGCCACAAAGAAATCCGGATTCAAACTGACCGGAGATGTGAAATTTGATGAAGTGGCTCCAAAATGTTCTTATATCACTCCCGTTCCGGGTGGTGTGGGACCTATGACTATTGTATCTTTAATGAAGAATACGTTGCTGGCTGGAAAAAAGGCCATTTACAAATAAGTGCCACATGCTTTGCGAAGCTTGCTGGATAAAAAAGAATGTGTCAAAAGTTTGGTAATGCTTACAGGATAAGCTGACCTGCTTTTGACACACTTGTTTTCATGAACAAAAGTTATGCCTGCTTTTCGGACTTACCTGTAAAATCATAAGGAAGGATTTTCGCTCTTAAAAGATTATTTTGTTCTTCGGAATGACTATATTTTCGGGAGTGTCCTTGATGTATAGGTCTTTCTCTCTGGGAAGTTCGGGACATTTATGCCCTCATGCCTTCACTGCATGTATAATAGGTTTATTATAAAAGATTTAGATGGTGAGGGTAAAAAATATTGCTCTCACTTATGCTCTTATGCCCTCACTGTATTGTGAAGCTGAATTTTGCATAAAATGCTTGAATGCAGTTATATATATACTTTTTATAGGATATTCCGTTTTGATGTAAAGTAGGCTATTTTTAGGTTTTTTTTGTAAGAAGTGCGCATGGAGGATTTGTACCTTTATGGAATATGGCGGATTCCGGCTGTGGTAAAAAAGATCAGGTCATTTTTAAAAAAGATCAGGTCATTTTTAAAAAAGATGACGAGCTTTTTTTAAAAGGCCGCCGTCTTTTTTAAAAACGTCTTGGTCTTTTTTTTAAATGTCCTTGTCTTTTGGACTGGCGGTTGGCATGCTTGCTGACGTGGTTTCTGTTGGGGTCATTGTCATCAATAAGGCATGTGTGTGATATATAAAGATTTGTTGCAAATGCTTGTAGACCCTCTTTCTAATTTTTTATTTGTATTATTCGCTTGAAAAAAACGATGGTACTGCTGTTTCAGAACGGGTGCAGGATAGTGAAGCCTGTTGGCACAGTTCGGGGTTGCTCCTACGGAATTCAAGCGTATGAAAACTGTAAATTAGTGTAGAACTTTGTTCTTTACGAATTTTTTCCTATCTTGTACCCTTTAATATTAGAATAGATGAAACAGATCTTCATTCTTTTTTTGCTATGGTTTGGTTTGTCGCTATCGGCGCAAGATCAGATCTCTTTGTTGTTTGTCGGTGATTTGATGCAACATCAGGCTCAAATTGATGCAGCCAGGCAAGGAGACGGGTATAATTATAATGATTGCTTCCGTCATGTGAAGAAAGAAATAAGTGAGGCGGATATGGCTATAGGGAACTTAGAGGTGACATTGGGAGGAAAGCCTTATAGAGGGTATCCGGCGTTCAGTGCTCCGGACGAATATCTTCATGCTATAAAGGAAGCCGGATTTGATGTATTGCTGACCGCTAACAATCATTGTCTGGATAAGGGGAAGTTGGGGTTGGAACGTACTATTCTGATGCTGGATTCTTTGAAAATACATCATGCTGGAACCTATAGGAACCCGGAAGAACGTCATAAGAACTACCCGTTATTGATTGAGAAGAATGGTTTTAGAATTGTATTGTTGAACTATACTTATGGAACGAATGGCTTGAAGACTGATGCTCCGAATGTGGTGAATTATATTAATCGGGAACAAATAAAAAAAGATATTCTTGATGCACGCAGAAAACTTCCTGATGTTATTATAGCCTGTATGCATTGGGGAGTGGAATATTGTTCGTTCCCTGAACGATCGGAGTGTGAATTGGCTAACTGGTTGATTGAACAAGGAGTTGATCATGTAATAGGTTCGCATCCGCATGTACTCCAGCCTATGGAAATTGTAAAAGACCCCCGGACTCCTGCCCGGCATGTCATTGTTTATTCATTAGGTAATTTTATCTCAAATATGTCGAAAGAAAAAACGGATGGAGGAGCTATGGTAAGATTGAAGTTGCAACGGATTTTTCGAATAACCCGTTTAGCGGATTGTGAATATGCATTGGTTTGGACTTCAAGACCTGTTTTAAGTAAAAAAAAGAACTTTGAATTATATCCTGTTACTTTTATTAATAAATCCATTAATAATGAGGAACTTAATGTGATGAAACGTTTCTTGAAAGGAACTGAAAATTTATTAGGAAAATCGAATGGAGGCATAAAAGAGTATTTTTTTGAATAATTTTTCCTCAAAAAGTTTGCAGATATAAAAAAAAGCAGTACCTTTGCATCGCTTTCGAAAGGAAAGCCTAACATGGTGACTATAGTTCAGTCGGTTAGAGCGTCAGATTGTGGTTCTGAATGTCGTGGGTTCGAATCCCACTAGTCACCCCTTCACCTATGAAAGGTTCTGTAAATCTAATGATTTATAGAACCTTTTTCAGTTTTTATGTCTATTAGTGTATTATCATGATGATAAATTTGAAAGATAATAGCGAAAAGGATAAGTATATCTTGGAGTTGTTCCAGACATCTCCTAAGGAGGCTTTTCGTTTATTATTTGATGCTTATCACATGAAATTATGTATATATGCGGTGCAGCTGACCGATTCTTTTGAGATGGCTGAAGATATTGTGCAGGATTTCTTTATCTATTTTTGGGAGAAGAAATATTATTTGAAAATAAATCAGAATCTTCGTTATTATCTTTATTTGTCTGTGCGGAATGCGGCCATCAATGCTTTGCAGAAAAACAACATGTTGTCTATGGAAGAACTCTCAGGCATTGATATGGGTATTCCTGAAGAGTCTATAGATGAAGAGGAGCAAGAGGAACGAAATAAGTTATTATTGGAAAAACTACAAAAATTACCTCATCAGGAATTACAAGTGGTGAGAGCTGTCATTATGGAAAATAAGAAATATAAAGAAGCTGCTGAGGAACTTCATATTTCTCTGAATACCCTAAAAACTCATCTGACAAGAGCATTGAAACAATTAAGAAAAGAATACAATCTGCACTCACTGTTTTACTAAAATTAAATTTTTCTTCTTTTTCTGTCACCCATTTATTAATTTGGACTCTCTTTTATTAAAAGAAAGTAATCAATGAACAAAGAGAATCCAAAAAAGAACAAAAAGTCTTTTGAATATTATATAGCGCAGCGAAAAGAAGAATTTCGTTGTCAATATGATCATGAACGTTCATGGGAAAACCTGCAATATAAGCTTCAAAAAAGAAAGAATCACCGTCTCAGTTTATATTGTGTAGCAGCCTCGGCAGCTTTTCTTTTTCTTATTTTAGGAGTCAGTCACATATTCTCTCTTCACAATAACACACAAAACAAGGAGGCCGTAGTGGCTGCTGTGGTTTCATTTCCGGAAACAGGCAGCCGCAAGGCTATCCTTACTTTAGAGAATGGAGAAAAAGTGGATCTGTCTGTTAAAAAGGGTACGATTTCTAATGCAAATTCTACTGTAATCAATAATAATGCCAATCAATTATTGACTTATAGAAAAGTGGAAGAGGTTTCTTCAACTCCTCAGATTAATACATTGGCTATTCCAAGAGGAGGGGAATATCAGTTGATTTTATCGGATGGAACAAGGATATGGATGAATGCTGAAAGTCTTTTGCGTTATCCAACTTCTTTCATTGGAGAAAAAAGAGAAGTTTTCCTAGAAGGGGAAGCTTTTTTTGAAGTGGCGAAAGATGCTAAGCACCCCTTTATAGTTCATACAAACAGACATTCGGTGGAGGTACTTGGTACAAGTTTTAATATATCTGCTTATCCTGATTATAAGGTATATACGACTCTTGCAGAAGGGCGTATCAAAGTAAGTACAACTAAAGTTTCGGTTGTGTTAAATCCTGACCAACAAGCGGTTATTGAACCGAATAATGATGATATAGTGACACGTGATGTGCCTGCTTATCTATTTACTTCCTGGGCGAAAGGAAATTATGAGTTTCGTAATACGTCTTTGTCTGAAATTGTTGCCCAACTGTCACGGTGGTATAATGTAGATATCTATTTTAAAAATGAATCTTTGAAAGATAAAAGATTTGCAGGTATCATTTTCAGGGATGAAGAGTTGAATTTTGCTATTGAAGTGATTGAGAGAGTGTCTAATGTACATTTTACTCGCGAAGAAGAAACGATTTACATTGAAGATAGTAGAGAAAAGTGAGTTATAACAAATAATATATTTATTAAATTAATCAACAAACATTATGAGTGCAAAACTTTCGAGCAAAAATTTTTACGGCGGAAATCTCATGGCTAAATGCTTTGTTGCATTGGTCATATTCTTTTGTTCAGTGGGAAATCTGTTTGCTCAAACTGAGACGAAGGTAACTATCAATGTAGATAAAGTGTTGATCAGAACAGCGTTGGAACGGTTACAAAAAGAAACAAAGGTCCATTTCGTTTATGATGAAGAAAACATAGATCAGGATAAAAGAGTGAGTTTGTCTTATACTCAGGCTCCTCTTAAAATAGTTCTAGAAGATTTTTGTAAACAAACATCGTTACGTTATGAAGTGAAAAGAAACTTGATCCTGATTTTGCCGGGAAAGGCTGACAGGAATGTAAATCGTCAGTCTTTTTTAATGAAGGGTGTCGTTACGGATGAGGATGGAGAAAGTATAATTGGGGCTACAGTTATGATTGGTGGAACTAGTAAAGGTACTGTTACCGATATAAATGGGCAATATACATTGGAAGTCCAGTCTGGGGATTTAGTTTCATTTACTTTTGTGGGGATGACTGATAAAGTTATAAAAGCACAGGTAAATAAAAAGATGGTTAATGTTCAGCTTGAGAGTAATGCAACTGCTTTAGCAGATGTTGTGATTACTGGATATCAGACCTTATCAAAAGAACGCGCAACAGGTTCATTTGATAAAGTAGATTCCAGTGTGTTATCATCACGTCCGACAGCAGATCTTTCTACGGCATTACAAGGTTTGGTTGCTGGAATGCAGGCGACGGAAAAAGAGGATGGAAGCATTGATTTTTTAATTCGTGGTTCAAGTTCATTATATGCTGATAAAAAGCCATTGCTTGTAGTGGATGGTTTTCCTATTCAGGGGGATTTTAGTAGTATAAATCCGAATGATGTGGAAAGTGTTACAGTTTTGAAAGATGCGGCTGCTGCATCAATTTGGGGAGCTCGTTCCGCTAATGGGGTTATTGTTGTTACGACCAAAAAAGGTAAAAAGGATAAAGTTCAAGTTGATGTACAGGCATTTGTTCGTATAGGTACTAATCCTGATCTTGAATATATTATGAATCAGGCAGATAGCCGTACAATGGTTGATTATGAAATGAGAGCGTTTGAGAATAACTGGAAGATGGCAGCTTGGGAATATGCTCCAATTTTTTCAAAAATACAGAATTCTCTAACTTTGGCACAAGAGTTATATTATGCTAATAAATATCAAGGGCTTTCTAAAGAAGAAATGGAGCAGGGATTAGAGCGTTTACGTAATACTAGTAATCGTCAACAATTGAAAGATTATTTAATGCAAACACAGTTATTGCAACAATATAATGTCAGTATATCTGGAGGAACTGAACGTATGTCAAATTATATGTCTTTAATGTATGAGAAAAATGATGAAAGTACTATTAAACGTGGATATGAGAAGTTCATGATTAACTATAATAATTCATATAAGGTTACAAAATGGTTGACTGCTAATTTGATAACAACCTTGCAACGTAAGGATCAAGAAACGTCTGGCGTGACTATTGGTGAATTCAGTAATTTGTCACCTTATGAAATGTTATTGAATGAAGATGGTAGTTATGCAACTAATTTGAATGTATATAATCGTGCGGAATTAGAAAAATTGCCTTTAGAAAAATTACCTTATAGTGATTGGTCATACAATATGCTTCGTGAAGTGCGTGGGCGTGAATATAAGACTACAAATACAATGTATCGTGTTCAGCTGGGGTTAAATGCTCAAATTATTAAGGGACTGAATTATGATATGCGTGTGCAGTATGAATCGACATCTTCAGAATATAAAAATTAGAATAGCGAAGATACTTTTTATGCGCGTAAACTCATATACGGAATATAATAATGAAACACAGGAAGTAGGGGTTTCTCGTATTCCTAAAGGTGGGGTCTTGCGATCAGGTAAGACGGAATATTCAAATTATGTATTTAGAAACCAATTGAATTATAACAATTCATTTGCAGAAAAACATGAAATATCTGCATTAGCTGGTATTGAAATAAGCCAATATGATACCGAAGGTACTGTTAATCCGTATGTGTATGGATATAATAAAGAGAAAAATACATCATCTGTTCCTCCTTATGGGTATGGTAGTAATGTAGACTCATTCAAGAATTTTTTTGGAAATAGTGCAACAATTGAGGGTGGAAATACAAGTTATAGTCTTCGTTGTGACAGATATGTATCCTATTATACTAATATAGGGTATGTATATGACGGAAAATATGGAGCTTCTTTCAGTGCTCGTGGTGATGGATCTAATTTTGTTTCGGATGACCCGTCTTTGCGTTGGTCGCCTATGTGGTCTGTTGGCGCAAAATGGAATATAGGTAAAGAAGAGTTTATAAAAGATATAGATTGGATTAACTATTTAAATTTACGTGCTACTTATGGAATAAATGGAAAAAAGTACCTCGCCGTTGACATTGGTTTCTGTTGGAAGTTCGGTTAATTCTACTACAGGTACTATTACTGGAAATATCTCTAGCTTTGGTAATCCATCTTTGCGTTGGGAGAAAACTTATACTACAAATATAGGTGTTGATTTTGACTTGTTTAGAAGTAAATTATCCGGTAAGTTGGATTTTTATAATCGGAAAAGTAAGGATGTTATCGGACAGGTTACTATTCCGTCTGTATATGGTACTAGTACTCAGAAATTTAATAATGCTGAAATATTAAATCGAGGTGTTGAATTAGAGTTGACAGGAAACTTCCATATACCATCGGTAGATTTGGGGATTCGTTCCACTGTGACTTATGCTTATAACTACAATAAGATTTTAAAGCTTTATTATCCGGCTCTTTATTGTTATGAATTAGTAGAAGCAGATACTCATGTCGAAGGAAGACCAGTCGGTAGTTTGTATTCATATGATTTTTTGGGAACGGAAAATGGAATACCTTATGTTATTGGGGCTAATGGAGATAAAATATCCATGAATGATGTTTCTGTACATAATCGTTCTTTGGGACTTGATATCTTGCATTATAGTGGTACTACTATTCCTCCCCACACATTTGGATGGTCTAATCAGTTTACTTGGAATAATTTCAGTTTATATGTTTATTTAACAGGTAATTTTGGTGGTATCTTTCGAGCGCCTACTGCCGGAAGTATTCCTTCTGTAGGTAGCGGAAAAACTTTTGTCAGTAGTTCTATTAAGGATTTTGCTGATAGTGATGGTACTCTATATCCTACTTGGCCTCTTAAAGATGAATCTAATTTTTATTTATGGGATCGTTATACTCCGAATTTAGAATATTTTGTTCAAGATGCTTCTTTTATTCGTTTGAAAGAAATCAATTTAGAATATAATTTGTCTAAAAAACTTGCTGGAAAATTACATCTTAGGGGAGCGAAACTTTTTGTTCAAGCACGTAATTTAGGATTGATTTATTGTGCTAATGATTATGGGTATGATCCTGAATGGCTACCTGGAAGTAATAAACCATCTGCAACAATTGCCTTTGGCGCTAATATTAATTTTTAATTTAAAGATTATGAAACAAATAATATATGTTTTTTTGTTGACTGTATTGTCTTCGTGTGATAGTTATCTGTCTAAAGTGCCTTCGCCTTCTACTAGTGCTCCTATTAATAACGTGGAACAACTGGTTGCAATTTATGATAATGCAACAGCATTTATTAATGAAACCAATCCCTTTGCTTGTTATTCCAATGATGATGCCGACTTGACAGCCGAATTATATAAAGCTGATCCTAGTGCATTTGCTATATCAAGTACGGTTTTTTATAATATATTGCATACAGCAGGGATTGCTTCACAGGCTTCGGATGGTTTATGGAATGGAGAGTATTCAAATATTTTTAAAGCTAATACCATAATTAACAATGTGGATAAAGTTACTGGAGATGAAAGTGAGAAAATAAAATTAAAATGTAATGCCCATTTTTTACGTGCTTATTCGTATTTCGTATTAGCTCAATATTATTGCTTGCCTTATTGTGAAGCCAATAAAAATGCTTTGGGACTTCCCAAACGTTTGAATACGGATTTTGAGGAGTCAATAGCCAGGGTGTCATTGGACGAAATTTATCAATTGATATTAGATGATTTGGAAATTGCAGCCGTGACCCCAGATAAGAGTGTAAATCCTAATTTTCCATGGCGTATTTGTCAGGCAACAGTAAATGCATTACTTTCACGTGTATACTTGACAATGGGGAATTATAAGGAGGCACAAGCTACTGCGGAAAAGGCTTTGGAAGGAGCTCCTGAACTATTGGATTTTAATGAATTGGGTTATGCTCCTGTTGAATCTTATCCAGAAATGGAGGGTCTTCCGGCACAGGATGTATATAATTGTGAAACTCATAAATGGACAACGATTAAGTATTTATATTGGAAGGAATTTCTTTTCCCACGTTTTACTTATGCGCGTAGTCAATGGATTATTCCATCTGATGATTTAGTGAGTCTATATGATCAGCAGAATGACCGCCGTTTTAAGTTGTTTTTTGTGGAACATGGAAACCGTCGTATGGGAGTTCC
>ERZ780079.891-NODE-891-length-10958-cov-3.29506_pt1 | contig 10958 bp, 7 predicted proteins | sample MGYA00511087_ERZ780079 | MGnify/ENA primary metagenome ERZ780079 (study PRJEB29588, sample SAMEA2142583) | human gut metagenome | biome: human gut; feature: human-associated habitat; material: faeces | place: Denmark | collected 2008/2010 ... | reverse complement strand
CTTCATCCCGAAACAATGCCCCTCGTCTATTTGTTAATGCTTCCCTCATAACACCACGTTCACTGATTATGCTAATGTTTTATGTCACCTCATTTGTGTTCATTATAATATAAATTTTCAGAATTGTATAGTCAATTTTTGAAACATTTTGTATTTTTATGTAAATAGCAAAAGAACTCAGAGTTTTAATGCTCTGAGTTCTTCACATAATTAATTATTTTACCAGGAACAAAAATGCACCGATAGGTACTTTCTGCATCCAAATATTTCTCAACCGCTTTTTTTGCCAGCTGTAGGCACTCTTCTTCTGATATCTGCATATCTACCTGTATGGTTCTTCGCGTTCTACTGTTTATCTGAACAGGAATTGTTATCATACGATGAGACAGTTGTTCACATTGCCAAGGCATCATAAACACTGACTTGACCGGCTGTTGCAATGTCTGCCACAATTCTTCCGATAAATGTGGTGCAAAAGGAGCCATTATACCAAGTAGCTCACAGCATAATCTGTCTATCTGCGAGTCGGGTTCTGCTTTCGCAAGCTGATCCTGTCCATGATGAGGAACTGCGGTCTCCAGATCATGACTGTGCATCTTTTGAAGTACAGCTCCTGTGTCCAATGCCTTTTGTATATTGCCGATACCAGTCATGAGTACTGACATGGCATTGTGTCGGTTCGGCATCGTATTTCCTTTTGCAAAATGCATCAGCATATCAGATTTCATCTGGCTGGTCATTTCCAGCATTTCCTCTACATTCTAATCATGATAACCGCCTTGCTGATTCCATTCGTTTGTAGCCAGAATCAATCTTCTGAACTTACCCAAGAATTTGTACAGCCCTTCCAGACTGCACTCTTCCCAGGTGTCCAGATAGGGATCATCTGCTTTCGGAGTCTTTTCAAACAGTAGATACAGTCTCAGGCAATCCAGCCCATAATCCAATATCAGGTCTTCCTGAAATACTTCTTTTCCAGTATCAGCAAGCCACTGCATCAGATTCTGTGCTGCTTCACGCTGCGGCTGTATCGGCCACCGCCCAAACATACTCTGTGCTGCCTGATCTACATCAATATTTTCAACTTCCCACAGCTTCTGCGCATGGTATTGTGTTTCCCGATGATTCATTAAAGTAATCATACGACTTATTTCACTACGATATTCAGGATTCTGCCCTTTACGTAGATTTCCTTTACTACATTCTTACCAGCCATAAGCTCTGCAATTGCAGAAATTGCATGTGCTTTTGCCTTAACAGACTCTTCATCCTCGTCAAGTGCTACTCCAAGAGTTGCCTTAACTTTACCATTGATCTGTACTGCAATCTCTACATTGGATTCTACAGTCTTGGCTTCATCATACTCAGGCCACTTCTGCTGATATGCTCTGCCACCATAGATAGATTCCCATAATTCCTCTGTCATATGAGGTGCTACAGGGTTCAACAAGAGAATCAAAGTTGCGTATTCAGCCTTATTGATGCTCTTTTCCTTATAGAAATCATTTACCAGAGACATCATAGCTGCGATTGCTGTATTGAACTTCAGACTCTCAAAATCATTTGATACCTTCTTGATGGTCTGGTGAATCTTAGTCTCAAGGTTCTCTCTGTAACTGTCTCCTTCAATAAGCATATCCTGTAACTTCCATACACGCTCCAAGAACTTCCTGCAGCCCTTAACACCTTCCATGCTCCAGGATGCACTTAATTCAAATGCACCGATAAACATTTCATAGGTTCTGAGTGTATCTGCGCCGAACTCGTTTACAATATCATCCGGGTTGATAACATTTCCTCTGGACTTGGACATCTTCTCATTGTTCTCACCAAGGATCATACCATGAGAAGTTCTCTTCATATATGGTTCAGGGCAGGATACCAGTCCCTGATCGTAGAGGAACTTGTGCCAGAATCTGGAGTAGAGTAAGTGAAGTGTTGTATGCTCCATACCACCATTGTACCAGTCTACAGGCATCCAGTAATCAATTGCTTCTTTGCTTGCAAAAGCCTCATCATTATGAGGATCGATATATCTTAAGAAATACCAGGAAGAACCAGCCCACTGAGGCATAGTATCCGTCTCTCTCTCAGCCTTGCCGCCACACTTAGGACAGGTAGTCTCTACCCAGTCACGCATAGCTGCAAGTGGTGATTCACCTGTATCCGTAGGCATATAGCTGTCTACTTCAGGAAGTTTCAGGGGAAGTTCACTCTCATCAATTGGAACATAACCACAGCAAGGGCACTTTACAATAGGAATAGGCTCGCCCCAGTAACGTTGACGTGAGAATACCCAGTCACGAAGCTTATAATTAACTTTCTTATGTCCAATGCCTTTTTCCTCCAGCCATTCAATAATAGCCTTCTTGGCATCCTTAACTTCCATTCCATCCAGGAAACCGGAGTTGCACAGCTTACCAGTTGCTACATCTGTAAATGCTGCATTCTGTACATCACCACCTGCTACTACTTCAATGATAGGCAGATCAAACTTCTTGGCAAAATCCCAGTCTCTGTCATCATGTGCAGGAACTGCCATGATAGCGCCTGTACCATAAGACATTAATACATAATCAGATACCCAAATAGGAATCTCCTTGCCATTTACAGGGTTTACTGCTGTGATTCCCTTAATGCATGCACCTGTCTTATCCTTGGCAAGCTCTGTTCTCTCAAAATCAGACTTTCTTGCTGCCTGTGCACGATATGCAAGAATCTCATCATAATTGCTGATCTCGTCCTTGTACTTATCGATCATAGGATGCTCTGGGGAAATTACCATATAAGTAGCACCAAATAATGTATCAGGTCTGGTTGTATATACAGTCAGCGCCTCATCCTTACCACTTAACTTGAAGTTAACTTCTGCGCCTTCGCTTCTGCCGATCCAGTTCTTCTGGGAAACCTTAACCTTCTCGATATAGTCTACATGATCAAGACCTTCAATGAGCTTCTCTGCATAATCTGTAATCTTTAACATCCACTGGGACTGCATCTTACGGATAACAGGTGCACCACAACGCTCACATACACCATTTACAACTTCCTCATTTGCAAGCCCTACCTTACAGGAAGTACACCAGTTGATTGGCATTTCACTCTTATAAGCCAATCCCTTCTTGAAAAGCTGTAAGAAAATCCACTGTGTCCATTTATAATAGGAAGGATCTGTTGTGTTAATCTCTCTTGACCAGTCGAAGGAATAACCTAAGGACTTTAACTGATCCTTGAAATGTGCCACATTGTTCTTGGTTACGATCTTAGGATGAATCTTATTCTTGATCGCATAGTTCTCTGTAGGAAGACCGAATGCATCCCATCCCATTGGGAAAAGGACATTATATCCCTGCATTCTCTTCTTACGGGATACGATATCCATTGCTGTATATGGTCTTGGATGACCTACATGAAGACCCTGTCCTGAAGGATAAGGGAACTCAACTAATGCGTAATATTTTGGTTTGGACTTATCAAGAGTTGCCTTAAAAGCCTCCTCATTATCCCAGATATCCTGCCATTTTTTTTCAATTTCTTTTGGAGAATACTCTCTGCTCATTTTTCATGACTCCTTTTTCATACATTGTTCGTTATGCACCATGATAGGCATATGCCCGTGAAATAAAAAAACTCCGTCTCTATAAATAATAGTATAGAGACGAAGAGATTATATCTATCCGCGGTACCACTCTGTTTCAGATTCTATATCTGCGCTTATGCTTCTGTAACGGGAAGTCCCGCTCACAACTATTCCAGTCAGGATTCACTGTGAGAACTCCAAGGCGAGTTCAAGGTGTCTCTCTGCTGTCTCGCACCAAATGACAGCTCTCTGAAAAAGATCGTGCCTCTACTACTCCTTATCATGGTCGTTAACATATTACAAATCTGAAAATATTCTAGCATAGTGCCATTTAAAATGCAACTGCTTTTTCAAGAACTGTAATGGAATGGCTGGAAGTAAAGGTATCTGCAATTCCTTCTGTAACGTAAAGAGTTCCATCATCCGTGTACAAAATGGCATCAAATTCATCATTGTGATTCTGCCAGAACTTAACTGCCGACTCTGTTCCCATGACATACAGTGCAGTAGAAAGTCCATCTGCCAACGTGCCATCTTCACTCACAATCGTAACTGACTGTAACCCGTTATAGGCTGGCATTCCAGTCTTGGGGTCTATGATATGGTGATACTTCCTGCCATTTTCTTCAAAATACCTTTCATAGCCGCCAGATGTGATGATTGCCTTGTTCTGTGCAGACAGTACTCCCAGATATTCTTCCTGTTCATCAGGACTTTTAATTGCCACCTTCCATGAACTGCCATCTGGCTTCGCGCCAACAAGCTGCACATTGCCTCCCAGGTTCAAAATAGCACTATTTATATCATATTCCTGCATGATCTGCGCAACTCTCTGGGAAGTATAGCCTTTGGCAATGCCGCCAAAGTCAATCTCTACTCCCTCTGGCAACGTAAGTGTCTGTGTTGAAGCATCATATTGCAGACTAGAGGCATCTACAAGTTGCAGTAAAGACTGTAATTCTTCCTCACTCGGTATACGGTGTTCTTCTCCCGTAAATCCCCACGCTCTCATAATAGGATATATCGTAATATCAAAGGCTCCATCCGTCTCTTCATAAATAGTAAAAGAACGGTTCAGTAAATACTGCGTATCTGCTGATATCTGCCCTTTCTCATTCTTATTAAGCTGACCAATCTCACTTTTATCATTGCCGGTGGATAAAAGTGCATCTAATCTCTCAATCTCCTCTTTAGCAGCGCCAACTGCTTCTTCAGCATTCTTACCATAGGCTGTCAATTCCATGTAGGTATCCATGGCAAATATCTGCGCAGATGCGCTTTTGTTATTTTGTTCTCTGACTATAAGGAAATACGCAGCGATACATACTGCTATGAAAAGAAATGCTGTCAGTATTTGTCTCTTATTCTTCTGCATGTTTTTGTCCCCATTTCTTAGGGTATCGTACAATGCAATGTTGGAACTTGTCAAGATTAGGTGGAGAAATGCAGGCAAGCCCGCGCCGTTGTCTGAGCCGCAGGCGAGTTTTAGGCGCGGGTTTGTAATAAAAGCATTTCTGCCGTAAGTGCTTAGAAGTCCTTACAGCTATTACATGTTCACAAAATCAATGGATAGAAGTCGGTGCGTGCCTAGAACTTCTACTTATTCTTCATTATTCTCAGCTACTTTGGCTGCTCTGGCTTTTACTTCTGCTTCCTGGATATCACTTGGAGTCTGTTCATATCTTGCAAATGTGTATTCATAGCTGCCTCTGCCGCCGGTCATGGAGCGAAGCACAGTACAGTATCCACCTAATTCCAGCATCGGGATATCTGCCTCTACAACCTGTTTACCATTACCTACAGGATTCATGCCAAGTACCCTGCCTCGTCTCTTGTTCAGATCTCCCATAACATCACCTGTGTATCTGTCAGGCACTGTTACCTTCAGATTCATAATCGGCTCTAACAGGATTGGACCAGCTTCCATGAAGCCCTTCTTAAATGCCTGTATCGTTGCCATCTTGAATGCCATTTCAGAAGAATCTACCGGATGGTAAGAACCATCATAGAGTACACCTTTTACACCGACTACAGGGTATGCCGCCAGAGGTCCTTTCACAACGGATTCCTGTAAGCCCTTCTCTACTGCCGGGAAGAAGTTCTTCGGAACTGCACCGCCTACAACCTCCTGCTCGAATACATATGGCTTTTCCAGATCACCAGATGGCTCAAAACGCATTTTAACATGGCCGTACTGTCCATGTCCACCGGACTGCTTCTTATACTTATATTCTACGTCTGCCTTTTTCTTGATTGTCTCTCTGAATGCTACCTTAGGCTTGCTCAGTTCAATCTGGCACTTATATTCGTTCAACAGTCTGCTCTGGATAATCTCAAGCTGTTGTTCGCCAATACCATATATGAGGGACTGTCTGTTCTCTGTATCATTGACTACCTTCAAAGTCTGATCCTCATGGGAAAGCTTCTGAAGTGCCTGTGCTACTTTATCAATATCGCCCTTATTCGGCACCTTATAGCGAAGTGCTGTATACGGCTTGGATATCTCAAATTTACCATATTCAATGATATTTGCCTTGGTAGACAATGTATTACCGGTTCTTGCTGCTGTCAGTTTCGCAATTGCACCGATATCGCCTGCATGCAGTTCGGGTACTTCAATTGGCTTGCTGCCCTGAAGCACATAGAGCTTGCTGACTTTTTCCTCAATATCCTTGTCCTTGTTATAGATCATGTCATCTGGCTTGAATACACCAGAGCACACCTTGATCAGTGAATACTTGCCAATGAATGGATCTACAATTGTCTTAAATACATAAGCTGATTTTGCCTTGGAAAAGTCATAGTTTGCCTGGAATATCTCATTTGTCTTCATATTGATACCGGCCAGTTCCTTATTCTCAGGGCTTGGCAGATATTTCACAATGTCATCCAGCAAAGTATATGTACCTTGGCACAGAGTATTCGAACCCATACTGATCGGTACGATGGAGCCATCAATGACGTTCGTGCGCAGTGCAGCTCTGATTTCATTTTCAGTGAATGTCTCACCACCGAAATAGCGTTCCATAAACTCTTCACTGGTTTCTGCGACTGCTTCCATCAATGTATCTTTATAAAGGGCAAGGTTATCTTTGCTGTAATCAGGGATTTCGCATTCCTCTACTTCTTTGCCTACCCAACGGTTTGCATTCTCACTGACTACATTAATATAGCCTACAAATTTCTCATTTTCACGAATTGGGAAATGAAATGGCGCAATCTTCTTGCCATACATTTCTGTTAATGTTTCTACTACATTCTTGAAAGATGCATTATCCACATCCATGTCTGTAACATAAATCATACGAGGAAGCTTATATTTCTCGCACAGCTCCCATGCCTTTTCCGTTCCGGCTTCCACACCAGCCTTACCTGATACAACGATAATTGCTGCATCTGCCGCACTGATGCCCTCTTCTACTTCACCGATAAAGTCAAAATATCCAGGTGTATCCAATATATTGATCTTTACGCCTTCCCATTCAATCGGCACAACAGTAGTGCTAATTGAAATCTTACGTTTCTGTTCTTCTTTTCCAAAATCACTTACCGTATTACCATCCTCGACTCTGCCCATTCTGGATGTAATGCCTGCTAAATATGCCATAGATTCTACGAGGCTGGTCTTACCCGCCCCTCCATGACCTAATAGAACTACATTTCTGACCTTGTCTGTGGTGTAAACATTCATAGTAGCTACCTCCTGTTTTTTTGTAGGATTCTCACGATATTCCTATCTGATTCTTTTTGGTGTTTCATAAATTTGTTCATACATTATATGAATTGTATTTATTTTCGTACACCTTTAAATAAATTTTACAATATATTGTCTGTATATTCAAGTTTTTTGTGTATTTTGCATATAACATTTTATCCAAAATATTATGTAACTTTTCAGTACAATGTTCTAACGGTTTCTATTGACTTTAGTACGTTAAAGTGCGATACTATAGAAAGAAACAAACGGCATATGCTTGTATAAAGGAGACTACATTCATGAAACGTAATTCTTATGGATTCATCGGACTGGGTCTTATCGGCGGGGGGGGGGGGGTGGCCAAGGCCATCCGTAAAATACAACCCGACTGTCACATTCTGGTGTATGATACCAATACAAACATGACTCAGAATGCACTGACAGAAGGAATTGCCGATGCTGTCACCGATTCCATTGGCAATGATTTTCATTCCTGTGATATGATTTTCCTGTGTGCACCAGTTTCCATTAATAATGAAAATCTGGCACAGTTAAAACCATATCTGTCCCCGGACACTCTGATCACAGATGTTGGCAGTGTGAAATCATCTATTCATGACAAAGTAAAAGAATTAGGTCTGGAGAAACATTTTATCGGTGGTCATCCTATGGCAGGCAGTGAGAAATCCGGCTTTACCAATGCCAATCCTATTATTCTGGAGAACGCCTTCTATATTCTTACGCCAACCGAATCTTCTTCAGAAGAAGACCTGACATTCTATCGCGAGCTGGTACAGGCAATCGGTGCTATCCCACTGGTCATTACCTGTGATAAGCATGACTACGTTACCGCAGCAATCAGTCACGTTCCTCATCTGATAGCTGCTGCATTGGTGAATCTGGTTCATGACCACGATACCCAGGAAGGAACCATGAAACTGGTAGCCGCAGGCGGTTTCAAAGATATCACCCGAATTGCCTCATCCTCTCCACAGATGTGGGAAGCAATCTGCATGACCAACTCCAGTAACATCGCAGACTTGTTGGACGATTATATTGAATCATTAAAAGACATCAGCCAGGCTGTTCGTTCCAGACAACAGGGCTACACTTATGATTTATTCAAAGAATCCAAGGAATATCGCGATTCCTTTGCCAACCAGTCCAGAGGTCCTATCAAGAAAGTATTCGGCTGCTACCTGGATATTCCTGATGAAGCCGGTGCGATTGCAACAATTGCAACCCTTTTGGCAAAAGCCGATATATCTATTAAAAATATTGGTATCGTCCATAACCGAGAATTTGAAGAAGGTGTCCTGCAAGTTGAATTCTATGAGCAGGCATCACTTAACGAAGCCATCATCCTTTTACAGGATTTGAACTATACAGTATATGAAAGGAAATAAAAAACATGCAGATAAGCAAGAAAAACCACCTTCACGGAACTATATCCGTTCCCGGAGATAAATCCATCTCCCATCGCGCAGTTATGTTTGGTTCGCTGGCACAAGGCACAACTGAAATCACACACTTTCTGGAAGGTGCTGACTGTCTCTCTACTATTGGATGTTTTCGCAGTATGGGCATCCCCATTAAAAGGACAAAAGATACTATACTTGTTCACGGAAAAGGTCTTCATGGTCTGAGCAAACCAGTTGATGTCCTCGATTGTGGTAACAGCGGAACTACGACCAGACTGATCTCCGGTATTCTGGCAGCTCAGAACTTTGACGTTACTCTGACAGGCGATGCTTCTATACAGACTCGACCTATGAAGCGAATCATGACACCTCTGTCAGAAATGGGTGCACATATCGTCTCCGTAAATGGTAATGGTTGTGCGCCGCTCCATATTGAAGGTACAACCTTAAAAGGCATTCACTACCAGTCTCCCGTAGCTTCTGCACAAGTAAAATCCTGTGTCCTGTTAGCCGGCTTGTATGCCCAGGGAGAAACCAGTGTCACCGAGCCTACCTTGAGCCGTAATCATACAGAAATCATGCTGCAGTACTTCGGTGCAAATGTAACCAGTGAGGGTGTCACTGCTACGATTCATCCAGAACCTCAATTAGAGGGCAGACAAGTAAAAGTTCCCGGCGACATTTCTTCTGCTGCTTATTTTATCGCCGCAGCTATGTTAGTACCTGATTCTGAAGTACTTCTTAAAAACGTGGGGATTAATCCTACCAGAGATGGTATTATACGTGTATTCAAAGAAATGGGCGCTGATATTATTTACTTGAATGAAAATTGTGATAATGGAGAACCTACCGCAGACCTATTGGTGCGCTCCTCTTCTCTTCATGGAGTTACTGTCGGAGGTGAAATCATTCCTACCTTAATTGATGAGATTCCTATGATTGCTGTTGCTGCTGCCTACGCTGACGGAACCACCATCATAAAAGATGCTGCTGAATTAAAAGTCAAAGAATCTAACAGAATTGACACTGTTGTCTCAAATCTCAAAGCAATGGGCTGTGACATTGAAGCTACTGAAGATGGTATGATCATCCATGGCGGCAAACAATTACATGGAACTTCCATCAATACGAAGAAAGATCACCGTATAGCCATGAGCTTCGCCATTGGTGCCCTGGCAGCAGATGGGGTTACTGAGATTCAGGATGCAGATTGTGTTACTATCTCCTATCCAAATTTCTATGAAGATGTTGAGATGTTATCTAAGTAATTTAATATGATACCAGTGGTGAAGGGGCTTTTGCACCAACATTTTAATACTTATATAGGGTAAAAAATCTGTGCAGTTGTTAATTACTCTGCACAGATTTTTTATTTTCTGATATAGAAAACAGGGTATGAACTCTGCCATACCCTGTATATTCTATCATTACAAATTCAATTATGCCTGAGGACCTGCTGCAACTAAAGCCTTACCAGCGTCATTACCTTCATACTTAGCAAAGTTCTTAACGAATCTGGATGCAAGGTCTTTTGCCTTAACTTCCCATTCAGAAACATCTGCATAAGTATCACGAGGATCAAGAATACCTGCGTCTACACCAGGAAGTTCTGTAGGAACTTCGAAATTGAACATAGGAATTGTCTTTGTAGGTGCGCTTAAAATAGCTCCGCTAAGGATAGCATCAATAATACCACGAGTATCCTTAATAGAGATACGCTTACCTGTTCCGTTCCATCCTGTGTTTACTAAGTAAGCCTTAGCTCCGCTCTTCTCCATCTTCTTAACAAGCTCTTCTGCATACTTTGTAGGATGCAGTTCAAGGAATGCCTGTCCGAAGCAAGCTGAGAATGTAGGTGTAGGCTCTGTAATACCACGCTCTGTACCAGCTAACTTAGCTGTGAAACCAGACAGGAAGTAGTACTGTGTCTGTTCAGGAGTTAAGATAGATACTGGAGGAAGTACGCCGAATGCATCTGCTGACAGGAAGATAACGTTCTTAGCTGCTGGTGCAGAAGAAATAGGGCGAACAATGTTCTGAATGTGGTTGATAGGATAAGATACACGAGTATTCTCTGTTACACTCTTATCATCAAAATCAATCTTGCCTGCTGCATCCAGAGTAACGTTCTCAAGAAGAGCATCACGCTTGATTGCATTGTAGATATCAGGCTCAGAATCCTTATCAAGGTTGATAACCTTAGCATAGCATCCACCTTCGAAGTTGAATACGCCATTGTCATCCCAACCATGCTCATCAT
>ERZ780079.872-NODE-872-length-11127-cov-4.09781_pt1 | contig 11127 bp, 10 predicted proteins | sample MGYA00511087_ERZ780079 | MGnify/ENA primary metagenome ERZ780079 (study PRJEB29588, sample SAMEA2142583) | human gut metagenome | biome: human gut; feature: human-associated habitat; material: faeces | place: Denmark | collected 2008/2010 ... | reverse complement strand
GACTGACCGGCCGCGGATGACGGTGCGGCGGTCGTTGCGGGCGGACGGTTTCGGCGGCAGCGGCGGATGAGCCGGCAAACGGGGAAGCTTTCGTCCGGCCGAAAGCGCGGGGACTTTTTGAAAAAAGGTGTTGCAATCTTTTAAGTAATAGTTTATGTTGCTGAAAAATCAGGCAGTATTCGTCGGTTGCCGGGTTTCCCGGAGGAACGGACCGGAACGGCTCAAGCGGCGTTCTGTCTTCTCATGAGATAAACAACAGTTTTAAATGATTGGATGAAGTTGATGGCAAAAGTTAGTCCGGTTCTGTTTTTCAGACAGGTAAAACAGGAAGTTAAGAAAGTTACGTGGCCGACCAGGAAAGAAGTGGTTCAAACTTCGATCATGGTGTTGATTCTGGTGGCGATCGCCGCTGCCTTTTTCTTCTGCGTCGACCAGGTGTTCGGCTTTATCGTTAAATTGATTTTTGGTTAGGAGAAAGTTGGCAATGGCTGCTCATTGGTACGTTGTACACGTTTATTCCGGTTCGGAAAAAAAGGTTGCCGAATCGCTGCGCGAACAGGCGGTTCTGAAAAACATGGAAGATAAAATTCTGGAAGTGATGGTTCCGACCGAAAATATCGTTGAAATCAAAAAAGGCTCCAGAGTCAATTCCGAACGCAAGTTCTTTCCCGGTTACGTACTGGTGAAAATGGAAATGTCGGACGACAGTTGGCACGTTGTTAAAAACACGCCGCGGGTGACCGGTTTTCTCGGTGCGCGCAACAAGCCGCAGGCGATTTCCGATGCCGAGGCCAATCGTATCATCAGGCAGATTGAAGAAGGCGTTGAGCGGCCGCAAACGGTGGTCAATTTCGAGATCGGCGAGCAGGTTCGCGTCTGCGACGGACCGTTCGCTTCGTTTATCGGCTTGGTTGAAGACGTTGACGCCGAAAAGTCGCGGCTGAAGCTTTCGGTTTCGATTTTCGGGCGTTCAACTCCGGTCGAACTGGAATTTAATCAGGTTGAAAAAGTCAGCTGAAAAGAATATGTTAAGAGCCGCCTGAAAGGCGGCTTTCTTATGCCGCGGAAACCAAAAAAGAGGCCTGCGGCGCCGTCGGCGTATTCCGGCGGAGAGAAAACGAAAGGCGGAATTTGTTTTTGCCGCGGATGAAAGATGAAGGGTAAACAGCGGGAGAATCGTTATGTTGAGGTCTTTTTTTAACGAATTTAAAAAATTTGCCATGCGCGGCAACGTGATAGACATGGCTGTCGGTATCATTTCCGGCGCCGCTTTCGGCAGGATTGTCGCCTCCCTGGTCAAAGACATTATCATGCCGCCGATCGGGCTTCTGATCGGCAGTATGGATTTTTCCAACCTGTTTTTCGTGTTGAAAGACGTGCCGGGGCATCACGGCGCTTACGCCTCGCTGGCGCAGGCGGCTCAGGCCGGTGCCACTACGCTGAACGTCGGCAATTTTCTGAATGCGGTTATCAGTTTTACCATTATCGCTTTTGCCGTGTTTTTGCTGATTAAAGGCATCAACAAAGTTCAGAGCACGCTGGACAGCAAGGAAGAAGCGGCGTCGCCGACGACCAGGGAATGCCCTTATTGCTGCGAGCAGATTCCGTTGGCGGCGATTCGCTGTCCGCATTGCACTTCGGAACTGGAAGTTGTGCCGTCGGCGAAGAAAAGAGGGCGAAAGCCCCTGTCGGCGGAAGCCCCGGCGCCGGTCGCGGGTGCGCCGGCGGCAAAAAAGAGGGGGAGAAAGCCCAAGACCCGGTCGGAGGCCTGAGCTTATCGGATCAGGGCAAGACGCATAACCGTTGAAAAAGCGCCGCGTCCCGGCCGGTGGTTCTTCGTATGCGGGTGGAAACCTGATGTGCCGGCAAATGTCTTAAAGGCGTATGATGATCTGACAGGGCGAAGATTGCTTGGTTCACCGTAAACGGGTAAAAATCCGTTGTTAATTGACTTTGCCCCGCGTTTTTTTTTCAGTTGATTTCGGATAGGCTTTGTAATTTTTTTGAGTATTTTTTCTGTTGTGTCTGCATGTATCCTCGATGTGCATTTCCCCCACCGTTCATATATGGCTGAACTGCTTTTGCCTTTGAGATAGTCCATGACCGAACTTGCTGAAAATTCAGGCGGTATCTCTGTTAACATATGAACATGGTCAGGACAAAACTCTGTTTCTATTACGCCTATTTCTTTCCATCTGCTAAAGTATGCCCTGTTTCCGGATGACGTCTCCGTAAAAGGCTTGTCTGTGATATTTTGGCGCAAAGATGACATGGTATTTTGGGGTTTTATGTCGTGTGTGCCATTGTATGTGCGTTCATAAAAAACTTCTTTGCTTTTGTTGGACTTTTGCCGGACCGTTTAACTTATTTTGGCAAAGGAGCTTTTTATCCGTAAAGCTTTAAGCATTTTGAAACTGCCGGCTCGGTCGGGGGCTTGTTACAAAAAACGCCGCGGTCGAAAAGACGGCGGCGTTTTTGCTTAAAAGCGGGGCGGTTTACAAATTGCCGGTCAGCTGCATGGCGACGGCATTGTATTCGCATGGGCGAAACGGTTCAGTATTTCCGTTTGCGTCGAGCCCGGGGAGATGTACATCACGGTTCCCTGAAATTTTGCGATAATGGTTTTTCCGCGCAGGGAAAGCGCTGCCAGCGAAGAGGCGAAGATGTTGAGGGTTTCCCCTTCGGCAACGCAGTAAGTTATTTTCTCCGTTTTCATACCAAAAAGATTTTAAAGTTAGCAAAAATAATTCAACCGTACGGTCAGAATATGCCGGAAGGCGTTTTTTGTCAACCGTGATTGTAAATTCGTAACGAATGATTTTTTTGTTATAAAAGAAAAATTTTGTTTGCCGCCGGGCGGTCTTTTTTGTATCTTTTCGTTGTATACTAAATGGAGCGACTATGGTTAAACTATCCGTGCTGGTGACGTTCTGCAACCAGCGGCAATACATAAAACGCGCTTTGGACAGTATTCTGGCGCAAAAAACGAATTTTGACTTTGAAGTTCTCATCGGGCTTGACGGCGTTTACGACGGCAGCGAGGAAATCATCCGCGAATATACGGATAAACATGATTTTATCCGGCTTTATAAAATGTCTTTCGCCGGTATGGACACGATCGGCATAGAAAAGGCTTCGCTTAACCGCAAGTCGCTGCTGGAAAAGGCGGAAGGGGAGTTCTTTTCCGTTTTGGACGGCGACGATTTTTACGGCGACGACCGGAAGTTTCAGAAGCAGATGGATGTTTTGTCCGAGCATCCTGAGTGCATCGGCTGCGGGTGCGGGCATGTTTTTTATACCAACGAACGGGTGATGAAAGAAGCCCGTATTTGCGAAGAGACGGAATTTTTTACTCCCGAGAGGTATATACGGTCGGGACGTTATATCCATAACGGTTCGATTATTTTCCGCAATATCTTTTATTTTGGTTTTCCGCATGATTTCCCTCACAATTTTGTCAACGATACGACGCTGACGATGTATATGATGAAATTCGGCCGGCTGGCCTGTCTGCCGGAAACGATGTATATGTACCAGATGAGCGAAGACGGAATTTATCAGGGCGAAAGCCTGCCGGTCAAAGACCTTTACGGTGCGCTCGGCGGGGAAATGAACCTGCGTTATCTGCCGGAATACAGGGAAGCGCTGCTGAAGAAATATGATGCCCTTTTTTACCGGGTTTACCGCAATCGCAAAAAGTATGACGGCCGACAGTTGGCAGCTGTCCGTAATTTTGCCGCCCGTAACGGCTGCCGTTTTGTGCAGGCGATCCTTGAATATACCGGGGGGGGGGTATATTGGAAGGGGCTTTGCGCGTCTGAAATGCAGGTATATGCTGAAGCATAAAAACTTCGGCAAAAAAGTGAAAAAACGCAAAATCGCCTGCTGGACCGGATTTCCCAATTTCGGCGACATGTTTAACCTGTACGTTGCCCGTTATGTTTTCCGCTGGTGCGTTGTACCCGGCTGGAAAGAGGCGGACCTGTGGTGCGTGGGCAGCCTTTTGTCGCGGTTGTTTGAAGTCAGGCACGAGAACGGAAAGACGCTTGACGTTATGGGAACGGGCATGCAAAGAGAAGTCAGAATGCCGGAAGATTTTGCCGCCAGGGTGCGCGTACACGCCTTGAGAGGAAAACTGTCGCTGGAAAAGTTAAAAGACCTGATTCCGGTTAAAAAGAGCGTGGTGCTGGCCGATCCGGCGGTGCTGCTGCGAAAGATGGTTGACAAAAGCCGGGTGCTTCCGGGCGGCCGGGTCGGCGTGATTCCGCATTATTATGACAGGAATTCCGAATATCTGAACAACATTAAAGCGTCCGGGATCAAAATCATCCGGGTGGAAGACACGCCGATACAGGTTGCGCGGGATATGCTGTCGTGCAAATGCATTTTGTCGTCTTCGCTGCACGGGCTGATCTTTGCCGATGCGCTCGGCATTCCCAACCGGCGGATCGTGCTGTCGGACGAAATTATCGGCGGTGATCTGAAATTTGACGACTACTATTCCGTTTATTACGAAAATCCCGAAGAAGCGCCGGAAACGATAGATTTGCGCAAAACGACGGTTACCGATGAAACGATTGACGACATTATCAAAAACTATGTCAACGTCGAACGCAAAATGGATGAACAGTGCCGGGCGCTGCTGAAAATAAAAATAAATTAAAGCAAAGCAAAAAATGCTTGCAAATTGAATCGTTTGTGATATACAGATGACGAACCTGCGGCCGGAAGTTTCGGCGGCAGGGTTCGTTTGTTTATCACAATTTGTGGGAGATTAGCCATAATCTTACCACAAACCCTAAAGTGAGGTATTGAAATGGCTGTAAAATCTAAAAAGAAAATTTTAGGATTGATCAAGCTGCAAATCCCCGCGGGAAAGGCCAACCCTTCTCCTCCGGTCGGTCCGGCTCTGGGCCAGAAAGGCTTGAACATTATGGAATTCTGCAAGGCGTTTAACGCGGCGACCCAGAAGATGGAACCGGGCATTCCGGTGCCGGTCGTCATCACCGCTTACGAAGACAAGTCCTTCACCTTCATCACCAAGCTGCCGCCGGTAGCCTACTACATCAAGCAGGCCGCCAAGATCAAGTCCGCTTCAAAAGAGCCGGGCAAAGTCGTTGCCGGTCAGATTACGATGGCTCAGGTCAAGGAAATTGCCGAAGCCAAAATGCCGGATCTGAACTGTTCGACGGTCGAAGCCGCCATGAACATGGTTAAAGGTCAGGCCGTATCTATGGGCGTAAAGGTTGTGGAGTAAGACAATGGCAGGAAAAAGAATCGAAAATGCATACAAAACCATTGACAAGTCTAAGCTGTATTCGCTGAAAGATGCCGTCAAGCTGGTAAAGGAAAATGCAAATGCCAAATTCGACGAAACCGTTGATCTGGCAATCAATCTTGGCGTTGATCCGAAATATGCCGACCAGATGGTTCGCGGCGTCTGCTCGCTGCCCAACGGTACCGGCAAAACCGTACGCGTCGCCGTTTTGGCTCAGGGCGAAAAAGCCGATGAGGCCAAAGCCGCCGGTGCCGATATCGTCGGTGCCGAAAACCTGATCGACTCGATCCTGGCAGGCAAAATCGAATTTGACCGCTGCATTGCCACTCCCGACATGATGGGTCTGGCCGGCCGCGTAGCCCGCGTGCTCGGTCCGAAAGGCCTGATGCCGAACCCGAAACTGGGTACGGTTACCATGGATGTTGCCGGGGCGGTTAAGAAAGCCAAAGCCGGTGAAGTTCAGTATCGTGCCGAGAAGACCGGTATCGTTCATGCCGGCGTGGGCAAAGTCAGCTTCAGCGAAGAAGCGATTTACGAAAACGCCAAGGCTCTGATCGACGCCGTCATCAAAGCCAAGCCGTCGGGCGCCAAAGGAACTTATCTGAAAAAGATTTCGATCAGTTCCACCATGGGTGCCGGCGTGCATGTAGATCTTGCGAATCTGTAAGGTTTGCCGACAATTGAAAACCTGCGTTGAAAAACGCAGGTTTTTTTATGAAAATAAGCCGTTTCCGCTGTCGGTCTGCCGCAAACGGCGTATCGGCCGGAAAAAGGCCGGCCGACGAAACAAAAGACGTTTTTGCCGATGAAAAAGGAAAATTATGCTTGACATTTAATGCGTAAGAGTTTATCAAGCAGTCCTGAGAAAGGTGCGGAAAGCGCCGTTCTGCCTGTCCAAGACCGTAGGCGGTCCGTAACGGCGGCGTGTTCAATTTGCTGCCGGGCCTTAATTTCCTACGCAGACGGAGTAATAAGATTTTATAATCGTTTTTTTCTCCCGGACAGATTAACCTCGCCGCCGCGGTTTGCCGCGGAAGGGCGAAATTGTAAAATATGACATCTTGAATTTATGAGATGTTTTGTTGGAGATAGAAAAGTGAATCGTGACGAAAAAGCACAATTACTGAATGAACTCAAGCAGTTGTTTGAAGATTCCGAAGTTGTGGTCATTTCCCACTACAAAGGGCTGACCGTAGCCGAAGTTTCCGAACTGAGAAACAACATCCGCAAAGCCGGTGCCGGGTTCAAGGTAACGAAAAACCGCATCACTCGTCTGGCTCTGAAAGACACCAAGTTTGCCGATCTGGCAGATCAGTTTACCGGTCCGACCGCAATTGCTTTTGCGAATGACCCGATCTCTGCCTGCAAGGCTTGTGTCGAATTTGCAAAAGGTAACGAAAAACTGGTTATCGTCGGCGGCGCAATGGGAACGGGCGTTCTCTCCGTTGACGAAATCAAGCGTCTGGCAAGCATTCCGTCGGTCGACGAACTGCGCGCCAAGATCATCGGTCTGCTGCAGGCTCCGGCCGCTCAGCTGGCCCGGGTTACCAAAGCTTACTCGGAAAAAGACATGGCAGCCTAAGCTGTCGCTTGTTTGTGGTTTTTAACTTTAAAAGATTTAATTTTATTTATGGAGAAAAAAAATGGCCGATTTAGCCAAATTAGTCGATGAATTGTCAGCCCTGACCGTTATGGAAGCTGCTGATCTTTCCAAAATGCTGGAAGAAAAATGGGGCGTTTCCGCCGCTGCTGCCGTAGCCGTAGCCGCCGGTGGTGCCGCTGCTGCCGCCGAAGAAGAAAAAGACGAGTTCGAAATCGTTCTGGTAGCTGCCGGTGACAACAAGATCAACGTCATTAAAGAAATCAGAACCATTACCCAGCTCGGTCTGAAAGAAGCCAAGGATCTGGTAGACGGCGCTCCGAAGACGATTAAGGAAAGCGCTCCGAAGGCTGAAGCCGAAGAAATCAAGAAGAAACTTGAAGCTGCCGGCGCCAAGGTTGAATTGAAGTAATTTTTTTAATTCGATTGCCTTTTTGAAGACTCCCCGTTTTGGCGGGGAGTTTTTTGTTTTGCCGGACAAAAGCCGGTTGTCAAAAGCTGTGCAACCGTCAGACAGAAATTAGGAGCCGGCGTTTTGATGATGCGGACAGCCGCCGCCGAAAGGGATCGAACGCCGCCGGCCGAGTTGGCGGCAGAGCGGAAAGACGGGGGCAGTCTGTTGCCCGATGATATTTTGAACCGGGTATTGCGGCTTTATGCCGATGAAAGGCTGCCGGCGTCGGAAGTTTTACGGTATGTCTGATCATGTTTTTTTCGTTTTTCCGGACCAATTGATATTTCGTAAGCCTCACGGATTCCGGCGAATCTTTTTCTGTAGGCGGCTGTATGTATCCGGTTGTCGTTTCGGCGGCGGGCAAAGATGAAAAGGTCGGTATGCGAAAAGGAGGAAAAACAAAAAAACGGCTTTCCGGCAAACCGAAAAACCGTATTTTTTTTATTTCATCTCAACCTTGCGGGAAGAGAAAAAACAGCTCCCATTATGAAACAAAAAGCGACAAATCCCATTGCTGCGACAAGTCCCAGCAAAATTGAAAGAAATGCCGAGGTTTCTTCCGAAACCCATATTGTCAGGGATATGAAGACACATACCGAAACACTGCCGACAATTCTTTCCAGCAATTTTTTGCCTTTGAAGTTTCTGTCGTATTCCCATTTGTAATGCCAGAGAGCAAAAGTTGCCGTCATGATTATAAACGCGATACCGAGAGCATAAGTGATAATTTCCATAATATGTTTAATTTAATTTTTTAACTTGTTTTATGATAGTCCGAAACCGTTTTTTTGTCAAGATCCGCGTCGGCGCCGGCGGAAAGCGAAGCAGATGCGGCCGGAGGAGGGCTTTTTTGCGAAGCGGCCGGGAAGGACAGAAAAAGTTTGTCCGAAGCTGCATTTTTTGCTTGCCAGAAGCATAAATGTGAGTCATTATCCGCCGTGAATTTAAGCCGCGATGCGGGGCGTTTGCATGCAATTATTTTACCGTCTCATCAAGAGGGGCCTGCTCCCCGAGGGTTTGGTGAGGTTTTTCGTTTTTAAAAAAGCATTTTTAACCTTCTGCGGTCGGGATTCAAGCGTAATTGATAGCATTGTCGCAGAATTATAACCATGAGGAATCACGCAAAATGAAAGAATCTTATACGAGCAAAAGACGTGTAAGAAAGAATTTCGGCAGAATCGACTCCGTGTCGGAAATGCCGAGTTTGATTGAAGTGCAGACCGGATCATACCGCGATTTCATCGAAAACAAAAATTGCGAATTCGGTTTGGAAGAAGTTTTCAAATCCATTTTCCCCATTAAAGACTTTTCCGGAACCGGCGAACTTGAGTTTGTCAAATACGAACTCGAAGAGCCGAAGTATGACGTTGACGAATGCATCAAACGCGACATGACCTATGCCGCGCCGGTCAAAGCCACGCTGCGTCTGGTTGTCTGGGATGTTGACGAGGCCACCGGTTCCCGTTCGATCCACGACATCAAGGAACAGGACGTTTATATGGGCGATATTCCGCTGATGACGGACAAAGGTACCTTTATCGTCAACGGTACCGAGCGTGTCGTCGTTTCGCAGATGCACCGTTCGCCGGGCGTTTTCTTTGACAACGACAAAGGCAAAACGGTTGCTTCCGGCAAATATCTGTTTGCTGCCCGGGTTATTCCGTACCGCGGTTCGTGGCTGGATTTTGAATTTGATGCCAAAGATCTGCTTTATGCCCGTATTGACCGTCGCCGCAAACTGCCGGTTACTTCGATCCTTTATTCCCTTTATTCCAAGGAAACCGAAGAAAAACTGAAAGAGCTGGCAAAAGAAGGAAAGAAGATCGACCGTTCCGAAATCAAAGGAATGGACAAGGAAGAAATCCTCAGCTATTTTTACGATGTTGATACCTATGTTGCCGACAAAAAAGGCTGGAAGAGCAAATTCGTGCCCGAACGTTTCCGCGGGGTTAAGTTTGCTTTTGATCTGATTGACGCCGAAAGCGGAAAAACGGTTTGGGAATCCGGCAAGAAGATTCCGGCTCGCGCCGCCCAGAAGCTGGTTGACGAAGGGTTGGAATTCTACCGCGGGGCCGAAGACCAGCTGCTCGGAAAATTCCTGGCTACTGCTCTGGTCGAGAAAAAGACCGGCGAAGTCGTCGCCGATGCCGGCGCCGAGATCAACCAGGAACTGCTGGACAAGATCAAAGAAGCCAAAATCAACGAAATCAAGGTTCTTTATATCGACAACGTCAATGTCGGGCCTTATATCCGCAACACTTTGGAAGTGGACAAGAACCACAGCCGGGAAGATGCCCTGCTTGACATCTATCGCGTTATGCGTCCGGGCGAACCGCCTACATACGAAACTGCCGACGCCCTGTTCAAATCGCTGTTCTTCGACAACGAGCGCTATGATCTGTCTTCGGTCGGCCGCGTAAAGATGAACACCGCGCTGGACATTCCGTTTGAAGAAGCACCGGATACTTATCGCACGCTGCGCAAAGACGATATCCTGCGCATTGTCAAACGTCTGGTCGAACTGCGTGACGGCCACGGCGAAGTCGACGATATCGACCACCTGGGCAACCGCCGCGTCCGCTCGGTCGGCGAACTGATGGAAAACCAGTACCGCATGGGCTTGTTGCGTATGGAAAGAGCCATCCGCGAAAGAATGAGTTCGGAAGTTTTGAACAATGTCAAGCCGCAGGATCTGGTCAACGCCAAGCCGATTGCTTCGGTGATCCGCGAGTTCTTCGGTTCTTCGCAATTGTCACAGTTTATGGATCAGAACAACCCGTTGTCGGAAATTACCCACAAGCGCCGTCTGTCGGCTTTGGGTCCCGGCGGTTTGTCCCGTGATCGCGCCGGTTTTGAAGTCCGCGACGTGCACCCGACCCACTACGGACGTATCTGCCCGATTGAAACGCCGGAAGGCCCGAACATCGGTCTGATTAACTCGCTGTCGACTTACGCCCGCATCAACAAATACGGCTTTATCGAATGCCCGTACCGCAAGATCGTTAACGGCAGGGTAACCGACGAAGTGGTTTATCTGTCGGCCGATCAGGAAGGCAAGTACATCATTGCGGAAGCCAACGCCGAAGTCCGCGACGACGGCACTTTCGTCAAAGATACCATTGCCTGCCGCAAAGCCGGCGAATTTGAATTCCATGCGCCGGAAGACATCAACTTCATCGACGTTTCGCCGAAACAGCTGGTGTCGGTTGCGACCGCGCTTATTCCGTTCCTGGAAAACGACGACGCTAACCGTGCTTTGATGGGATCGAACATGCAGCGTCAGGGCGTACCTCTGCTGCGTTCGGAAGCCCCGCTGGTCGGTACCGGTATGGAAGCCACCGTTGCCAAAGATTCCGGTGCAACGGTCGTCTGCAAGTATGACGGTGTGGTTGACGCGGTTGATGCCAACCGTATCGTGGTTCGTTCGATGAACAAAAATTCGGACGGCGTCGGCGTTGAAATTTACAAGCTGTCGAAGTTTCGTCGTTCCAACCAGAACACCTGCATCAACCAGGTGCCGCTGGTTAAGGTCGGCGACGTGGTCAAGGCCGGCGACATCATGGCCGACGGTCCGTGTACCGACATGGGCGAACTGGCTCTCGGCAAAAACATGCTGGTTGCCTTTATGCCGTGGAACGGTCTGAACTACGAAGACGCGATTTTGCTTTCCGAGCGTGTTTCCCGCGATGACGTTCTGACCTCGCTGCATATTGAGGAATTTGAAGTAATGGCTCGCGATACCAAGCTCGGCCAGGAAGAAATTACCCGCGACATTCCGAACGTGGGCGAAGAAGC
>ERZ780079.860-NODE-860-length-11267-cov-8.2162_pt1 | contig 11267 bp, 8 predicted proteins | sample MGYA00511087_ERZ780079 | MGnify/ENA primary metagenome ERZ780079 (study PRJEB29588, sample SAMEA2142583) | human gut metagenome | biome: human gut; feature: human-associated habitat; material: faeces | place: Denmark | collected 2008/2010 ... | reverse complement strand
CTTGCGGAGTCCAGAGGCAGAGCCTCTGGTGGTTCCCCTCACAGCTCCCTTCGTCCCTCCATTGCCTTCGAGAGCGTCACTTCGTCGGCGTATTCGAGGTCGCTGCCGACGGGGACGCCGTGGGCAATGCGGGTGCACTTGATGCCCATGGGCTTAATGAGCCGCGCAATGTAGGTTGCGGTTGCTTCGCCCTCGATGTCGGGGTTCGTCGCCAGAATCACTTCGCTGACCGGTTCGGTCTGCAGGCGCGTCATCAGTTCCTTGATGTGTATGTCATCCGGCCCGATGCCGTCCATCGGCGACAGCGTGCCGTGCAGGACGTGGTACAGCCCGTGGTAATCGTGCATCCGCTCCATCGCGGCCACGTCGCGCGGGTCGCGCACGACGCAGATTTGCCCGTTATGGCGGTTTTCATCCGCGCACACGGCGCACTTTTCAGCGGAGGAAAAATTGCCGCACACGTCGCAGTAGCGAATTGCCTTGCGCCCCTGCCACAGTGCCGCCGCCAGCGCGTGAACATCCTCCAGCGGCATCCCGACGATATGGTACGCCAGCCGTGCCGCCGTCTTGTGACCGATGCCGGGCAGCCGAGACAGCTCCGACACCATCCGCTCAATCGGTTCGATTTGTCCGGGCATCAGAACAGACCGCCCATGCCGCCCATGCCGGGCGCCATCTTGTTCATCGTCTCTTCGCGGTTTGCTTCACCCTTGCGCAGCGCTTCGTTCACTGCCGCCATCACAAGGTCCTGCAGCATTTCCACGTCGTCGGGGTCAACGACCTTGGGGTCAATCGTCAGGGACAGCAGCTCGCGCTTGCCGTTCACCTTTACGCTTACCACGCCGCCGCCGGATTGCGCTTCGTACTCCTGCGCATCCAGCTTTTCCTGCGCGTCCGTCATCGCCTGCTGCATCTTCTGCGCCTGACGCATGAGCTGCTGCATGTTCGCGCCGCCGCCGAAGCCAAAGTTCTGTCGTGCCATAAAAATCGTCCTCCTAATTATTCGTTTTCTGTCAGTTTCTCCGGGGAAATCCGCCGGATGGTCAGGTTGCCCGAAGCCGTCGTCACGCGGACAGACGGTGCGCCATCGACGATGGATACGCCGTCCGTCAGCAGCCGCCCGGACACCGAGCGAAGAATGGCGTCACACTGCGCGCCGGGAATTTCCAGACTGATGCCGCCTGCGACCGAGCCGCCCTTGAAGGTGGAGAACATCTCCGCGAAGGAGAGCATTGCGCCCCGGCTGACCGAGGATAGCGAGATGTTCAGAAACGCAAGGCGCTCCAGACAGAGCATCCCCGTCGTCGTGAACAGGCTGCAATCCTGACCGGAGAGGTCGCTGCCGGCAATGTCGCCGCTGCCGTTCTTGACCTTCAGGCTCAGGCTGCTCAAGTCGGAGAGCATCACGAAGCCGGAGAGAGACTCCACGGACAGGTCACTGACCTGCAAACCGCGGACATGCACGCTGCCGGACGTCGTGCGAATCTCGACCCGCCCCTTCCACGCGCGCGGAATGCGGATGGTCACTTGCAGCCAGCGGGCGCTGAGCGGCAAGGGCGAGAGTGCGGCGGCGGACTGCTCCAGCGTCAGCGTATCGCCGTTCTGGGCGAGCGAAACCGCCTTCATATCGTGGTCGTCGCCGGATGCCATGACTTGGATTTCCTGCGTGTCATCGGCGTAGAGTTCCAGCAGGGCACCGGTGAGGTGAATCACCAGCTGCGTAATGGTCAGCGAGGAAAAAGAGTTGCGCGAATTCATACGCGTTCACCTCCGTCATTCGTCCTCATCATATCACGTTTTGGCGCTTGTTGCAAGGGGAAAAGCCAACTATGAAGCAGTTGGATGCTTATGCGGATAGGCATAGTTGACTTCATTTCCATAGTGGTAACTTCCGCGAGTTCCAGAGGGCATAAAACAGACGAAGTCTGCGATCGCCCTCTGGACTCCTTCGGCGTTCGCCCTCCGGATGCTACTTGATTTTTATTGGAAGTTTTTTAGTTTGTGCGCAGGGACGCTTCGCTGCCTGCGGCGAAGTTGCCGGACTTGTTTTTCCTCTTTGAGTAGGTTTAACGGAGCAACAGTTGGGGCGTTGCCCCAAGCCCCATAAGGGGCGCCGCCCCTTAACCCCGCAAGGGGCATTGCCCCTTGACCCTTTTTTCGGCGCCATGCGGGTGCTGTTATTCCAACAGCTCCGCCCCCGTCACCACGTCGTCCATCACCGCGATAACCAGCGGCGTTCCGCGATCTTGCTTGCCTTGCAGGCGCACGTTGTCCCTTTCCACCAGCGTCGCGGGGGATTTCGCCTGCTGCACGCGAATCAGGTGATCGTCCTTCTCCAACCGCACCACGCCCGCAAGCTGTTTGCCGTTGCTGCCATTCTTGTTGAAATAGAAGGACTTCACGCCCTTGCCGTTGCGGTTCTGCTTCTCGAAATCGACGGAGAGCAGGCGCTTGGCGTAGCCGCGGTCGGTCAGCAGCACGATTTGGTCGCTGTCTTGCAGCTGCCCGCACCAGATGACCTCGTCGCCGTCCTCCACCTGCATACAGCGCACTCCGGCGGCGAGGCGCCCCTGCAACGGTACGCTGTCGAGCGAGAAGCGGATGCACAGGCTGCTGCGGGTGAACAACAGCAGGTCGTCGCGGCTGGCGGCGGGGAGAACTGTCAGCAGACGATCGCCGTCCTTCACGTTCACGGCGGCAAACTTCTTGCTGCGCACGTCATAATCCGCGGCGGCGGTGCGTTTCACCATGCCCTGCCGGGTGATGAAGAGAATGTCCGGCAGGTGCCCGACGTCCGCCATGCGGATGCACGTCATCCACAGCGCCTTCTCGTCGTCCTCTAAGCCCGCCAGAACGCCCGAAAGCAGCTGCCCGCGCTCCTTGGGCTTGACTTCGTTCAGCGACGCAACGGGCAGGGGATAGCAGTTGCCGCGGTCGGTGAAGATGAGCAGCGTCTCGTCTGTTTTGGCCATGAACAGGAAGTCGGCGAACTCCTTGTCGTCCTCCGCGCGGGTTGGGAGCGGCGTTTTCTTGTAGAGCGCGGGATTCATGCGCTTCAACTGCCCCGCGCCCGTGAACGCCACGATGACCTCTTCCGGCGCGGCGGCCTCTTCCTCAACTTCCAGCGGGGATTCGTCCGCTTTTTCGATGGTTGTGCGGCGCTCGTCGGCGAATTCCTCGGCAATCTCCTGCAATTCCTTGCGGATGACCGCCAGCAGCTTTTTCTCGCTGTGCAGGATGCCCTCCAAGCGGTCGATGAGTTTCAGAATGTCCTCGTACTCCTTGCGCAGGGCGATGATTTCCAGATTCGTCAGCCGCTGCAGGCGCATGTCCAGAATCGCCTGTGCTTGTGCGTCGGACAGCGAAAAGCGCTCCATCAGGCGAGCTTTCGCTTCTTTCGGGTTCTTCGAGGAGCGAATCAGCGCGATGACCTCATCGAGGTTGTCCACCGCAATCATCAGCCCCTGCAAAATGTGCGCGCGGGCTTTCGCCTGCTTCAGGTCGTACTCCGTGCGGCGGGTGATGACGTTTTTTTGATGGCGGATGAAGTGTCCCAGCATCGTCTTCAGCCCCATCTGCACGGGCTTGCCCTCGGCGATGGCGACCATGTTCACGCCGAAGGTGACCTGCAAGTCCGAATACTTGTAGAGCACTTTCAGCACCTTGTCCGGGTCGGCGTCCTTCTTCAGCTCGATGACGGCGCGCATTCCCTCGCGGTCGGATTCGTCGCGGATGTCGTAGATGTTTTGCAGCTGCCCCTTCTTTTCTTCCGACAGCTTCAAGATCTTCTCCAGCATCGCGGCTTTGTTGACCATGTAGGGGATTTCCGTGATGACAAGCAGCTTGCGCCCGTTCACGCCGTCCTCCACATGCACGCGCGCGCGCAGGGATAGCTTCGAGCGTCCGGTCTCATAGCCTCTGCGGATTTCCTCGTTTTTCACCAGCACGCCGCCGGTGGGAAAGTCCGGGCCGGGGATGATTTTCATCAGCTCATCCAGCGGAATGTCCGGATTCTCCATCACAGCAATTGCCGCGCGGATGCTTTCGCCCAGATTGTGCGGGGGGATGTTCGTCGCCAGCCCTACCGCGATGCCGCTTGCGCCGTTGACGAGCAGATTCGGAAAGCGCGCGGGCAGCATGTCCGGCTCTTTGAGCGTGTCGTCGAAGTTCAGGCGGAACGGCACGGTGTCCTTCTCAATGTCGCGCAGCATTTCCAGCGCGAGGGGCGTCATGCGCGCCTCGGTGTAACGCATGGCGGCAGCGCTGTCGCCGTCAATGGAGCCGAAATTGCCGTGCCCATCGACCATCGGCCCGCGCATGGAGAAGTCCTGCGCCATGCGCACCAGCGCGTCGTACACGGAGGAATCGCCGTGCGGGTGATATTTGCCCAGGCAGTCGCCGACGATGCGGGCGCACTTGCGGTGCGGCTTGTCGGGCGTCGTGCCCAGTTCCATCATGGTATAGAGAATGCGGCGCTGCACGGGTTTTAAGCCATCCTCGACGCGCGGCAGGGCGCGTTCCAGAATGACATGCTCCGCATAGGGAATCATGGACTGGTGCATCACGTCCTCGACGGTCGTTTGCAGGATGCGCGACGGGTCGTCCTTGGGAATCGGGCGGTTATCGCTTGTTTTCTTTGCCATCGCTTACTTCGCTCCTTCCCGCTGACCTTCGGGCAGTTCAAAATTATCCGGCTTGTTGAAGTCGGCGTTCTCGATGATGTAGTCGCGGCGCGGCTCGACCTTGTCGCCCATCAGGATGGTAATGCGGCGGTCAGCCAGCGCTGCGTCCTCAATCGTCACCTGCATCAGTTTGCGCTGGGAAGGATCCATCGTCGTTGCCCAGAGTTGTTCGGGGTTCATTTCGCCCAGGCCTTTGTAGCGCTGGAGCGTGTAGCCTTTGCCCGCTTCCTTGATGCACTTCGCCAGCTCCTTGTCGTCGTAGGCATAGAGGACTTTGCTGCCCTTTTGCACCTTGTACAGCGGCGGCATCCCAATATACACATGCCCCCCAGTGACGAGCTCCTTCATGTAACGGAAGAAGAAAGTGAGCAGAATGGCGCGGATGTGCGCGCCGTCCTGATCGGCATCGGAGAGGATGATGACTTTGTTGTATTTGAGGTTGGCGAGGTTGAAATTCTCGTCGATGGATGTGCCGAGCGCGGTAATCAGCGAGCGGAACTCCTCGTTGCTCAGCACCTGATCCAGCCGCTTCTTTGCGGCATTGAGGGGCTTGCCGCGCAGGGGGAGAATCGCCTGATAGCGGCTGTCGCGCCCCTGCTTGGCGCTGCCGCCAGCGGAATCGCCCTCGACGATGAACAGCTCATTGTCCTCCGCCTTTTTGCCGCGGCAGGCGCTGAGTTTGCCGACCAGCGGCGCGGCGTCAAGCTGATTTGCTTTGCGGGCGTTGTCGCGGGTCTTGCGCGCGGCTTCCCGCACCTGCGCGGCGCGAATCGCCTTCTGCACAATCTGCTGGGCAATCTCCTGATTCTTGAGGTTCTCCAGCCAGTCCGTCAGCTGCTGGGTGATGATGCCCTCCACCGCGGGGCGAACTTCGCTGTTGCCCAGCCGCCCCTTCGTCTGCCCCTCGAACTGCGGATTCTTGACCATCGTCGTCAGCACGCAGCTCAAGCCTTCGCGGAAGTCCTCGCCCGTCAGGTTGCTGTCCTTTTCCTTCAGGAAGCCGTTGCGGCGGGCGTAGTCGTTGAACATCTTCGTGAATGCCGCCTTGAAGCCCGTTTCGTGCGTTCCGCCTTCGCCTGTGGGGATGTTGTTGACATAGGAAAAAAGGCTCTCGGTATAGCCGTCGGTGTACTGGATGGCGACGCGGCAGATGACGGAATCCTTCTGCCCTTCGAGGTAAATCGGCTGATCGTGCAGGACGGTTTTGCCGTCGTTCAAATACCGCACATAGTCGATGATGCCGCCCTCGTAGTGGAAGGTCGTTTCGCGGCGGGCAGGGTCGCTCACACGCTCGTCGAGAAAGACGATTTTCAAGCCCCGGTTCAGGTACGCCAACTCCTGCAAGCGGCGGAACACCGTGTCGTAATTGAAGCGCACATCCTCGAAAATCGCGTCATCTGGAAGAAAACGCACGAGTGTGCCCTTCTTGCGTGTGTTGCCGACTTTTGCCAAGGGCGCGTCCGGCTTGCCCGCGATGACCTTGCCTTTCTTCTCGTCGAACTGACTTGTGAAGCGCATGGCATAATGGCTGAAATCGCGGTAGATGTCCACGGTCAGCCACTTGCTCAGCGCGTTGACGACCGACGCGCCCACGCCGTGCAGACCGCCGGAATAGCTGTAATTCTCGTTGTTGAACTTGCCGCCCGCGTGCAGCACGGTGAAAATGACCTCCGCGCCGCTGACGTGCATGGTCGGGTGCTCATCCACAGGCATACCGCGCCCGTTGTCGTACACCGACGCGGAGCCGTCCGTGTGCAGCGTTACGCGCACCTCATCCGCAAAGCCGTTCGACGCCTCGTCAATCGCGTTATCCACAATCTCCCAGAGCAGGTGATGCAGACCGCGCGTCGAGGTGGTGCCGATATACATGCCCGGACGCATCCGAACCGCTTCCAGCCCTTCCAGCACCTGAATATTGCCCGCATCATAGTGATTTGCTTGATTTGCCATGAAAAAACTCCTCTTATAATGAAGGAAGTATATCAAAATCGCAACGGTGACAAAGCACCAATTTTCATTATATCACAATTCCGCCGATTCATCAAGGCGAACAGCAAAATGACGCTCGGACAGCAAAGCGGCGCGAAAAATTTTCACCCGCTCAACAAAAACGTAACATTTTATCAAATATCGGAAACATGTTCATGGGAAAACAAAAATAGATATTGAAAACGGGCAGATAATTGCCGAATCAAACAGGGGAAAATCCGCGAAAACGCCGCAGAATTTACAATTCACAGGGAAAAAGCCTCTTGACAATGAAACAATTTTGTAATAAAATCAGGCTGTACGGAAAGGAGTGATTTCCCCATGATGAATTCCGGTCTGCGGCGGCTTCTGTCCGGCGCGGTGGCGCTGATGCTGCTGGGCTGTTCCTCCGCCTTGGCGGATACGGCGACGGTCACTGCGCGCAAACTCATTCTGCGCGAAAAAGCATCCTCGACCAGCGATGCCCTGCAAACCCTGCCCAAAGGCACGAAGCTGGAGGTTCTCGGCAAAAGCGGCAGCTGGTATAAAGTGACTTACGGGAAATACACCGGCTATGTCTATAAAACGTATGTTAGCGTGACCAAGACGGCCAGCAGTTCCAGTTCTTCCAGCAGCACGACGCGGCTGGAAAAGGGGAGCACGGGCAGCGACGTCAAGGAGTTGCAGACAAAGCTGAAAAAACTCGGCTATTATGATGCTTATGTCGATGGCGATTATGGCGACACGACCGTCGCGGCGGTCAAGGCGTTCCAGAAGAAGTATAACCTGACGGCGGACGGCATTGCAGGCAAAGAGACGCTCAAAAAGCTGGACAGCGCGTACAAGAACGCGGACAGCGCCAAGGACGTTGATTCGCTCCGCATGGGCGACAGCGGCAGCGCGGTCAAGGACTTGCAGACGAAGCTGAAGAAGCTGGGCTATTACGACGGCACGGTGGACAGCACGTTTGGTTCGGGCACATACGCGGCGGTTCGCGCGTTCCAGAAGAAGTATAACCTGACGGCGGACGGCGTGGCGGGCAGCGAAACGCTCAAAAAGCTCGACAGCGCGTACAAGAACGCGAACAGCGACAAGGACGACGATTCGCTCCGCATGGGCGACAGCGGCAGCGCCGTCAAAGACTTGCAGACGAAGCTGAAGAAGCTGGGCTATTACGACGGTACGGTGGACAGCACGTTTGGTTCGGGCACATACGCGGCGGTCAAGGCGTTTCAGAAGAAGTATAACCTGACGGCGGATGGCGTAGCGGGCAGCGAAACGCTCAAAAAGCTCGACAGCGCGTACAAAAACGCGGACAGCGACAAGGACGACGATTCGCTCCGCAAAGGCGCAACCGGCAGCGCGGTCAAGGATTTGCAGACGAAGCTGAAAAAGCTCGGCTTCTACAACGCCTATGTCGATGGCAGCTATGGCGATACGACGGTTGCGGCAGTCAAGGCGTTCCAGAAGAAGTATAACCTGACGGCGGACGGCGTGGCGGGCAGCGAAACGCTCAAAAAGCTCGACAGCGCGTACAAGAACGCGGACAGCGACAAGGACGACGACTCGCTCCGCAAAGGCGCAACCGGCAGCGCCGTCAAGGACTTGCAGACGAAGCTGAAAAAGCTCGGCTTCTACAATGCGTCCATTGACGGCGATTATGGCGATACGACGGTTGCGGCGGTCAAGGCGTTCCAGAAGAAGTATAACCTGACGGCGGATGGCGTGGCGGGCAGCGAAACGCTCAAAAAGCTCGACAGCGCGTACAAGAACGCGGACAGCAATACCAGCACCGATGACGATTCGCTCCGCAAGGGCGCAACCGGCACGGCAGTCAAGACGCTGCAGACCAACCTGAAGAAGCTGGGCTTCTACACGGCATATGTCGACGGTTCGTTCGGCGCGACGACCGAGAGCGCCGTCAAGGCATTCCAGAGGAAGTACGGACTGACGGCGGACGGCGTGGCGGGCAGCGCGACGCTCAAGAAGATTGAATCCGCCGTGGCGAGCGCCAGCAGCGGCAAGATTACCACCGAACGCCTCGACTGGTTCAATGGTGGCAAGTACGTCATCCCGAACGGCGCGGTATTCCAGATTAAGGACGTCAGCACGGGGCTGATTTTCTCCGCGCGCCGGCAGAGCGGCGGCAACCACATGGACGCCGAGCCGCTGACGGCGGAAGATACCGCGATTCTCAAGAAAATCAACGGTGGCACGTTCAGCTGGCGCCGCCGCGCAGTGCTGGTGAAGTACAACGGGCATGTGTATGCCGCGTCGATTTACTCCGAACCCCACGGCACAAACACAATTCTGGACAACAACTTCGATGGGCAGTTCTGCCTGCACTTCTACGGCAGCAAGACCCACGGTACAGACCGCGTGGATGCAGATCACCAGAAGTGCGTGGAACAGGCCATGAAGGCGACTTGGTAAAAATCCCAGTCAAAGGGCAAAGCAATGGGCACTGCTGCAGCGCGGCAGTGCCTTTTTGCGCACATCCGAAATCATCCGCCGATGCCCTATTGACAAATCGCCCAAAATCCATACAATAAAATTGCGGCTGAAATCATTCATTTTTCATTCATTCCGATGGACAGCCGAGGACAAGAGAGAGAGGAAAGTACCATGTTCGGATTCCGACCCGACGGACGGCGCGTGTCGTCCATTGACCCCATCGTCGGCATTACGCCGTACCTGATGCCCATGCGCTGCGACGCGCAGGTTTTTCTGCAGCACCGCGTGGACTATGAGCTGCTGACGCGCTACATTGCGGCGCAGGCGGCGAAGGGCGAGAAAATCACGTTCATGCAGATTATTACCGCCGCGTTCGTCCGCACTGTGTCCCAGCACCCGGAAATCAACCGCTTCATCCTCAATAAGCAGTTCTTCGCGCGGAACATGTGCGCCGTGTCCTTCACGATGCTCAAGAACCCGCAGAACGCCGAAATGGGCGAGACGGCGGTGAAGGTGAAGTACGACCTGACTGACACCATCTACGATGTGCGCGACCGCATGGAAAAGGTCATCAACGCTAACCGCGGCGAGGACAAGAAGAATTTTGCGGATAAGCTGGCGAAAGCGGTACTGGTCGTGCCGGGTCTGGCAACGGGCATCGTCGCGCTGGTTCGCCTGCTTGATCGCTACGGGCTCTGCCCCGGCGCACTGCTGGACGAACTGCCCTTCCATACCAGCATGTATATCACAAACAACGCCTCCATCGGTCTGCATCACGTCAACCACCACATCTACAACTTCGGTTCGGTTACGCTGTTCTTCGGCATGGGTACCGTGGAGAAGGTTGCCGTGGTGGAGAAGGGCGAGGCGCGCATGAAGCGCTTCCTGCCCATCGGCATCACGGCGGATGAGCGCGTCTGCTCCGGCGCGCACTACGCGGCGTTCTTCGGCACGATGTCGTATCTGCTCAATCATCCGGAAGAACTGGAGAAGCCGCCGGAATCCGTCCGCTTTGACGAAAAGTGCGAATACCACGTCCCGAAAGTTGGCGAGCAGCCGGCGAAGAAGCAGAAAAAGCAGCAGAAAGCCACGGTTCAGGCGTAAATCAGCAGGAAAAAACGCATGATACGTCGAAATCCTCCGTTGCAGCGCATTCCTTGAAACGGGAGTGCAGAAGAACGGAGGATTTTTTTCATGCAGAATGTAGGTATTGTCGGCTTGGGGCTGATTGGCGGGTCACTCGCGAAAACCATCAAGCTCCACACGCCGTACACGGTTTATGGCACGGACAAGAATGCGGACACGATGCGCCGCGCGTTCCTGATGGAGGCGATTGACGGCGAACTGACGGCGGAGACGCTGCCGCAGTGCGATGTTGTGCTGATCTGCCTGTATCCGCAAGGGATTATCGACTATGTGACCACGCACGCGGCGGACTTTAAGCCCGACAGCCTTGTGATTGACTGCGGCGGCGTGAAGCAGGTGATTTGCGATGCACTGTTTCCCGTATCACAGCGGTATGCGTGGCATTTCATCGGCGGACACCCGATGGCGGGGCGCGAGTACAGCGGCTTCAAGTACGCCCGCGACGATCTGTTCGACCATGCGTCGATGATTCTGTGCGGTCACGGCGAAGACGACCCGGCGGTTTTGCAGCGCGCCCGCGACTTTTTCATGAAACTGGGCTTCCTGCGTGTGCAGTTCACGACGCCGAAGACGCATGACGAGATGATTGCGTATACGTCGCAGCTGGCGCATGTCGTGTCGAGCGCGTATGTGAAGTGCCCGCTGGCGGATAAGCACCGCGGGTTCTCGGCAGGGAGCTTCGCGGATATGACCCGCGTGGCAAGGCTGAATGAGGATATGTGGACGGAGCTGTTTTTTGATAATCGAGAGGCGCTTCTGCCGGTGGTGGAGGACTTGGTGCAGCGGGTGACGGAGTATCGGGACGCGCTGCGGGATGAGGATATGGAAGGAATGAGAAAATTATTGCGTGAGGGACGCGAGACGAAGGAACGCCTGACGGATTAACACGCGGGTAAAGTATGGAAGAGCGACCAACTCAATCGCGCGAAAGGGGTCAAGGGGGGACTTCGTCCCTTTTCGTCTGCCCCTTGCGGAGTCCAGAGGCGGCGCCTCTGGTGGGGTTTGGGGCAACGCCCC
>ERZ780079.848-NODE-848-length-11323-cov-3.41347_pt1 | contig 11323 bp, 9 predicted proteins | sample MGYA00511087_ERZ780079 | MGnify/ENA primary metagenome ERZ780079 (study PRJEB29588, sample SAMEA2142583) | human gut metagenome | biome: human gut; feature: human-associated habitat; material: faeces | place: Denmark | collected 2008/2010 ... | reverse complement strand
CTATATAAGGCATACTAATAATACCATTCGTGTTGCCATATCGCCTGATAAACTGCTGACGTGTAACTATATGATGTTTCGTAATACGGCTTTTGGTAATAAAATATTTTATGCTTTTATTACTGACGTTGAGTATGTTAATAACGAAACAAGTCTTATAACATACAGTATAGATAACATACAAACATATTTCTTTGATGTGTATTGTAATGCATGTTATGTTGAACGTGAACACAGTATAACTGATAACATAGGCGATAGTATAACACCCGAACCTATTATAACTTCAGGACAGGAAGTTATATCTCATTATAACGGGTTTGGCGAAATATCTAAAGGGTGTTACACAGTTGTTGTAACTTCGCATGACATTGAAAATCCTGTTAGAACTGAATATATTTTTTCACGGGGAACGGCTACGGGTTCACAAGGTGTTTTGGTAGCAGGTCAGACTAACGTTTTTAATATAAGAGATAGCGAGGATGCACGGGCAACATGGCATATATTAGATGATTACATTCAAAAAGTGGGAGAAAGTGGAATACTTGCTTTTTACACTATACCAAAAATTGCCTATACGGGAGATTTTCCTGAACGGGCAGGTCTGTTAAAAAGGGGAGCAGATATATCAATCGGTGTATATCAGTCGGTCGAAAATCCAAAGCCACTAGTAACAGACACATTAGATGGATATTTGCCAAAAAATAATAAGTTATACACATATCCCTTTTGTTTTTTACGTTGTCAAAATAATTTAGGCACACAGCGTGATTATAGATACGAATATTTTTCAGATACATCGGCTATTTTTCGCATAACCACTAGTTCCGTATCACCTGACCAAACGGTATATTGTACACCGCAAAATTATCGTGGTTTTGTTGTTGACTGGGAAAATAGTTTATCTTATGATAATTTTCCTGCATCAAGTATTGCTGTCAGTGAGTATAGTAATTATGTGGGAAATAACGCTAATCGTATTGTTGCAGGGCAGGCAGGACGAATTGTTGACGCATTGTTCACAACAGCGAGTTCTATTGAGAGCGGAAAAGCTTTTAGTGGGATTTCGGGACTAACTGGAAATTTAATGCAAAGTGTTAGCGAACAAGCTATGTACGCAGATTTGAAAGGTCAAACAAGCACTTTAGGAAATTTAGCTAGTGGTTGGCTGAATATTTTATATGACCAAATATTATTTAAAGCATACAGAGTTGAAGTCAATGCAACTGTAGCTAAACAGTATGACGATTTTTTCACAATGTACGGTTACACTGTCAATGCGCTAAAAGTGCCGCAGTTCGCACAAAGTCGGCGCAGAAAAGCTTATAATTATTGTAAGACAAAGAATGCTTGCATAAGATCACTTGGTGCAACTTCATTGGGTGTGCCTGACACGGCTATAAAAGATATACAGTCCGCACTTGACGCAGGGTTATGCTTGTGGGAAACGCTTGCCAATGTAGGAAATTTCGCTGTTGATAACAGGCTTTAAGGAGGTGACAACAAATGCCTAAGAGAGTAAGAGATACGGCTTTTAAATCAAGCCTTTTTGATAATAAAAGGACATGGAACAATTATACATATCGGCTTTTTGAGATGGCTATGTCAAGAGGACACTGGTCTAATATGCCAAAAACTATAGATTTACGCTATCTTGAGCAAACGCTTATAACACAGGGAGCTTGTGTCTTTTTTAAGGACGACGTGCTAGGATATCTATGCTTGCCTGTTGTGCTTAACGGTAAGCTTGACGTATACGGTAATCCATATGATTTTATGGCAATATCTGACACAGGATACAACAAAAAGCTTGATGTTAACAGCGGTGTTATTATTTACAATAATTTTCTGAGAATGCCCAATATTGCCGAAATCCGCTATTACGCAGACCGCCTGTATGAGTATGACCGTATCATTGACGTTAACGTCAAAGCGCAGAAAACACCCGTCCTCATAAAATGTGATAAAAACGAGATATTGAGCATGGAAAACGTATATCAAAAATATGAGGGTAATCAGCCAGTAATATATGGCAAAAAGTCTTTAAACGATGACAACATAACGGTGCTTAAAACAGATGCACCTTATGTAGCCGATAAAGTATATGCTTTAAAGCGAAATATATGGAACGAAGCTCTGACACAGCTTGGCATTCCGAACACAGACACGACTAAGCGTGAACGTATGATTAAGGACGAGGTAATCTCGTCACAGGGTGCAGTAATTGCAACACGTAACTCACCCGAAAAAATGCGACAGCTTGCGTGCGATAAAATAAATGAAATGTTCGGGCTTAATATATGGTATCAGTTTGATAATATTGACATAGATAAAACTATTGAACGAGGAGGTGAGGACGATGGCACACTATACGACACAGGTACGGACAATATGCGAGACGGTAGCAGGACTGAGTGATAGCGTAGGATATACCGACGTTGAGACAGTGCTTAATGATAGCTGGGATAAAATCTTTACATCGTTTCCCATATATGATGAGGCACACAGAGCAGATCTCTGTAAAAAGATACTCCGCCACTACTATATGGACGAAATTGCATTTGAGACATATGGACTTTGGCAACTTGCCATAAATACCAAGCTAACAGAAATAATGCCACAGTATAATAGTCTGTATAAAGCATCTGCGGAGATAATCAACCCGTTATATAACAAAAACCTTACAAGGCAGTATGACGGAACGAGCAAAGGCACAAACAAAGACACTCGGACTGACAATCTCACAGACACGGCATCCTCAACAACAAGCACTACAGGAACAGATACCCGAACAGACAATTTGACTGACACTAACGGCGGTACCGTCACAACAAAATCAGATAGTAAGCGTACTGATGACCTTAAAGCAGTAACGAATAACACGTCAACGTCAACAACAACATCGAGTGCAAGCAACAACACCAGTAATGAGAACTTTACAAGTGATACGCCACAGGGTAGTTTATCAGATCTCAAAGCTGGTAAATACATGACAAATGGCAGCATTGGTAAAAGCAATGGTAGCACGTCAGGTAACGACAAAAACGACACGACTAGTAAAAATACTGTCACCAACACAGGCACAGTAAGCAATGCTGGAACAGATACAGTAACGGATACACGTACACTTACAAAGACTGGTACAGTTAAAAACACCAGCGCAGATAACAAGACAAGTAATAGCTCGGTGTCAAAAACAGGCACAGTCGTTAATGACGGTATCGACAGTCGGACAGATGCACATACCGAGAGCGTAACAGGATATGAGGGCAGTGCAACATATGCTGAGCTTTTAAAAAAGTATAGCAATGAGGTTATAAACATAGATTTAATGATAATAAATGATTTATCAGATATGTTTATGCAGATATGGTGAGGAGGTTAATTACCATGATTGATAAAATAAAGTATTGGTGCAATAAGATTTTACCGCTTGTTTATGATGACAGCTTGAGCTACTATGAGGTGCTTTGCAAGACGAGCGCAAAGCTTAACGAAGTCATAACAAGTACAAATGATTTACTTGATGCGTGGGACACGTACAAAAATGATATTGATGCCGCATTTGGCGAGTACACAGCGAAGCTTGACAAAAAATTTAATGACATGTCTGCTAAACTAGAAGATGATTTTTTAAGCTACAAAGAAGTTGTCAATTTTGAGATAATGGATGAGTTTGCAAAGCAGGAACGAAGGATTAAGGCACAGGATGAACAGATAACCGCTATATCCGATAAGGTTAATAGCTTTATAGCTGAGTATAATAAAACTATCGCTGAGATACCCAGTATGGTGGTAGATGCAGTAAATGCCTGGCTTAACGATGATACTCACTATAATAAAATTGTCGCTGACCTTGCTGGTTCGATACAGGGTCTCAAGCACTTTGACACGGTTGTAGATTTAATAACAGCCACTTTTACTCAAATTGCAGGCAAGGAAGTTTGCGTGTGTGAAAACTACTATGCTGATGACGGTGTGTTTACCATGTGGGAGATTTTAGAGATGGCAACAGTTCCAGAACCATTTACTGATGGCATTGTGCATCTTTCATTGCCTCACGAACCAAGCGATTTATACTATCGTGTAGCGGTGCTCCGCTCAGACTGGACAGCATCAACTCTCGGTATAGCAACAGCCACAACTATCAAAGCACGATCAGCTAGGCTGACATCATGTGCAAAATGGAATTTTAACCCGATTTTAATTGATGCAGACTTTAGCGTTGATTTATCAGAGATTAACACCTTAAACCAAACAGTTAAAGTATATAGTAACCCGTCTGAAAAGCACACATTAACCATAGTAAACGGCAATAATTTTATAAGCAGTTTTAAAGATATTAAAATAATGCACGAAACCAACAACTTAAAACATTCAACACAAGACGGTGTAAGTTTTTACAATTGCGATATTTTGACAAAAGACGGTGCAACGGTGATAGTAAGCAATGTAAATATAAAAAGCTGTTTTATCAATGCTTCACAGATACAGTGTGCTGACGAGTATACACTTGAAGACTATGTTTTTTCTGACAACACTTGGACAGCTAATACAATCTTTGGAATTGTCTTAACATCTGTGACCGTTGACAATTTGCGTAACTGCGTTGTATCAAACAACCGTGTAACAAATACAACACCGACACGAACAAGGTTATTTTTATCACCGAACATACCTGCACGCAACATCAAGATTACAGATAATGTTATCTATAATCCTCACGTATCCACAGATACACCATTAGCAGATGGTATCATTGGTGTATTTACGGCTATTGGCTCTGCATCTGAGTTTACGCTTACCGTTACAGGTAATACAGTATATTCATCAACACTTAACACAGCAATGACACTCGGTAAGGCGAGCGATACATACCACAAGTTTACAATGATGTATAAAGATAATAACGTTATAGTAAACAGTGGTACAGCGGCGAAACCTAAGTGGTCATCAGTGTTATCAACCATGATACAGACTAACGGTGCCTTATACACGAACTTTATTGGTGACCTTGACACGTCATCCGAGATACACTGCCAGTCCAGCACATATTCGGGCAGTGATGTGGGAACAAGAAAAGTGATACCTTTTGACGTTTCAACCTCAATTGGTTATAAGCCTCAAAGCGATGGAACGCTTTTAGCACAGGAGGAAAACGCATACTACCGTGCAGAGCTTAGTATTGTATTATCGGGTGCCCACGGCGGCGACCATGGCCCTCAGTTTGCCACTATCAGTTTTGGCTATAACGGGGAGACAACGTTTTTATCAGGTGCACCTGTCGAGTTTGTACACACAACGTTTTATATTAGTCCGAATGATTTCAAGCGCACAAATGGCATACTGCAGTTAACCATTCATTCTAACTATGCCATTGGTGATGTAAATGGCTATGTTAAGTTATTCCGCCTTGCATAGTTGTTCCATGTGGAACACAGCCCCGATTATTTCGGGGCTTTTATTTTTCACAAAACGTTCACAAAACTATCATACAGTTTTCACAAAAGGGGTGTATTATATAGACAATGAAACAAGAGGAGAGAAGCACATCAAAACACCCCACCAGCCGAAAGGCACAGCAAGAAAGGTGGTAAACTATGAAAAGAAATTTACACTATATGCAGAATTGATACAGGTGGCAGAAAACCCAAAAAGATAAAACGCAAAAACGAAAGGCAAGAGGGGGGTGATTAAAAATTAGACCATATCGAAAAAGTGTTATACAAACAGATGGCGGTTATACGCAATTATGGATTGCAGTAATCAATCAAGCTGTGAACGATTATCGCAACAATCCTGATATGCGCTCCGAGGTTGCAAGATTTTTTAAATCCGAATACTTTGAGCGAATGACAGGAGTAAGCGGTCAAGTCGTGCTTGACCGACTTAAAAAAGAGGTTAAACAAAACAAAAACAATATAAAATAAGCCGTAAGGCTAGGAGGAAAACTTATGAAGTATATTATTATGTGTAAGCTTGTAAACGGAAATGTTATCACTGCTTCTGCTAATAGTTTTAGCGTGGCAATGCTTATTGCAGAGAAGTTTATTAGTGGTGCGTTTACCAAGCGGGTTGAAATTGTAAAAATCTCAACAGGTGCAACGACAAGATATATTTATTGAGGTTCTGAGCGGTTGTCCTTAACAGCCGCATACCAACCCGAAAGGGTATAAATATCGCCAGAGTGGGCGACTATCAAATACACTCACGTTGATAACAGCCCTTTTCATATACCGTTCAAAGGGACTATATTCCTCATGCACCATGAGTAAAAAGGTGAACGAAATACCAGCTATCCATGCGGCTGAGAAGCGTGGGAGAAAGAGAGATTTTTAGCATGAACAAGTCAACTAACCCCAAGGTAACATACCTTACAACAAAGGTAGCAGGTGTGTCAATCAAGATTGCAAAAAAGACATGGTCAGACGGCGGTGTAAGCTGTGACGTAACACTGTCTATCAACAAGGCAGAGATTGTCACAATCTATGGTATTCGCATCGTTGAGGGTAAAAACGGTAAGTTTTTATCAATGCCTTCACGTAAGGGAAGTGATGGAACATACTATTCGCACGCACGCATTGTCGACAACGACATCTGCAATGCTATACTCGAGACAGTCACAGAGTAAGACAGTGAGAGAGGGGGGTTAAGCTCCCCTCAATTACTATATTAAGGAGGAAATAATGGCACGTAAAAAGACACTATCAAAACAATACCAACAGCAAATCAACCGTATCAATAAAAGACTGGAGGTGCTTGCAAAAGAGGGATATAACATAGTCGGCGATTTTACACCAACAACACCCAAAAAGCCTACACGCAAGCAGGTTGAAGCACTCAAAAAGGTCACACCTGAAGCTCTGCGCCGTATGGCTGATAAAAAGTACAACATTGACATAGGTACAGGTAAGCAGATAACGCAAAAGGTTGCAAAGTCAAAAAAGGTCGACTACCGTAAAAAGCCAGTATCGGCTCGTCCGCCTAAGCCGCCAAAAAAGCAAAAGGCACCAAGAGAGACTGAACGTGTTGCCGACGAGGGTGAACTGATATATGATGCAATAATAGATATTTTAAATCAACCATACTCTGCTGGTCTTAATATCTCACCTCAGATACACAATGACAATCAGCAAGCACTTAAAGCTTTGCTTGAAAGCGTGATAGCAAAGGACGGTCTTGATACTGTTTTAAAGCGTTTTGCGGATGCTGGCACAGCTATAATTGATGCCGTGCAAGGTTTTGCGTATGCATCAGATGGCAATGCCGACTATATGCAAAGCTGGTATAGTTTTGCTGAGATTTTGACAGGCGGTAACGTAAGTTATGATGTATCGGATATCGCAGACGAGATGAGCGATTTTGACAGTGATGTGTCTGACGGGCAGTTACAGACAGTCGGCGACAGCGAGCTTGCATATGACAGTGATGCACGTGTATATGTCGACATCAATACTGGCGAAGTTATTTTTGAGTATGATGAGGACTTGATGTCATGGGTTGATGCACGCACAGGCGAGCTTGTATCCACAAGCGATATTGCAAGCTATGGAGGCTGAGTATGGCAAAAAAGCGTAAAAGTACTATGTATATGGCTGATTTTGAGACAACTGTGTATGACGGTCAGACATCAACGGAAGTATGGGCGGCGGCGCTGGTCAAAATCGGCACAGAGGATGTTGTTATATATCATAGTATTGGCGATTTTTTAAAAGCTGTCGAAGCTCTGAGCGAGAGTAATGAGTCTGATGTTATAGTTTATTTTCATAACCTCAAGTTTGACGGAACGTTTATATTATCATATCTGCTCTCGACGGGTCTTTATAGACAGGCTCTCCAACAGGATAAACACGGTGATTATTACTTCGACGAGGATAAGCATTTAGCTAATGAACACTTTAAATATATGATTTCTGACATGGGGCAGTGGTATGAAATAACACTTAAACATCAAGTACACTTTATACGATTCAGGGATAGCTTAAAGCTGTTGCCGTTCTTGGTCAAAAAAATTGGTAAAGATTTTAAGACAAAGCATCAAAAGCTTGAGATGGAATATAAAGGGTATCGTTATGCTGGGTGTGAGATAACACCTGCGGAGCAAGAGTACATTGCTAACGACGTACTAGTTGTTGCTGAAGCTTTACAAATGATGATGGAGAGAGGGCACGATAAGACTACTATAGGTGGGTGCTGTTTGGCAGAGTTTAAAAAACAGTACCCCAAGCGATCGTGGGATGCATTTTTCCCTGACCAAAGCGATGAGTATATTGACGAATGCTTCGGTGCAAAAACTGCGGACGAGTACGTCCGTAAGTCGTACCGTGGAGGGTGGTGCTATGTTGTCGACGGTAAGCAAAATAAGATTTTTAATAACGGTGTAACTGCTGATGTAAACAGCTTATATCCGTCAATGATGCACTCGCAATCAGGTAACTATTATCCTGTTGGCAATCCGAGATTTTTTAAAGGTAATTGCATACCATTTAAATATCAGGATATAACAAAATATTACTACTTTGTACGTGTACGGACAAGGTTTTACATAAAAAAGAATAAGTTGCCATTTATAATGATTAATGGCAACTGGCGATATCCAGCAAGGACAGCGCTCACAACATCGGACGTAAAAAATGCTGATGGGCAGTATTGCAAATATATAACGACACTTGACGGACAGACTGAACCGACAAGCGTTGAGTTAACGCTTACTTGCACAGATTTACAGCTTATGCGAGAGCATTATAACCTTGTGGATTTTGAGATACTGGACTTTTGCGTGTACAAGTCAAAAAAGGGATTATTTGATGTGTATATTGATAAGTATGCCAAGATTAAAAAGGCAAGCAAGGGTGCAGAGCGAGCACTAGCTAAGCTGTTTTTGAACAATTTATATGGCAAGACAGCACAAAGCTCTGTCAGCAACTTTAAAATTGCAAGGCTTGACAACGGCATCTTAAAATTTACTACACAGCTTGCAAATAACCGTAAGGTTATCTATATTCCTATAGGTTCGGCAATCACAAGCTATGCACGTAATTTTACAATAAGAGCGGCACAACAAAATTATTACGGTGTTGACAAAGCAGGATTTATATATGCCGACACAGATAGCATACACTGCGATTTGCCAGCAGACAAGATAAGAGGTATAAAGATACATGATGTAGATTTTTGTTGTTGGAAATTGGAGAATGAATGGGATAAGGGTATTTTTGTCAGAGCGAAAACCTATATAGAGCATACCGTCAAGTGCGACGGCGTGCCAGTCGCTCCATTTTATCAGATAAAGTGCGCAGGAATGTCGACTGAATCTAAAGCGTTGTTTAACGCACAGCTTGCCAGTGGACAGGCAAAGCTGACGGATTTTAAAGTCGGGCTTGAGATAGCTGGTAAAAAACTGCCTAAGCAGATTAAAGGCGGGACTGTTCTGTTTGATACTAATTTTAAATTGCATCCGAAGAGATAGATATAACAATAGCTGACGGGTCATAAAGACTCGCCAGCTATTTTTATATAATCAAGCAAGTAACTATCGGACAGCCCTGCGGTAGCAAACCCGATTTTGCGAACGTGCGGTTTTTACGCCGTGCAATCACGTCACAACGAGAACCGTCTCAGATAGGATGCAAGATTGGCTTAATTGTATGACAGGCACTTCAGAATTGCCTGTTTGCATTCAAGGTCTTTAAACCTAAATGCACCATTAACAAAGTAATTACGCAAACGGTCTTTGAGGACACCAGCACCACCAATTAAGGTGTGGTCAATGCAATGGTCGGAGATACTAGCCGAGATGCGCACAGGATAGCTTGCATCAACTGCATGGTCACAGTACAAGATACCGTCAGCATCGTACTGCCACAAGCCGAAGTCGGAGTTATTGTTACGGATAGTTGCAACGTAACGTCCACGCCCTGTTGGGCGAGCGATAAAAGCTGTATTGTCATTAAGATACACACCTTCGGCTGCAAAGTCGGTATAACACGTTTTAGCAAAAGCTCGGTTAAAAGCACTCTGCTGTTGTGCTTTGGATGCATACTCATTAAAATTACGTTCTAAGACCCAACCGTCACCCCGTAAAAACTTAGTCTGAGAATTAAGCCGTCCAGTGATGCCAAGTGCGTTGTAATAAGGATTAAGCAAGCTGACACTGTTACTGCACATGAATAAAGGGACATAGCGCACCATCTTATGCTCAGCACGGGCAATTGATGTGTGTATACTGTTAAGCTTTTTAAGTTCATCAGGTACATATACGTTGGTCTCTGTCTGTATCTCGTCAAAAAACATCGACGTTGCATCGCAAAAAAGCTGAGAACGCTTTTTGATATACTCACAAGAGTTTATTGGCACAACATAACCGCATGCAATATCGTTAAGGTAGATATCAGCGTATTTTTTCTCAACGATTTTTTGTGTCATGTCGTACTTATCAAAGTATAAGTTATGGACAGTCTTAAAAAATGCGTTTACATAGTCGGGTAATTCGTTTTGCCAGCGGACTAGACATATAAACTTCTCGCCTTTTTGTAAAAATTTATTGATGAGGTAGTGAGCAAAGTATGTGGTTTTACCAGCGGTACGGTTACTCTCAACTATGTATATTTCGGGACGTTTGCCATTTATATCGACTGACGACAGTAAGCGGTCACCTGTGTAAAAAACTGGTTTAGACATTTATGCCTCCATATACTGACGTGCGCCCAGTCGGAACTGAGCGCAGTCAAAAATCAAACAAAGGAAAAGGAATTATGAAACCGTCAAACCTGTTGACACTTGTATTATAGCATAAGTCAGGCAAGTAAATCAATACCTTGTGAAGTCAAGTATTGATAATTTTTACAGATATGTCAATGCGGTCAAGTTTAAGTCAAGGATATCGGTTATTAAAAGCTGTCACGACAATTGACAGCGGTAAGTCAGATTTGCTTGCAAAGTAATGTTCAGCATATTCATTCTCGGCTGTTTTCGAAATAACATTGTACACTTGGAATCCGTGAGAGAAGTAATATTCTGTATCGTTCTCATGTATCTGCACAAGCTCACGCAAGTACTTTTTGTGTTAGGCATTTCGTCATCTCCTTAAATATAACCGTGATTTTTCTTCTTTGCTTCAATATTGCTCAAAACATATTGCAGGTCAAATGCTTCGATATGGCACTTCCAACTGTCACACCCAAACTGACGGAATATGCAGTTTTGGCATCCTCTCTGCTCATTGCAAAAGTCAACAATCACTTTTGCTGCATCCAATGCTTTTTACTTGATATTGCCATATTACATCGTCTCCTTATCGGCAGTGTAGCAAATGTTTATTTTT
>ERZ780079.847-NODE-847-length-11347-cov-6.88824_pt1 | contig 11347 bp, 10 predicted proteins | sample MGYA00511087_ERZ780079 | MGnify/ENA primary metagenome ERZ780079 (study PRJEB29588, sample SAMEA2142583) | human gut metagenome | biome: human gut; feature: human-associated habitat; material: faeces | place: Denmark | collected 2008/2010 ... | reverse complement strand
GGAGCGGACGTCCAGGCGTGCCGTGGCAGGTCTCGTCACCGGGGAAATTCGCGCGCGTACCCTGCCCGTCCAGCTCGCCGCCGCCGCAGATGCAGATGTTCTCGCATCCTTCGGCGAAAATCAGCGACTGGTTCATGCCCATGTTCGTGTCCTGCACGGTCAGGCGGCGGGCGATTTGCTCCGGGTAATCCGCGAGGTCGGTGGACGCGAGAAGCCGGCTGCCGCTATCGACCATCAGGCGGACATTGCTGCGCAGAATCAGCGTGCCGGAGACGTAATCGCCGCCGGACAGCCGGACGGTGCCGCCGTGTTCGCCCGCCTTGTCGATGGCGGATTGAATCGCGCGGGTCGCCTTTTCGCCGGGAACAAGCCCGAAGTCCTCCGGGCGGAACGTCGCGTCTGACCCGTGCCAGCCCGTCAGCGACGCGGTCAGTTTATCCGCCATCTTGTGCAGGCGGCTTTGAAGCGGTGCGAACCAGTCTGGCAGGGTGTATTTCGGCGTCAGGCGACCTGCAATTTCCTCCAGCGGGATGAAGCACGGATGCTCCTTCAAATGCTCGTTCGGGGAATGCAGCGTCAGGTACAGCTGCCCATCCAGCGCGCGGAACACCATGCCGTGGCCGCCGTCACGCCGGAAAAGCGGCTCCACCTGCGTGAAATGCCCCGTAATGTCGCCGTTGTCGCTGACCGCCACGCCCTCTGTGTACCCCTCGTCGGAGAAACTCGCCCACAGGCACAGCAGCGTGCCGTCCGCCGTCCGCCACATCGACGGGCCGTCCGTCACATAGCCGTCGCGCCCGCTGGAGCGGTGATGCACCAGCCGCGCCCATTCCGCTTCGGACGCATGGAAGAGCAGTTTCGGTTCGCCGATGGCGCGGGAAAGGTCATCGGAGAGGGGCATGGCGCAGATTTCGCCGTCGCCGACCTGCACCCACTCGTGCGCAAAGACGAGATACGGTTTGTCGTCCGGGCTGACGTAGAGCGTCCCGTCAAGGCACTCCCAATTGGAGGGGGTCACGCGCCCGTCGCTGTGCGGCACGAACGGCCCCAGCGGGTTGTCAGCGGTCAAAATTGCCGTGCCGCGGCATAGATCTTCGCGCTTGAAGCTCGCCAGCATGTACAGCTTGCCATGGTATTCGTGCACTTCGGGCGCCCAGTAGTTGCGATCCGCCCAGAATGTGCCGTCGTTGTGGAAGCACTCGAAGGGACCGTCCCAATTCTCCAAATCGCGGCTGACGTACACATCAAAGCCGTCCGCGGGGCCCCAGCAGGTTGCGCCGCGCGTGCCGTAAAGGTAATACTGCCCGTTCCGCGTCAGCACAAAGGGGTCACGGATGTTGATTTCTTCGCGCTTCATGGGTTATTTTTCTCCTTTCAAGACTGTCAGCATGTTCTCGACGTCGGTCAAGCGAACCAGAACGCGTCCGCCGCCGTCGGTTGTCGCCAAGGCGTAAAAAGCGTCGCAGGCTTCATAGCGGACGGTGGATGTGCTGCCGTCACGCAGGGTGAAGGTGACATCCGCCAGCAGGGAAGTGCCTGTGGCTTCTTGCGGGGCAGTCTGGTCGAACTGCAGGGCGATGATGGACAAATACGCATCGGTAAATTCGTCGCGCGTGACAGCGTTTTCGTCCCAGAACCAGCGCTGACCAATGTTGTCGTCGCCATTTTCGTACTCGATGCGCAGGGTTGTTTCGCCGTCAACCGTTGTCACGCGCACCTGTGACAGCGTGGCGACAACCACGGGCGATACAAAGCGGTCAAGCAGCGTGTTCAGCCCGGCGTTCTCCGCGAAAGTTAGCTGTGTGCGGCGGATGCGGTAGATGTCGCCGGTTCTGTCCATACGGGCATACACCATGCCGTCGCCCGCGTCGCTGCCTAAGTGGATGTCGCGAATCGTGCCGTCTTGGAACGCGGCAATCAGGCGGCGCGGCGCATCCAGCCCATACGCTGCCAGACCAGCGGCGTCCGCCACGGTGGTGACGTACTCGTCCGCTGAAACCGCGCACAGCCCCGTGATGAACGCCTCAATGCGCTCGGTGCTGCCCGCGTGGGCGATGGGCGAGGTCGCCGACCACGCCATCAATTTGCCGCTTGATTTGGTGAAAATGAGCTGCCCGTCGTCCGTCCCGGTCAAGGCAATCTGCACGGCGGCGGAGGCGCTTTCGTCAATTGCGCTGGGGAGCGTGTGCAGGGCGTTCAGCGGCTGCACCATTGTCTCATGGAAGTCGTAGGGGACGAGGTACACGTTTGTGTCGCCGTCGAGGGCGACATAGCAGCTTGCGCCGTCAGAGGTCAAGCGCCCGATGCGCAGGACGCGGGTCGTGCCGTCCTTGCGCGTCAGGGTGATGACGGCGTCGGGGTCGGTCAGTCCGCAGGCGTCGCGGTCGAGCGCAGGATAGGTCGCTGTCGCCGGAATGTGCTGCGCAGTCAAAAGCAGCATCTGCCACGCAGCGGTGCTGAACGTGAAGTCCTCCTGCCCCGATACCAGAAACGGCTGGGACAGCGCGTTGTATACGCCAAGCAGATTGCCATTCTGGTCAAACGCCATGTCGGATACGGCGGTGTAGCGCTGCGACCCTTTAAGCTGCACGGTAATGCTCTTAAGCGCCGCCACGGAATCCTCATAGAGCATGAAGTACCCCGGCGCGTCGGTGGATTCCGGCGCAGGCGCTTCCGCAGGGGCAACCGTGCTGCCGAGCAGCACATACACGCCGCCGAGCAGCGCGCAGACGAGCGCCATCAGCAGCAGGCGAAGTCCGCGCCGCATTACAGCCGCCTCCTTTTCAGCAGCACAACCGCCATCGTCAGCAGCAGTACGCCGGGAATCAAGGTCAGGGCGAGAATTGTTACGCGCTGGCGGCTGCTTTCGCTGTCAAAGGTGATGCGCTGCGCCGGAAGCCGCTTCACGCCCGCGTCGAGCGACGCCGTCTGGTCAATGTCCGCCATGTCGGTCACGAGGTCAGTCAGCAGGGCAAGGTTGTCGCTGGCATCCAAGACGGATGCGCCGCTGATGGCCGCGCTGTCCCGGAGCATGTCGCTGTGAGCCGGCAGAGACAGCGCCGTGCCGCTGCCCTTCTTCGCCATTGCGCCGACCAGAAATTGCCCGGAACGTCGCCGGCTTGACTATCCAGCGCATTGCCGGACGCATCCGGGTGCAGCACGGCGCGGTCGGAGGTGGTCAGCAGGGGGGTCACGGTCACGCCGGGACGAAGTGCAGGTGTAATCAGGGCAGACGCGCGCGGCAGCAGTATCCGCCCGGTAATCTCGTAATCCGCCGCGACAACGGGGGAGAGGTACTCCGGCGCATCAACATAGCGGTCGCTTTCCGCCGCGCTTTCCACGACCCAGCCGGACTGGAAGCCCAAGCCGCAAAAGCCGTACAGGCTGCAGACGGCTTGCAGCTGCGTCAGGCGGGAAAGCGGGGTATCGGCGCCGCACGCGACCAGCACGCGCCCGCCGTTATCCAGAAAAGTGGCAAGCGTCTGCGCCTCGTCGCCCGTCAGGTCACTGCGGGGAGCAAGCAGCAGCAGAATGTCCGTCGCGGCGGGCGCAATGCGGGCGATTTCCCCCGAATGCACCTCGAAGCCGTTCGAGCGCAATTGCAGCGCCAGCAGGGAGCAGTCCTCCTGCGTCAGCTCCCCGTGACCCGTCAGGAAGTACACGCCGACGGGATTGTCCGTACACGCGCGCCCAATCGCGCCGATTAACTGCGCTTCACCGCAGTAGATGGTGTATTCCTCGCCCAAAACCGTGCGGGAGAACAGGAACTCCTCCGGCGAAAGGCGGATGATGCGCGTCGCGGCCTGATTGGTGATGATACGCCGCTGCAAGGGAGACAATCACCGACAGCGCCGAACCGAGAACCGTGTAAATGATGGAGTTCAAGTAGCTCTGCCACAGCTCGCTGTGCTGGAAAACCGCCTCGTAGCCCATGAGCGAGAAGCCCTTAGGCCAGAAGAGCACTTCACCCGCCAGCACCGCATCCGGGTCGGAGACGGACGCAATCAGCACCAGCCACAGGGGGTAAAGCGTGATAAACAGCACGAGAATCCAGAAAATCAGGTTGAGAACGTTGAAAGTACGGTCGGCGCGCGTCTCTTTGATGCGAATGCCGTGTACTTCCGCTTCCTTCTTTGCCATTTTGCTTTTCCTCCTTTCTTAGAACAGGCTGATGTCGCTGGCCTTGCGGGAGATGGCGTTGACGGAAATGATGATGACGAAGTTGATGACGTTCAGGCACAGACCGATGGCGGAGGTGTAGGAGTACTGCGCCTTGCCGATGCCCGTGTTGTAGACGTACACGCCGATGATATCCGAGGTTTTGATGTTGCCGGAGGTCTGGAGCAGCAGCGCCTTGTCCGTGTTGGAGGACAGGAGCGAACCGCAGGAGAGAATCAGCATCATGACGGCAATCGGAATCAGGTGCGGAATGTCGATGTTCTTAATCTTCTGCCAGCGGGTCGCGCCGTCGATGGTCGCGGCTTCGTACAGCTGCGGGTCGATGGAGGTCAGCGTGGCAATATAAAGGATGGTATTCCAACCGGCGTTCTGCCAAATGTCCGAACCGATGAACAGCGGACGGAACCAGTTTTCCTCGACCATGAAGTAAATCGACTTGCCCCCGCAGGCCTCTATCACCTTGTTGACGATGCCGTTGGTGGGGGAGAAAAACAGGTAGAGCATACCAGCCAGCACGACCGTGGAGATGAAGTGCGGAACGTAAATCGCCGTCTGCGTGAAGCCCTTGAAGCGCTTCGAGTTCAGCTGGTTAAGCATGATGGCGAGCAGAATCGGAATGGGGAAGGAGAACAGCAGTCCGTAGATGTTCAGCAGCAGCGTGTCTGCAAACATGCGCCCGCAGTAGTACATGCTGAAGAAATTGCGGAAGTGTTTGAACAGGTCAAGCTGCCCTTTTGTACTTGCCCACGGACTGGCGGTGATGCCCAAGCCGACCTTGAAGTCTTTGAAGGCAATCTGGACACCGTACATCGGGAAGTAGCAAAATACAATGAAGAAAGCCAGTGCTGGAATCAGCAGAACCCACAGCTGCCAGTCGCGGTGAATTGTCCGCCGAGCACGAACACCAAACGGCTGATGCGGTTTGGTCGCTGCCGTCTTTGTTACCGCCTTTTGCAATGAAACCCCTCCGTTCATCGGGAACGCTGCCCCGTAATCAACTACGAATATGATACCATGCAGCACACCGCCTGTAAATCGACGAAATTTTTGTGCATATCGTGCAAATGCTGATTTTTCAAGGGCTTGCGAATATGCGAAAAAATTGCGCATTTCAAATTTGGGCGTTTTCAGGTAGAATAGGACAGGAAAAACAGGTCGGAAGCGGGACAAAAATGACATTTCCGCTTCCGGAAAATGACAGGAGGATAGCCAATGCTGCCAAAAACAGGGGTGACCTTTTCCTGCGATAACGCGGCGCTGCAAAAGCTCTTCGACGAAGCCGAGCGCAAGTGCCTTCACAATTTGAAGGACTTCGGCGCGGATACCGTCTTGGTCGAGGGCGGCGGGTACGAAAAGATTTGGCTGGAAACGCAGCCGATGGGCGGTGAAATGTACTGGAAGCGCAACATGACCGCTGCGATGAACAATCAGCTGCTGTTCATGCGCACCCAGCGTGCGGACGGGCGGATTGCCGGGTCGATTCAGTGCCATCCCGACGGGACGATTGAGCCGCAGTTCAACAAGTTTCAGGGCTTCTGCTTCCCGCTGCACGCGCTGAACATGTGGTATCTCTCCGGCAAAGAACCGGCGTACCTGGATATGCTGGCGGACTGCTTAGAGAAATTCGATGCGTATCTCTGGAAAACGCGCGATTCCGACGGCGACGGATGTCTTGAATCCTTCTGCGTCTACGATACGGGGGAGGACAACGCCCTGCGCTACGGTCACGCGCCTGTCTACTGCACGACCGATACGCCGCCAGAAGATGCGGACGTTGTGCCGATGGCGTCGATGGACGTGACGTCGTTCTCCTACGCCTGCCGCGATACATTGTCGGAAATCAGCCGCCTGCGCGGCGACGGGCGGGAAAGCGAATGGCGCGAAAAGGCGGACGCGGTCGCGGCGAACTTGAAGGCGCGCTTGTGGGATGACAAGCGCCACGCCTGCTTTGACCGCGACAAGCACGGCAAGACCATCGACGTGCTGTGCCATAACACGCTGCGCTGCATGTACTGGGGTTCCATCAGTCAGGAGATGGCGGATGCGTTCGTGCGCCAGCACCTGCTGAATCCGCAGGAATTCTGGACGCCGCTGCCCCTGCCGAGCGTTGCGGTGAACGACCCGCTGTTCCGCAACGCGCCGGAGAACAACTGGAGCGGGCAGTGCGAGGGGCTGACGTATCAACGCGCGATTATCGCCTTGGAGCGCTACGGGTATGAACCGATTGTGACAAAGCTCGGCAGGAAGCTGCTGGATGCCATCATCCGCGGCGGGTATGTGTTCACGCAGCAGTTCGATCCTTTCACGGGCGAGCCTTCCCGCGTGGGCATGGTGTCGCATGAGGTGCTCTCCCGCGACAGCGATGAGCCGTTTCAGGATTCCTACGGCCCGACGCTGCTGGCGGCGCTGGAGTACATCGCGCATCTCTGGGGGATTGCGCTGGTCGGCGACGAAGTGTGGTTCAGCTTGGGTTCGGGGCTGTCCTATACCTATGCGCAGCGGTTCGGGGATGATGTGTACGAGATAAAATCCGACGGTCGGTCGGGTGCTATCTACAAAAACCGAATTGCGGTCGGAAGTGAACCTTGTGGCGTCCGGCTGGTGACGAACCGCGACGGGAAAATCCTCCGCACAGTGAAAATTGAGGAAGGAGTATAATATGAAAACAGTCAAAATCCGTTTAGACGGCCTCGGCGGAATGCCGATGGATGAAAAGACGCTCAAAAGCACCTACGCGACCGGCATGGACTTCGAGCCGGACGAGCGCCGCATGACGATTGACAGCGAGGGCATCGTCAGCCTGCAAGTGACAAAAGAACCGTACATGATTCACGTCAAGATGGCGGTGCCGCTCTACGGGTATTTGTGGGTGATGGCGGACAATCAGGGGGAGGGGTACACGGGCGAATTTGTGGACTTCGTGACGGAGGCCGTCCGCACTTATATCCACCATGCGCAGAAGTACGCGGCGGGTATCACGCTGTCCCCGACGACGCAGGGGCATCTTGAAGCGGCGATTGAATTGCAGCACTTGGCGAACCGCGGGCAGGATACGCCGGACAACCGCCTGTACGCGCTGTCGAACGCGATTTACGCGGCGGAGGGCGCGCTGGTGGAATCTGCCCGTGCAAAGGCGTTTGCCGCGCCGAGAAGCGACCTCAAACTTGGCTGCAACTTCGCGCGCTACACGTCGGATGCCTCCCGGTATGCGAAGTTTTTCGCGCAGGCGTTCGATTTCGCGACGATTCTGTTCTATCCGCGCACGACTGCGCCGGAGAAGGACTGCTACGACTATTCGTATGTGGATCACGCGCTGTCGTTTCTGCTGGACAAGGGAATTACCCCCAAGGGGCATCCGCTCTGGTTCGGGCATCAGGACGTGAACCCGAAGTGGCTGTTCGGTCTGCCGTACCCGGAACTGCGCCGGGAAGCCGCGAACATCGCGCGCCATCACGTCAGCACCTACCGCGACACGATTCAGTACTGGGACGCCATGAACGAAGCGCACGACTGGGCAAATTGCTTCGAGCTGACGCAGGAACAGCTGATTGACCTCACCCGCGCGACGACCGACGCATTGCGCGAAGGGAACGACAAGGCGGTGTCGATTGTCAACGTCTGCTTGCCGTTCGCGGAGTACGTCGCGGGGCGGTACAACTGCTACGGCGCGCTGCCGGAGCATCTGCGCAGTCCGCTGAGCTACTTCAAGGCCATCATCGAAGCGGGGATTGATTTTGACGTGGTGGGTATTCAGCTGTATTTCCCCGGCAGGGATTTGGTGGCGGTGGACTTGCTGCTGAACGCCTTTGCTGCGCTGGGCAAGCCGATCCATATCACCGAAATGGGCGTCAACGGCGGCTTCCGGCAGAAAGGAAACGCGGGCAGCAGCTGGTCGCAGATGGCAATGTCCGAGGGTACTTGGCATGGCGGCTGGAACGAACACACGCAGGCGGACTGGCTGGAGCAGTTCTACACCATCGCCGCGTCGCGCAAGGAGATTCAGGCGCTGACGTGGTGGGATTTTATCGAGCCGAGCTTCTCCGGCAACGGCGCGATGCTCTACGAAAACGAGAATCCGCGTGAGTCGTATTTCCGGCTGCTGGCGCTGAAAAACAGGATTATCCGCAAAGCATAACGAATATCCTGTTTCCAGATGAAAATGCGCCAAGATGCGCAGGCGAATCTGGAAATAGCATTTTCTGATATAGAATAGAAAAATCCCTGCTGACTGTCTTAAAGGACATATCAGCAGGGATTTCTGATTTAAGCATCAATCCGCCGGGATGTACTCGCCGTAGATGAACTCGTGCAGCGCCCGCACGTTCTTCGGGAAGGACTTGCTGCCCATATTGATGACACTCGCGCCGTCCACGTCGAGGTAGGAGTAGGTGCCGTCCATCGGGACGTGGTGCTGCTCCAAAAGAGACTCGCCGCGGGTCAGGCGGTCGGAAATGCCCGAACGCAGGACGCCCAGCGCCAAATCAAAGAGCGTGCTTGCCTTCATGTTTGTCTGCACATAGGGCATACAGGCGTTCAGCAGGTTGTTGAGTTCCGTCATGCTCATGCCGCCGTCCAGCACCTTTTCCAGCAGCAGCTCCATCAGCTTGCGCTGGCGCGCCGTGCGGCCAAAGTCGTTGTCCACCTTGCGCAAACGGGCGTACATGACCGCCTGAATGCCGTCGCAGTGGTGCGTGCCGGCTTTGTTGGGCAGATTCTCACGCGTGTAATCCTTGCTCTGATTGTCGTACTTCGGCGGATGCTGGCGCAGGTAGGTGTTAATGGCCTTTGCTTCCTTTGCGGTCATTTCAATGTCAATGCCGCCCAAGCTGTCAATGATGGATGCCAAGCCATAAAAGTTGATGGTAATGTAATTTTCGATGTTCAGTTCAAAATTCTTGTTGATGGTGCGCATGGCAAGCTGACCGCCGCCGCGCGAATAGGCGGTGTTGATGCGGTTCTTGTTCTTGTAGCCGGGAATGGTGACATACAGGTCGCGCAGGATGCTGGTCAGCTTAATCGAGCCGTCGTCCTTGTTGATGGACACGATAATCTGCACGTCGCCATTCTGCAAGCCGTCCTCCAGCGACGTCGAGCGGGTATCCACGCCGACGAGCAGGATGTTGACGACGTTCGAGGGAAGGTTGGTGTTGATGTCCAGCTTATCGGGGTCAATGGTGTCGTCGATTTCGTTGTCCGTGATTTCGATGGTCGAGCCGTCGTCATCAAAAAATACGTCGCCGCCAAGGTCGTCGTCATCATCGAGGATAATATCGCCATTATCGCTGATGGTGTAGTCCTCACCCGCGGATGATTCGGTCACACTGCCGACTTCCTCGTCCAAATCATCCGTCAGGTCAATGCTGCCCGCCAGTGCGCCCGGCATCAGCAGGCAGAAAATCATCAGCAGCGCCATCCACTGCTTCCACATCTTCATGGGCAAATTGCCTCCTTACGGGAAATTTCGTCGTATACGTTCCTATTATAGCGGCTTGGTGGGAAAAATGCAATCCATTGCCGACTTTTCGCGGAAATTGTTACATTTGTGCAGGCACGCCGAACACGCCGCGCAGGAAGCAGATACTTTCCAGCAAGGCCTGTTCGCTTTCGACAAGCTGCGCGTACGGTTCGAGAATCACCGCGCCGTCGAAGCCATCCTCGCGCAGGAAGCGCGCAAACTGCTGCCAGTCAAACACGCCGCGCCCCGGCAGGCACAATTTGCCATCCGCCGTCCAGTCCAGCACATGCAGGTGGCGCACATGCCCACGCATGGCGCGCAGCATGTCAATGGGGTCAACGCCCGCCTGATGCACCTGTTTGGTGTCAAGCACGAACTCCACGTCCGGGATGCGTTTGAGCAGGATGCGCACGTCCTCCGGCGTGGCGACGCTGCACCAGCTGACGCTCTCCCACAGCACGCGCAGGTGATGCCGCGCCGCACGCTCACGCATTTGGTCGAAACGCTCTTCCAGAAAGGGGATGTTCGCGGGCGAAAGATGCCCCCGCACGCCGAACGGCCCGTGGAAAATGTAGTACGCCGCGCCGAGCGACTCTGCTGCACGGCAGACGTTCGCAAACATTGCAAACGCATCGTCTGACTGGCGCGCGGAGCGGCCGAACAGCTGCGGCTCAAACTGCGTGCCCAGCGGGTGCACCGACGTGACGGGGAAGTTGTTCATGTTGTAGCGCATCCGAAAGGTAAAATCCGTCGTGTATTCGCTGGGCGTTTCCAGAAACACTTCGCAGGTGTCCAGCGGCAGCTCCGCAATGTGCGCGGCGGCCTCATCCGTCTCCAGCTGGCCGTAATAGGCGGCGCTTGATAGCCCGATTTTCATGCCTGATGCCCTCCCGGCTGATTCAGCTCATCCAGTGTGAGGGAGAAGGAGGGAACAAATTCGCGGATGAAGTCCTGTACTTCGGGCAGGGTGATGGCATCTAACTGACGGCGAATCGCCTCGCCCGCCGCGTCGAACTCGTGATTGCCCGCGCGCCGCTCTTCCACGCACTTGAGGTATGCGCTGAGCGAATCCGCCGCCTTGACGATTTGGTGGTCATAGTCGCGCCCTTCACACAGGTACGGCGCAAAGCACTTGCGCAAATCCTCCGGCAGCATGGCAAGCAGGCGGTCGTTCGCCATTTTTTCTACATCTTTATATGCGCCGCGAAGCTCCAATGAATGGTACTTGACGGGCGTGGGCATATCGCCGGTGATAACCTCGCTGGCATCGTGATAGACGGCGAGGGTGACGATATGCTCCGGGTTGCAGTCGCGCCCATAGCGATTTTTGCCGATGAGCGCCATTCCATGGGCAAGCATGGCGACTTGCAGGGAATGCTCCGCATCGTTCTCGGACATGGACGAGCGCATCAGCCCCCAGCGGCGGATATAGCGCAGGCGGGCGATGTAGGCGAAAAAGTGGTGAATCATCGGGAAAACTCCTCCTGTTGGGGTGATTTTGTGCTGATGGAAGCGAATAATGTTTCTTGGCTAAACACGCGGACACAGCATGAGAGCGCGCTCAAGCCAATCGCGCGAAAGGGTCAAGGGACAGCGCCCCTGCGTTCCCCCATAAACACGCGCATACTGTATGCAGTAGCGACCAACTCAATCGCGAAAAAGGGAGTCCAGAGGGTCGAAGACCCTTTGGCAGGGTCAAGGGGCAGCGCCCCT
>ERZ780079.846-NODE-846-length-11351-cov-3.52815_pt1 | contig 11351 bp, 6 predicted proteins | sample MGYA00511087_ERZ780079 | MGnify/ENA primary metagenome ERZ780079 (study PRJEB29588, sample SAMEA2142583) | human gut metagenome | biome: human gut; feature: human-associated habitat; material: faeces | place: Denmark | collected 2008/2010 ... | reverse complement strand
TGTGAGCAAATGGCTCAGGCTATATTAGATGGAAAATATGGAGAATATAGTATTGACCCTGATTATAGAGGCCCGTTCCGCTCGGGGATAAACGGTTATAGATCTAAAGAGAATATTATGGAATTTGCGATTAAGAAAAATTATTTTGAGGCATCTTGGCTATATAATATGTGGATGCACTATCAAGATCGTTATTCCTTGGATAATGACTGGCAAGGTTGGAATGGAGGTAATTTAGCACCGTCTCGGGACTTATATGGAAATTTATACCAAGATAAATTAGGTATGCCGTTTGAAAAATTCCCGGATGGAGATATCCGAAAGAAAGCTTTTAGAGTTATTTCAAATGATGGAGATTATGAGGGCTTTTTCTTGATGGGAACTCAATATAAATTTGATTATGAAAAAGGGTATGGATTTACAGATGAAGTAATAACTGGTACGGAAGAATATAATGGTAAACCTCTAGTTTATGTGGATCAAGTTGGACGTTTTTCGGAGGGAGAGACTGGTTTAGCCAAAGGATCTCATGTAATTTACGGAGAAGAGAATACAGGATATCGTTTGATAAAATTCCCTTGGTTACCTCAATCGAAAGATTTGTTCCAAATGAACTCTATTCCAGAGATCAGATTGGCAGAGATTTATTATTCGTTAGCTGAATGTAAATATAGATCAGGGGATAAGATAGGGGCTGCTCGGTTGCTGGATGTGGTTAGGAAACGTTATTATAAAGCGGAAGATTGGTCTAAATTTAGTTACGAATCTAATATCTCGAAATTAACCGATGATGAATTTGTCGATGAATTAGGTCGTGAGTTCATAGGAGAACGTCATCGTCGTATTGATTTAATACGATGGAATCGTTTTAGTGAAGGTGCGTGGTGGGATAAAACTCCGGATGCGACGAATCAAGACGTATTTCCGATTCCTTATCGTGCATTGAATGCGAATCCTTTGTTAAAACAAACAACAGCTGGCTTTTAATAAATAGAATCGATATATGAAACAGTTTATAAATGTAAAAAGAGTATTTACCGTATTGATTATACTTTTGTTATTAATATCGTGTAGGGTCGAAACTGATTATAGACCATTATTTGACAAAGATTTATCAAATGCTGATTATGATAGTTCGGTTTGGACCTTTAAAAATGGCATACTTACTGCCACAGCCGATCAAAATATTTTGGAAAAAGGGCCATCCCTCCCCCCCCAGCCGATCAATCTATTTGGACAAAGGTGCAGTATGAAAATTTTATCTTGGATTTAGAATTCAAGACAGATGTGAATACAAATAGTGGGGTTGTGATTTATTGTACGGATAAGGGTAATTGGATCCCATCTTCCATTGAGATTCAAATAGCGGATGATCATCATCCTGAATGGCAATCATATCCAGAATATTGGCGTTGTGGTTCTATTTATGGACATAAAGGAGCAAATGAACAATTGGTCGTGAAGAAACCGGGAGAATGGAACCGAATGATTATCACTGCTAAAGGTCAGCAGATAGATATCGAATTGAATGGAAAACATATTGTTTCGGCTAATTTAGCAGATTGGACTTCTGGAACAACAAATCCAGATGGAACAGAGATTCCGGAATGGCTACCAATCCCGTATGCGAATATGCCAACAAAAGGTTATATTGGTTTGCAAGGGAAACATGGAGAATCTAATATTTGGTTTAGGAATATTCAACTGAAACAACTTTAAAATCATCATTATTATGAGACATATATCAAGAAGAGATTTTTTGAAGACAGGAGCTTTAGCAGCAGGTTTAACGATCGTACCAAATTCTGTTTTAGGTAAAACGCATGGGTTTACTTCACCAAGTGATAAATTGAATATTGCTGGAGTTGGTGTCGGTGGAATGGGCCGTGGTAATTTACGGAATATGAGTACAGAGAATATTGTGGCTTTATGTGATGTAGATTGGAGATATGCAGAGAAGACTTTCAATGATTATCCAAAAGCAAAAAAATTTAAAGATTGGCGTGTTATGTTCGATGAGTTCGGAAAATCAATTGATGCGATATTGGTTGCTACTCCAGACCATACACATGCAGGAGTTACTGCTCATGCTATTACATTAGGGAAGCATTGTTATACTCAAAAACCTTTAACTCATTCTGTTTATGAATCTCGTTTACTAGCAAAACTCGCTAAAAAATATAAAGTAGCGACGCAAATGGGTAATCAAGGAAATTCTTTTGATTGGTGTCGTCAAATAGCAGAGTGGATTCAATCCGGTGTTATTGGGGAAGTATATGAAGTTCATTGTTGGACAGATCGTCCGATTTGGCCTCAAGGATTAATGCGGCCTAGCGATAATCCGAAATGCCCGAAGACTCTTGATTGGGATTTGTTTATTGGACCGGCGCAAAAAAGACCATATAATCCAGTTTATACACCTTGGAATTGGCGGGGATGGTGGGACTTTGGAACGGGTGCTTTAGGAGATATGGCTTGCCATATTATGGACCCACTTTATTGGGCACTTGATTTGAAGTATCCGATAAGTGTGATAGGTAGTTCAACCTTGAGTAATTTATATTCGCCACCTCATGCACAAATTGTAACTTATACGTTCCCGGCTCGTCCCCCAAAAGGAAACACAAAAATGCCAGAGGTTAAGGTATATTGGTATGATGGAGGTTTAATGCCTCCTCGTCCGGAGGAATTAAAAGATGGACAAATGATGGGAGATGAAAATGGTGGTATTATTTTTATTGGGACAAAAGGGAAAATCATGACTGGCTGTTATGGAATGAATCCAACTTTATTGCCCGTATCTGATATGGAACATTTTAACCAGCCTAAGCCTTCAATACCAAGAGTTAAAGGAGGTAATGGCAATATTTGGTCTACGAATGCCCATGAGCAAGATTGGATTCGTGCTTGTAAAGAATCTCCAGAAAACCGAGTAGAATCATCTTCAAATTTCCAATTCTCCGGACCTTTTAATGAAATGGTAGTAATGGGAGTTCTTGCGGTACGTCTTTCTGGTCTTCATGGGCTACATAGAGAATTGTTATGGGATGGAGAGAATATGAAATTTACCAATATATCTCCTACTGACACAATTAAGATTGTAACAGTTGATGATTTTAAAGTTGTTGATGGTGATCCTCGTTTTGATCGTCGTTTTGCGGACTTTAATGCTCTTGATGTTGCGAATGAGTGGATTAAGCATACTTATAATAATGGGTTTAGTTTACCCAGTATGCCATTCTGAGAACATAGAAAGGTCGTGAACTTCTGTTGGATGTCATTTAGTTAAAGAGTATCTGTAGTAGATAGAGGTTATTTCTTTTCAAGAGGAAATAACCTCTTCTTATTTTTTTATTTTATATTTGTTCGGTCAATATGTGCTAGAGGAGATGGATGTAGAACGGATATACCTAGAACGATTACGAAGCGGTTCATACAGAGACTTTACGAAACTGTATGAATCATACGCTTCACGTCTATATGCGTTCGCATTGCACTTGACTCATTCTGATGCTCTTGCAAAAGATATTGTACAAGAGACATTTATCAAAGTGTGGGTGCGGAGAGAACAAATTGATTTAGATATGTCTTTCAGTGCTTTCCTATTTACGATGGCCAAGAACCAATTATTGAATGAGTTTCGTAGGCAGGCAAATAGTCCGCTTTTTTTGGAAGATGTTGTACTGAATGAGTCTGGAGATGGAGAGGAAACAGCGATTGAACGTAAATTATCTTTTGAGGAATTTAACCATAGACTGGAAATAGCGAAACAAAAGTTGACACCTCGCCAACGAGAACTGTTTGAGTTAAATAAGGAACAAGGTATAACTATAACAGAAATAGCGGCTAAAGCCTTAATTTCAGAACAATCTGTGCGTAACCAGTTATCGCAAGCCTTACATGTTTTAAGAAAGGAGCTCGGTAAGTATGCTTTGCTGTTCTCTCTTTTCTTTATCGGATAAATAAAATTGAAAAATAATATTCTTATGTTTTATAACATCTAAAAAGGCATGTTATAAATTAACGGCTCATGTGTATACCTTATAAAAAGGATATTATGCAGGAATCACATACATATTATTTGCTCTCAAAGTACATGGATCATACGATCTCTACGGAAGAGTTGAAAACACTACGGCTTTTGGTTAATTTGTCTGATGATGATGAATTATCGCTGTCATTGTCTCATTTATGGGAAAATGGGCGACCCTTTGAAGAGGTTGATGAGAGAATCATACGAGATATGTTCAGTGAGATTCAAAATCGAACGAGAAAAGAACGATTCGTTATGGTGTTTAGGAAACTGGCTCGTATCGCCGCAATACTATTAATACCTTTATTAAGTATATTGTCTGGTTATTTATATTTCAATCCAGTCGATCAGAAGGGTAGCATTGGCAATTTAGTGGTTCATGCCGATAGAGGGGAAAGATCGGGGGTGACTTTACCGGATGGAACACAAGTAAAACTAAATGCGGAATCGAGCTTAAGTTACACTCACGATTTCGGTCGAGAGCTTCGACAGGTCAATTTAGAGGGAGAGGCCTATTTTGAGGTGACTCGGAATGAGGATAAACCTTTCGTGGTACATACTGAATATCTGGATATAGAAGTGTTGGGCACAAGTTTTAATGTGTATTCGTATGAGCGGGAGAATGTCATGGAAATGGCCTTGATATCGGGACGGATCAAGATACAGACTTGTTCAGACCCTTCTCGTGTCGTTTATCTAAAACCAAATGAAAAAGCATTGTTCAATAAAGAATCGGGTATTATAACCGTGGAGAAAACAGATAATCGATTTGAAACGGCGTGGTTAAGAGGAGACCTCGTTTTTCGATCAACGAAATTAAGTGATGTCTTGGCCAAACTAGAGCGTAGATATGGCGTGAATATCCATTTGAATGATTTTTCTTTAGCGAATGACTTATTTACCGGAAATTTTGATAGTGAATATATCGTAGATGTAATGGACCTTTTAGAGAGGCATTATGACTTTACATATGATATACGAGGAGATGATATCTTTATACATCCTTGAGCGAGTGAAAATAAAATGTATAACCTTAAATCAGTTCTTATGCGACAAGATTCTTCATAATAAAAACGGAACCGAAAAATGGTCGAGATTTTCCGGTTCCCCAATTAATACTCCATTTACGAGAATGGCGATCAAGCCATAAAACGGATTGTATCAATTTTAAAAAATAATATATGTTCAAAAGTAGAAAAAATCAATGTAGCTATATAATTTTTTTGGCTCTATTTCTGTTTTTTAATCCTATTTTGGTATTAGCTCAGACAGGAAGTGTCACTCTTTCCATGAAGAATGCTACATTAAAGCAATTTTTTGAGGCTGTAGAGAAACAAACCACATATATATTCTCTTATCGGGATGCTATAGTGGAAGGAAAGAAAGAGGTAACTTTAAACGTGACGAATCAGCCGATTCGGCGTTTGTTAGATGATGTACTGCATCAAAGAGACTTGCAATATACGATGACAGGGCATTCAATTGTCGTAACTTTAAAGACTGCCGGTAATGTAAAGCTGGTATCTGGTACTGTCGTGGATAGTAACGGTGAACCGATTATCGGAGCGAATGTTGTTGAGAAAGGAACTACGAATGGAACGGTAACGGATATTTCGGGAAATTTCTCATTAAATATAAATGATAGCGGTATTTTACAGATCTCGTATATTGGGTTTAATACTCAAGATGTAGCTGTGAACGGAAAATCAAGTTTAATGATAAACTTGAAGGAAGATACTCAAAAACTGGATGAGGTAGTCGTTGTTGGTTATGGCGTGCAGAAGAAGTCGAATGTAACGGGATCTGTGGCTTCTATTAAGACGGATGATTTTAATGATTTAAATATGGATGTGTCGCATGTTATTCAAGGCCGTGTGGCAGGTGTCAATGTTTCCAATGGGAATATTATCATTCGTGGAGCGGCTTCTATCAATGGCGCAGATCCGTTGTGGATCGTGGATGGAGTGCCGGGTAGCGCTCCTAATTTTAATGATATAGAATCTATCGAGATCTTGAAGGATGCGGCTTCGACTGCTATTTACGGTGCTCGGGGAGCAGGAGGTGTGATCCTTGTTACCACTAAAAAGGGAAAGATAGGGAAACTTTCTATTAATGCGAGAGTAAACTTTGGAATAGAGACTCCGATCGATTTGCCGGATATGCTGCATACCGCGGACTTTATTGACCGGAAATTGGCGGCAGGCTTCCCTAATAATCCCAATTCCGGCTGGGATAATCCCGCTTCGCTACCAGATACAGACTGGGAAGATCTGGTTTGGCGTAATGCTTTTAGGCAAAACTATTTTTTACAGATGACGGGTGGTAATGAGAAAACTACATTTAATATGTCTGCGGAGTTCTACAAGAATCAGTTTATCGAACGTTATTCATTTGAGGATGCGGGTAATTTCCGTGTGGCTAGCCAGACAAATATAAGTAAACGCGTGAAATTTTCCGAGATCCTGACTGTTGGTTTTAATAATACGGATCCCCATTTGTATGGGCAGACGAATAATGATTATGTTTATTACCGCCAAGTTCCTACGATGGTGCCTTATGATAATACCAACGAAGCTGGTGGAGGTTGGGGAAAACATCCGGCAGGTGGTTACTACGAGGGACCTAATCATGTGGCTACACTAATGTCTCATCATGAGAATGAACGTAGGTTTTGGGCCCGGGCAAATGCGATTTTGGATTGGGAGATTATCAATGATTTAAAATTCCAAGCGAATTTCTCTGCCAATTTTGACTCCCATGCGAATAATTTGTTTTTAGAGTCATGGAATTTGGGATCTTTATCTCAACAGGATTATTACTCGAAAGATTATGGCTCCGGTTATGATTTACGTATGTTATATACATTGACCTATGACCATACTTTTGGGGAGAAACACTATGTAAAAGGTATGGTTGGCTACGAGGCTTATCGGGCGACGGCTTCTTCGGCAGGTGGTTGGAAAAACGGCTTTTTGGTTCAGCCTTCGGATGATATTAGTTTAGGTACGGGAGATAAAGATGTATCCGGAACGAAAACGGAAGGTCGTAGTTTATCCCAGTTCGCTCGTGTAAACTATGCTTATGATGACAGGTATTTGCTAGAGGTTAGTATTCGTCGGGATGGTTATGATAACTTTGGTCCAGAGAATCGGTTTGGTGTGTTTCCTTCTGCTTCTGTCGGTTGGAATGTGGGAAAAGAGAGCTTCGTAAAGGATAATATAACATGGATGTCTCAATTGAAATTGAGAGGAAGTTATGGTAAAATTGGTAACAATACAATTCCTCAATTCTTGTATGAACCTTCTTTTACGAATAATTATCTATATTATTCATATGATGGGCAAAATACGCAGAGAGGATTCTGGTATTCAAATGTTGCGAATGCTACGATTAAATGGGAAGACGTGGCCCAATGGAATATAGGTGTTGACGCAAGTTTTCTGGATAATCGCTTGAATACGACAATCGAGTATTATGATAAGAAAACTTCCGATATGTTATATTCAGTAGGTGTGCCACCTTCTGCCGGACCTTCTTCGGAACCATTTAGCGAGACTTCTTCTTATCGGGCTAATATCGGAAAGATAAGCAATAGAGGTTTCGAATGGATGGTTCAATGGAGGGATTCCTATAAAGATTTTAGGTATGACGTGGCTTTTACGTTGTCTACCAACAAGAACAAAGTGGTAAAGTTAAGTGACCAAGTGAATCCGATCATTTGGGCTGGAAGCGATGCGGCTTTGAATAGTTCTATTTATCGTACGGAAAATGGACAACCGATGGGACAGATGTATGGATATGTCGTGGATGGTATTATTCAAGACCAAGCGGAAATCGATGCCTTAAACGCTCAATCTCCGGATGGATTGTACCAACAAGCAGGTACGGCTCCGGGTGATTTGAAATATAAGGATTTAAATGGAGACGGAAAGGTGACGAATGAGGATAAGACATATATCGGTAATCCTTGGCCGGATTTGATGTATGGATTGAATATAAATTTGTCATGGAAAGGCTTTGATTTAAGTATGGGCTGGTTAGGAAACGCAGGTGTTGATGTCTTTAATAGCGCTAAGCTTTATGAAAGAAGTTTCTATGGCGACTATAATACGACTTATAAGGTATATGAGGCGTGGAGTCCGACGAACCGGGCAACTTCACATCCTCGAGTAACGAAAGAGGACCCGAATGGAAACTTCAAGAATGTCTCCTCTTATTTTGTGGAGGATGGTTCTTTCTTTAAATTGAAGAATTTACATTTCGGCTATAATTTACCGAAATCAATACTTTCTCATTTGAAGATAGAAGGTTTGAAGTTTTATATTAATTGCGATAATTTATTTATTATCACAAAGTTTCAAGGAGATCCTGAATTGGGTGGTGGATATTTGGAACGAAATATGTATTCTGTGAAACGGGCTCCATCCACCCGCACCATTATGGGCGGTTTAAGTTTAACCCTCTAAATTAATAGGAAGATGAAGAAATTAGTTATATTATTAGCTGCTGCGTTAACTTTTAATAGTTGTTCGGATAGTTTTCTGGATTTATCAAATCCCAGTGCGTTATCTCCAAGTGTCTACCCTAAATCTATGGCGGATATGGAGACTATCGTAACATCAGTTTATGCGAATATGGTCGCTGTGCCTTTGTATGGAAAGAGGGTTATGGCGAAAGGGACATTCTGTGTGGATCATACGGTAGATATGGCTTGGACTGGTGACGCCAACTGGAACCAGTTGGCGACCAATCAAGTGACTTCTGATAATGCTTACATTGGGACGTTATGGATTGGTTATTATAAAATGATTTCTTGTGCGAATACCGTATTGGAGCAATTGGAAAGAATCGACAAGGAGAAGTTTACAGATGCGGATTTAGTAAGGCTTTCGCAGATGAAGGGAGAAGCTTTGTTTTGGAGAGGTTGGGCACACCAACAGTTAGTAGCGTTTTTTGGAGAGGGATATCCTTGCAACGGGGAGGGCGATAGAAAAGGTGTACCTGTTCGTTTACAGGTAGCATCGACTCCGGATATGCTAAATATAGAACGTAGCACGGTGGCCGAGGTTTACGATCAGATCTTGAAAGATTATGAGGCAGCCAAACTTTTGCTACCTGCTGTATGGGAAGAGAGGGCGGACTATCCACGTCCAACCTCTGTTGCCGTTACTAGTTACATCGGGCAAGCGAATTTGTATATGGGTAATTATGATGCGGCAAAGAAAGCGTTGAAAGAGGTTATTGATTCTTCCGGAAAAGAATTGCTCCCTTTCAATGAATATGCGAAGATGTTTAATGAGGATCAGGAGAAATTTAATAGAGAATCGATCTTAGAGATTAATTTCCGTAATGGGGATACTTCCGGATATTTTTGGTATGGAGAAGGTTCTCAATATGGATTGATCGCTGCCTTATGTTTCCAGAACGCAAGTGGAGATGTTGAGGCGGCCGGTTGGGGTAATATTTTCTTTCATGATGCGAATATTAAACGTTTTAATGGAGATCCTCGTTTGGATATCGCCGCTTTGCGTCCGGGAACTCCTGTTATTATGAATGGACAGCAGACGCAGGTTCTGAAATATAAGGATACGGAGGCTGACATTCAAGGTTGGAGCATGCGAAAATACAATCCGTTGAAAAGTACGGTGAATGAGTTGAATTTAGGGGTTGGTATTAATATGTATTTGATGCGTTTGGCGGATGTATATTTGATGTATGCGGAAGCTTGTCAGGCTACGGGAGATGAGGTAAATGCCCGGAACTATATGAATCTGGTAAGAAGAAGAGCTTATAATGGAGATAGTTCCCATGATATAACGGCTAGTGGAGAAGCTTTGAGAGATGCGATTCGGGAGGAACGTTTCATGGAGTTCTGCGGTGAGGGCGTACAACATTGGCAAGATGTTTGCCGCTGGAAGGTCTTGGATGAGGAGATTAGCCGTTGGTATGGAAAGACACGTGTTGGTAATCCGCATTATGATGCGAAAGATTTGTATTTCCCGATACCCAAGGTTGAAATGGAGAATAATCCGAATATGACACAAAGCATAGGTTACGAGAACGAGTAGATATAACTTGTTGAAAAGTTCATCAAAGAAAAGGAATAGGATAGTTCTCTTGGGATCGCTAATCCTATTCTTTTTTTATTCCTTTATGATCATATTAAATCTTATTGAATAATGAAGATGATAGATGTATCGAAAGTAAGAGTCTTTCGGGGGAGTCTCTTTGTATTGCTTATGCTCTTTATGCGGATAGGTTGGGCCTCAAATGATGATAGCACCTATAATATCGTGGATTTTGGAGCTAAAGGAGATGGAATAACAGACAATACCCAGTTCATCAACAGGACAATAGAAGCTTGTTCCTTGAGAGGGGGAGGAACGGTTATCATTCCGGGGGGAACGTTTTTGACAGGAAGTATTCTGCTGAAAAGTAAAGTAAACTTATTCTTAGAAAGTAATGCCGTAGTGAAAGGCATAAGTAATCTGGAAAAGTACCGTTCTATATCCGATCTTAATCAAGATGAGGCTTATTATAAAGTAAAACCCCGGAATTGGAACAAGGCATTGCTTTTAGGAGATCAAGTTGAAGATGTGTCAATTACAGGAGAGGGGATAATCGATGGTGCCCATATTCAAGATAAAAAAGGTGAAGAAGGGATGAGAGGCCCTCATATTCTCTTTTTGTCGAGATCGAAAGGGATTAAGATATCGGGAGTTAAACTACGAAGAGCATCGAACTATGCTTTTATGAGTTATGATATTGAAAGGGCTTCTTTCGATAATCTTTTAGTGGAGGAAGGATGGGATGGGATCCATATTCGTGGCGGAAAAGATATCCGTATCCGAAATTGCCGTTTTTATACGGGTGATGATGCTGTTGCGGGTGGACTATGGAAGAATATGGTAATAGAGAATTGCTATATGAACTCATCGTGCAATGGGATAAGGTTGATAATGCCGGCTACTGGTTTAAAGATCGTTGATTGTGAATTTAGAGGTCCGGGAAAATATCCACATCGGACTTCCGGTGAGCAAAAACGTAGGAATATGCTTTCCGGGATATTGCTCCAACCGGGCGCATGGTTTCCTGCGTTTGGGGAAGTAAAGGATATATTGATATCTAGCTGTTCTTTTGATCAATTGGATAATCCGTTTCTAGTCACATTGAATGAGGGGAACCGGGGAGAGCGGATCTGTCTGGAGCATATAAGAGGTACACGTTTAATGAAAGCGGCCGCCTCGGTAGAGAGTTGGGGAGATAGTAGTTTGAAAGATGTCCGGCTTTCGGATGTTTCCTTATCGTATGTTGGAAA
>ERZ780079.843-NODE-843-length-11356-cov-3.43952_pt1 | contig 11356 bp, 10 predicted proteins | sample MGYA00511087_ERZ780079 | MGnify/ENA primary metagenome ERZ780079 (study PRJEB29588, sample SAMEA2142583) | human gut metagenome | biome: human gut; feature: human-associated habitat; material: faeces | place: Denmark | collected 2008/2010 ... | reverse complement strand
CTCTGCCACGATAGCCACTTTCTTGCCGGCGTGATGCAGGGAAAGGGCGGCGGCCTATACTTGGTCGTAGGCGTTGAGGGCATCGGTCCGTTGCTTGCTCATGGGCAGGGAGAAGCGGCGGATACGGTTGGCGGGTATGTCGAGCCGAAGCATGATGTCGGCGGCGCGTGACAGGGAATGACCGTCGCGGACGGGTGTTTCGGGACAGAAGATACAGTCGGCATTTTGCAGGGCTTTCAGTCCTTTCAGGGTGATGAGTTCGGCTTCACCGGGGCCGAGGGATACGAATTGAATAGGGGACATTCTGTTTTTTTTATGTGCAAAAATCGGGAAATAATCAATAGTAAGCAAGATATTCGCTATCTTTGTTACCCTTACAAATAATGGAAGCCTATGGACTACCAACTGAATACGCGTTTGAACGGCAATATCGCAATGACATCCCGCTTTCACGAAAACAAGCCGCTGCAACGCGACAAGACTCTGTATAAGTTTCTCTGGGTACAGAGCGGCACGCTCGCCATCGAGGTAGACCATATACCCATGAAGCTGGCGAAAGACGAGATTGTCACGCTTACCCCGCTGCATCATCTGACTATCAAAGAGGTGGCAGGTGAGTTCCTGACCTTTGTTTTCAACAGTAACTTCTACTGCATCTACGGACATGACAATGAGGTGTCCTGCAACGGCTTTCTGTTCTACGGTTCGTCCCGGGTGATGCGGCTGAAGCTGTCCGAGGAGCAATCGTCCAACCTGCATGATATAGTCCGCATCTTCCGTCAGGAGTCCGCCATTAATGACAATCTTCAGGAAGAGATGTTGCGGATTGTACTGAAACGTTTCATCATCACCTGTACGCGCATAGCACGTGCAAGGTTTGGTGTGGGGCAGGAGAATGAGAGGACTTTCGATGTTGTCCGTCGGTTCTATGTGCTGGTAGACCAGTATTTCCGTGAAAAGAAACAGGTGCAGGACTATGCCGATATGCTTTGCCGTTCGCCTAAGACGCTCTCCAACTTGTTTTCTGCCTGCGGACTGCCTTCTCCGCTTCGCATCATTCACGAACGGATAGATGCGGAAGCCAGACGCCTGCTGCTGTACACACGGAAGAGCGCTAAGGAAATCAGCGCCATTCTGGGCTTTGAGGACTTGGCTGCATTCAGCCGCTTCTTCAAGAAAGTGACGGGAGAGAGTGTGTCGGAGTATCGGAAACAAGCACATCGGGAAGAATTGCCAACTGTTACGGAATAATTGCCATTCCACAACCGGCAGGAAACAGGGATCTTTGCAAAAACATTTCACCCGAGTGTCTCTGCGGTGAACCTAAAACAACAAAAATATGAAAACGAAATTGCAAAAACTGTTCCTTGCGGCACTGACGCTGGCCGCTTCTTCCCAAAAGTTGGGTATCAACCTCATCCGCGTGGCCATTCTTGTGATATTTGTATGGATAGGCGGCTTGAAATTCTGGAACTACGAAGCCGAAGGAATCGTTCCGTTCGTGGCAAACAGTCCTTTTATGAGTTTCTTCTACGATAAGCCTGCACCGGAATACAAGGAATACAAGCTGAAAGAGGGAGAGTTTGACGAAGCCAAGCACCGGTGGCATGTAGAGAACAATACCTACGGCTTCTCCCGCGGTCTTGGCATACTGATTATGGCAATCGGCATCCTTACTTTTCTGGGGATATTCTTTCCGAAAATCGGATTGGCAGGGGCTGCGCTGGCCGTCATAATGACTGTCGGCACGCTTTCGTTCCTTGTCACTACTCCTGAAGTGTGGGTTCCCGATTTGGGAAGCGGAGAGCATGGCTTCCCTTTGCTGACAGGGGCCGGACGACTGGTGATAAAGGATACCGCCATCCTTGCCGGAGCTATCGTGGTGCTGGCGGACAGTGCAAAAAGGGTATTGAACCAATTGGAAAAATAAGACTATGAAAAAGTATGATGCTATTATTATCGGCTTTGGAAAAGGAGGCAAGACACTCGCTGCCGGGCTGGCTGAACGGAACTTTACTGTTGCTATGATAGAACGTTCGGATAAGATGTACGGCGGTACGTGTATCAATATCGGATGTATTCCGACCAAGACACTGATACATTCGGCAAAGTTGGCAGATACGAGTGCGTCCTGGGAACAGAAACGGGCATACTACCGCCAGTCTGTTGCACGGAAAGAGGAAGTTACTTCTTTCCTGCGTCAGAAGAATTACCGCAATCTGTCAGACAATCCTAATATAACGGTATATACGGGTACAGGTTCTTTTGTCGGTCCTGATGTGGTGGAAGTACGTATGGCGGAAGAAACGATTCAGCTTCAAGCCCAGCAGATATTTGTCAATACGGGAGCTGAAACCATCATTCCGCCTATCGGGGGAGTAAAGGACAATCCGAAAGTATACACCAGCACTTCCATTATGGAACTGGCGGAGCTTCCTAAGCGTCTTGTTATCGTGGGCGGCGGATATATCGGCTTGGAGTTCGCTTCGATGTACGCTTCTTTCGGATCGCAGGTGACAGTGTTGGAAAGCTATTCCGAACTGATAGCCCGTGAGGACCGTGACATTGCTGCCAGCGTGCAGGAAGTGTTGGAAAAGAAAGGCATCACTTTCTGCCTGAATGCCCGTGTGCAGTCCGTGGAAGGTACGGTGGTTGTCTATCGGGATGCCGTGACAGGCAAGATGCTGCAATTGGACGCGGATGCTATTCTTTTGGCTACCGGACGTCGTCCCAATACTGCGGGATTGAATCTGCCTGAGGCAGGAGTAGAGGTGAACGAACGTGGTGCTATTATCGTGAACGAGCATTTGCAGACTACCAATCCCAATATCCGTGCTATCGGCGATGTGAAAGGCGGACTGCAATTTACTTATATTTCGTTGGACGATTACCGTATTCTCCGCGAAGACCTGTTTGGAGCGGGAGAGCGTAAGGTGTCCGACCGTGAGCCGGTGAGCTATTCGGTGTTTATAGATCCGCCGCTTTCACGTATCGGTATGAGTGAGACCGAAGCACGTGAGAAAGGTTTGAACATTAAGGTAAACAAACTCCCCGTCTCCGCCATTCCCCGTGCCCGTACATTGGGCAATACGGACGGGTTGTTCAAGGTGATAGTGGATGCCGATACCGATAAAATAGTGGGTTGCACTCTGTTTGGCCCGGAGTCGAGTGAAGTAATTAATTTGGTGGCGATGGCCATGAAGATGAGGCAGGAGTATACTTTCCTGCGTGATTTCATCTTCACACATCCTAGCATGAGCGAGGCATTGAACGATTTGATGAACTTGTAGTTTCTTTTATAACGATTTGTTCGGGAAGAGTTTGCGTATCTCCTCAAAATTGCCGAATATTGTGCCCTGAAATATAAAACCGAACAATCATGATCAGATTACCTCTCATGGGTCTTGTATTTGCGTGTGCAGTGTCTATGACTTCGTGCGGTACAAAGTCCCGGCAAGCATCCGGCAATTCCGATACTGCGGCTGTTGCGGTTTCCGTGCTGGGTCTTTAGAGATCCGCTGCGAGCCCCCCCCCCCAGCCGTTATTCCCGTCTACGCCAAAGGCTATGCAGTGAAACATCTGCCGGGGAATGTGCGTCTGGTGGACATACACGACCCTCAAAAAGAAGAGGGGAATACCTTTCGGTATGCTTTGGTTCCGAGGGGTACGAAGCCTGCCGGTATTCCTGCCGATTATACCGTGATAGAAACTCCGGTGAAGCATGTTATCTGCATGACTTCCCTGCAACTGTCCAACTTCATCCGGTTGGATGCCTGCGATTATGTGGTGGGCATTACCAGTACCCGCCATCTTTTCAATAAGGAGATGAACGGGCGTCTGAAGGCGGGCAAGACATCCAAAATCGGGATTGAGGGGAACTTCGATAACGAGGTGATTATGAGCATTAATCCCGATGTTATCTTTATCTCTCCTTTTAAACGGGGCGGATATGACGCCATGCGCGAAACAGGCATTCCGCTGGTGCCGCACTTGGGATATAAGGAAATGACTCCGTTGGGGCAGGCTGAATGGATAAAGTTCATCGGTATGTTCATCGGTCGGGAAACAGAGGCGAATGCCTGTTTTGCCGGGATAGAGAAGCGGTATAACGAGCTGAAAGAACTGGCTGCCGGTGTAAAAAAGCGTCCTGTGGTGTTCAGCGGTGAAATGCGTGGCGGCAACTGGTATGCGGTAGGCGGAAAGAGTTTCCTTGCCGAACTGTTCCGGGATGCCGGTGCAGACTATTTCCTGAAAGACGATCCGCGTTCGGGCGGTGTGACACTGGATTTCGAGACGGTGTACAGTAGGGCGGAGAGTGCCGACTATTGGCGCATCGTCAACAGTTACGACGGAACATTCTCTTACGATGCCTTGAAGTCTTTGGACCCTCGTTATGCCGACTTTCGCGCTTTTCGCGAGAAAGGAGTAATCTATTGCAATATGCGTGAGAAACCCTTCTATGAGAGTATGCCCATGCAGCCTGAGGTAGTATTGGAAGATTTGATTCATGCTTTTCATCCCGACCTGCTGCCCGATTATAAACCCACTTATTACGAGCGACTGAACTAATGAAAAGACCTGCATTGCCGTTGATGCTCCTTATACTGGCATCCATCTTCCTACTCTTTTTGCTGAACCTGCTGTTGGGTTCCGTCCATATCCCGTTTGGCAAGATATGGGAATTGCTGTGGGGGATAGGAGCGGCTTCCAATCCCGATACGATGAGCAACCAGGAAGTTATCTGGAGCAATATCCTTTGGAAAAGCCGTGTGCCGCAGGCCTTGACGGCATTGGTGGCGGGAGCGGGGCTTTCGGTCAGCGGTTTGCAGATGCAGACGGTGTTCCGTAATCCGCTGGCAGGACCTTCGGTGCTGGGCATCAGTTCGGGAGCGAGCCTGGGAGTGGCTTGTGTGGTACTGCTGTCCGGTGCTATGGGCGGTGTGGCACTGAGCCGTTTGGGGTATATGGGAGAGGTGGCGTTGTCCGTGGCTGCCATTATCGGGGCATTGTCGGTCATGGCGCTGATTGTCTACGTCTCCCAAAAAGTAAAGGGGAATGTAACGCTGCTCATTATCGGTGTGATGATAGGTTATGTGGCAAGTGCCGTTATCGGCGTATTGAAATATTTCAGTGTGGAAGAGGATATACGGGCGTACGTTATCTGGGGGCTGGGCAGTTTTGCACGTGTCTCCGGTGACCAGATGCTGCTGTTTGTCTGTATCATGGCGGGGGGGGTGGCGCACGTGTTCCTGCTGATAAAGACCATGAACCTGTTGTTGTTGGGCGACGGTTATGCACGTAACTTAGGATTGAATATCAAACGGGCGCGCCTGCTCGTCATATCCTGTTCCGGAGTGCTGGTGGCCATTGTTACCGCCTACTGCGGCCCTATTATGTTTATCGGGTTGGCAGTGCCTCATTTATGTCGTGCCATCTTTCACACATCCGACCATCGCATATTGATGCCCGCTACCTTGCTGGTAGGTGCAGCCTTGGCGTTGGTGTGTAACCTGATAGCCCGCATGCCGGGATTCGAAGGAGCGTTGCCCGTTAATTCGGTGACTGCGCTGGTAGGTGCGCCGGTGGTTGCATCCGTGCTTTTCAGAAAGAGAAAAGGGGAGTTGAACGAATAAAATATCAAGTATATTGAACTCTAATATTACATATAACATTGAAGAACGAGACTATACATATCGAGAATCTTTCTATCGGCTATCCCGGTAAGAGTGATGTGAAGGTAGTGGCGGACGGCATCTGTGCAGGCATCAACAGTGGCGAGTTGACCTGCCTGCTGGGTGCTAACGGAGTGGGTAAGTCCACACTGCTCCGCACCCTGTCCGCTTTCCAACCCAAACTGGGCGGAGAGATACGTATTCAAGGCAAAGAGATTGAGTCCTATACCGACAAGCAACTGTCGCGCGTTATCAGCGTAGTGCTGACAGAGAAATGCGACATCCGCAATATGTCCGTTACGGAATTGATAGGATTGGGACGCAGTCCCTATACGGGCTTTTGGGGTACGCTTACCAAAGAGGACAGGCAGGTGGTGGAGCGAGCCGTTGCTCTGGTAGGTATTCCTCACCTTGCGCATCGGATGGTACATACGTTAAGTGACGGTGAGCGCCAGAAAGTCATGATAGCCAAAGCGCTTGCCCAGGAAACCCCCGTGATTTATCTGGATGAACCTACGGCCTTTCTCGATTTTCCCAGCAAAGTGGAAATGATGCAACTGCTGCACCACCTCAGCCGCCAGACGGACAAGACCATTTTCCTCTCTACGCACGACCTCGAACTGGCTTTGCAGATAGCCGACAAAATCTGGCTCATGGACAAGGCGAACGGCGTCACCATCGGTACTCCCGAGGACCTTGCTCTGAACGGCAGCCTTAGCAGCTTTTTCGCCCGTAAAGGTATCGTGTTTGATTTGGAAACCGGATTGTTCCGTGTAGATAATGAATATACCACGCAGATACGTTTGTCAGGGCATGGGCAGAGATACGCCATGGTGCGTAAGGCATTGCAGCGTAACGGCATCCTTGCCAACCGCAACGTGGAGTCGGAAACCTACATCGAAACGGGCGATTTGAAAGGCGGCGGCGCTTTTGTCCTGCATCGTCCCGGTGAAGAACCGATATGTCTCACCAGCATCGGGGATTTATTGGCGAAGCTCCACGCAATCTCATTTTGAGTAAGAAAGTGTCGGGCACGAACCCTACGGGCAGCATTCCTTTATCGGAACTTATATCCTACGGTGAAGAATGAAGCAAAGTTTCGTGGCAGGTAATTATGGAATTCTTCCGTGTCTATTACCTGCCTTAGTTGCTGGTTGATCTTTACCAATCCCACTTGTGCCTCTGCACCGATAATGAGCCTGCGGTATTCGAATGCGATTCCCACGATGATACCGCCGTCCAGCCGCCTGTTTCCGGCATTATTCTCCAATATGTTGCCGAAAGTATCTATCTTGAAAAGCCGGTTCCCGTCGGAAGAACCGGTGTCGTGATAATACGGGATGCTGCCGGATGTCTTCCCGCCCACGCCGCATGCAATGTACGGACCAGCATTCAGCGAGGCATGGTAATCTTTTCCCAACGGCAACCTTGCAGCTATTCTGACAGGTATCTGCAAGTATAGCTCGTTCATCTTGGCGTTCTTCACATAGTCCATATCATCCTTGCCGCCTATGGATACAAACTCTAAAGCAGATTGTAAGACCCAGGTCTTGTTCAGTGCGTATTTCGCGCCTATTCCCGCTTTGCAGGCTATTCGCGTATCACAGCAAGAGTGCTTTCCGTAGAGGCGGGAAGTTCCGATTCCCGCCTCTGCATAAAAGGAGAGAGGAGATTGTGCTTGTGCGGTCGATGCGGCAACCGCCATGTACATTATCATCAATGCCTTTTTCATACATATATTTTTCCGTCTTCGCTGATTAATAAAATCGTAAGTTCTCCATCGGGCAGCAGGGGAGCGCAGCATTGTTTGCAATGCTCTGTCAGCAGTTTGGAGAATGTCTCCAGTTTTTCCGCAGGGATAATATCCCATAGTTCCCGTGCCAGATTCATATTCCGGATAGCGGTCAATACATCTTCGTTGCATCCTGTCCGGTGCGCTATGTCCTGAATGAACTCCTTGTTCATCGTCACTTTCTTGCTATGGGTATCGAGGTGACCTTCCGCCAGTTTCACGGCTTTGCCTATCATTACTCCCAGCGTGACACGGGGTAGTTTCAGCTTATCGGCAATCTTCAGCGTTTCGCCGATGAAGTTGCCGTAATGGACAAAGGCCTGTGCTGGCAGTTCGGGATAATAAGCCTTGATGTACCGTTCGCTCTTTGCTCCGGAGCTGATAACTATACGCGGGCTGCCTGTGGCGCATGCCACTTCCATCGACTTTCGGATGGAACTTATAAAAGCTTCGCTGGAAAACGGCTTTACAATGCCTGATGTGCCGATGATGGATATTCCCCCTTCTATGCCCAGACGCGGATTGAAAGTACGCTTGGCTATTTCCTCTCCGCCGGGTACGGAGATGGTCACAACAATGGGGTCGCTCATTTTAGGCATGCCGACGTAGTCGAGGTACATCCTTACATTGTCTTCTATCATCTTGCGTGGCGTGGGGTTAATGGCAGGCGCTCCCAATTCCAATCCTAATCCCGGCATGGTGACGATGCCTATTCCTTCTCCGCCGGCAATGATGATATTAAAATCTTTTTGCGATGTTTCATCGTTGTTTTCATCTATATCGATCGGAAGAATGATATCCGCCTTTATCCGCATTCCATTGGTAATGTCGGGGTCATCTCCGGCGTCTTTTATGACGCTGGCTTCCGACTCCACTATCCAATTGTTGTTTATGGAACTGGAACGGGGATATCTCTGCTGCGGCTCTACAGGAACATCTATCAATTCTCCGTTGGGTAGGATTACTGCAAACTCCGGGGGACGGGGAGTTCCCTGAATGTTGAATATATCCCATATCGCAGCCGCAGCTGCGGCTGCTGCGCATGTTCCCGTAGTGAGTCCGCTGCGCAGGGGGTAGAAGCCGGGATAGTATTGCTCTACCGTTCTACGTAGGCCGTATTTCCCGTTTACGGACAAGAAGTTGGGGTGAAGCGGCGGGCGCTTTATTACAAAGATGCGAATGCCCAGTTCCTGAGCTGCTTTTAGTTTTTCGGAAAATCCGCCGGAAGCACCGCTCTCTTTGAGGATGACAGCTTCGGGGCGTATTTGCTGCATCAATAGGCGTTCGTCTTCTCCGGTATGGTAGTAACGTAAATATTCTTCGGGGAATCCCTGGTTTCTCGCTGATTCGCGCGAACTTTCACGGTCGAGAATACGGAAATAGCAACGGCTGCTTTCCATCCATAGCGCTTTCAGTTTGCTTATGCTGTTTACTCCCGTCAGTGCCAGTATTATATAGACTTCTTCCTTTTTAATTTGGCGGATAGCGTCTTCATAATTGTCGCACCATACAATGCCTTCATTATTCTCTATACGGGGGTAAATGCGTTCATAACGGATGACCGGAATCTGAAGTATGTCAGCAGTTTCACTGACGTTCCTGTGCAGCTCTTCGGCAAAAGGGTGCGCTGCGTCTATCAGCAGCGAGATGTTCTCTTTACGGCAGAAAGACTCCAGACTATCTTTATCCATGCCACCTTGCAGGCGGATGCCGTTATGCAGAGGAACTTCTTGTTCATTGCCCTTGGTTGAATAATAGAAGGGCTTTCCAGCTTCCTCAAGTGTTTGGACGGCTATGCGTCCTTCGGTTGTACCGCCTAATACTAATATCATTTTTTATTTTCTGAATAAGTGTTTGAATTCGTGTGCATACAGTCGCGACAGTCCTTTGCGATTGCCGATAGCCTCGCCTACGACAATCATGGTTGTCAGGGTCAGGTTATTTTCTTTTACTATCCGTGCAAGGTCTTTCAGCTCTCCCCGGAAGATGCGTTCGTCCGGCCAGGTGAGGTGATAGCATACGGCTACGGGGGTTGTTTCGGGATACTCCTGCAGAAGTTCCGCCTGCACTTGTTCTGCAATGCTTGCGCTAAGGAAGATGCACATGGTGCTTTGCGAGCGTGCCATGAGATGTAATTTTTCCCGTTCGGGCATGGGTGTCCGTCCTTCACCGCGGGTCAGTATGATGCTCTGTACTTTCTCCGGGATGGTGAACTGCGACTTTAAAGCCGCCGCTGCTGCCTGGAAAGAAGATATGCCCGGAGTGATATGATAACTCATGCCGTATCGGTCGAAGTAGTTCATCTGTTCCTGTATCGCACCATAGATGCAGGGGTCACCCGTATGCAGGCGTACGATGAACTTTCCTTGGTCGTAGAACTCTTTCATCAGTGCAAACTGTTCTTCCAAATCCATGGAAGCGGAGCTGCGGACTGTTGCGCCCGGTTTGGCGCAAAGTGTCAGTTCGCGGGGCACGAGGCTGCCTGCATAGAGGATGAGGTCTGCCTTTTCCAGCATCGCCCGTCCTCGCACGGAGATAAGGTCAGGGTCGCCGGGACCTGCACCTACAATCTCGATGTGCCCCCGGCGCTGGGCGCAGATGTCCAGGGTGGCGGCTACCGTATAGTTCTCGCCTTTGCGTTTCGGCATTATCAGTTGGCTATTTCCGGAGGACAGCAATGCGGCTGCCTCGCTTACACTGGGCGTACCCATGTGCTTCATCACTGTTTTGCTGGGGTGGGGCACGTCCATTGTCGCCAGTTCCTCGGCCGTATAGAAGAAGACTTCGTATTCCTTTTGGAGCGATTTCACTACCGGTTCGTCACGCTTGACGTTAATCGTAGATATGGTTATGATGGATTGCGGGGAGATGTTGTACTCTTCCAGCTTTTCTATAATGCCTTTCACAACTTTTCTCGTGGGGCTTGCCTGCCGGGCAAGTCCGATGCCGACGTGCACCACGCGCGGCACATAGCAGATGGACGGTATGTCCTTTATATAATGTATTCGCGGAGAGACGATCAGTACCAGCTTGAAGCGGGATAATTTGATGTCTTTCATCTGATAGAACACCTCTACATGAGGGGGAAGGTTCGCTTCCATCCAGTCGGTTCCTTTGTCGCGGATTTCCAACAGCAATGCGGTAGGCTGTCCGGTTACAAAAAGGCTGATAGCCTCGTTCATGCACGCCTTCATCTGGTCGTCGGGAGTTTGGGTAAGCCCTGCCAGCAGGTGGGGGGAAGGGCTCACACAGATGGTCGGAGACCAGCCGAAGCGTTGGGGCAGTTTGTCCAATGCCCACAGTCCGGTAAGGTCGCTTTGAGTGGTTATCACGGGTTCGGCTCCCAATGCACCGGCCACTGCCTCGGTCAGTTCGTTGGCTCCGCCGATATGTCCGGAAAGGACGGAAATGGCATGTTTACCTATGCTGTCCACGCAAATTACGGCAGGGTCTGTGTACTTGTCCTTCACGCAAGGGGCGATGGAACGTACGCAGATGCCCAAGGCTCCGATAAAGATAAACGCGTCGTAACGATTGAAATTCTTGACAGTGAAACTGCCGGTCGATTCGATGTGCGTACATCCGCTTTCATAGCGGGGAGTGAAAATCTCCGCTTCGGAAAATTCTTTGAGCAACAGCCGGGCGGAAGCCATTCCGGTTTCCGAAACGAGCATGATGGCCGTCTTTATGTGGGACGTTTCTGTTTTCATACAGGTTATTTGTTTTTATAATGGATATATCTTGTCTTGCTATTTTATGAAAGTGTTGCTTTCATGATTTCAATAGGGTTATAATCATTCAGTGCGATGCGTGCTGACGGATGCAGTATCAGGCCGGCTGCTCCGGCTCCTTCCATGAATGCTTTTTTACTGTCTGCCGATACGGGGGTAAA
>ERZ780079.840-NODE-840-length-11384-cov-3.79972_pt1 | contig 11384 bp, 7 predicted proteins | sample MGYA00511087_ERZ780079 | MGnify/ENA primary metagenome ERZ780079 (study PRJEB29588, sample SAMEA2142583) | human gut metagenome | biome: human gut; feature: human-associated habitat; material: faeces | place: Denmark | collected 2008/2010 ... | reverse complement strand
CACTCCCCCTGAAATCCCTCCCTGTTGTGCCTGGGCTGTCAATGCAGCCGCAAACAGAAGGGCGAATGTGATGTGTTTCTTCATATTATTGTAAAAATATAAAATGATTTATTAGGGTGGGTAAATGTACAAGTTATTTTTGAACCCTGCTAATCTTTCACGTGAAAGATATATAATCATCAGATCCTATCATTATTATGACAGGCCCGGCTGTTCTGCTTTTTTCTTTATCTTATATCCCAGTATAGCAATTGTGATACTCATCAAGGGACTGATAATGTTAAAGAATGCGTAAGGCAGATACACAATGGTGGGAACACTAAGGATAGTAGCCTGTGTCATACCGCATGTATTCCAGGGTATCAATGGCGAAGTGACTGTAACAGAATCTTCCGTCGTGCGGCTCAGCAGTTTGCTTTCATAACCGTTTGCACTATAGATGTCTTTAAACATATTACCCGTCAGGATAATGGATATATATTGATCTGCTGTAGCAAGATTCAGGAACAAGCCCGATGCAACTGTGGATGACACCATTCCTACCCGCTTTTTCGTAAAACGTACAAAGACAGAAGTGATACTGCCGAGCATTCCTCCGGCTGTCATCGCCCCTCCGAAACACATGGCGCAGATAATCAGCCAGATGGTATTCATCATACCCGCCATTCCGCGAGTGGATATCAGTTCGTTTATTTCCGCATTACCGGTTTCCAATTGGGTTCCACCATAAAGCATTCCCATTCCTCCTTTGAACAAGGCGGCAATCCCTTCGACTCCTTGTCCGGCGATTTCGCATAATAGTCCGGGCTGGAAAATCAAGGCAAAGACGGTAGCCAGAGCCGTAGAAACAAATAGAGTGATGATGGAAGGCACTTTACGTGCAATCAGTATCGCTGTGACAACGGGGACAATCATCAACCACCATGAAATATGGAACTTATCACTCAATATACGGGTGTATTCGGCGATATGACCGGTATCAGTGGCTTCATGTGACAATCCGGCTATGGTAAAGATTATCAAAGTGATGACAAGTGATGGAACGGTGGTAATCATCAAGTAACGGATGTGAGTGAACAGCGGTGTATCCGTTACGGACGATGCCAGAATGGTGGTATCCGAAAGCGGAGAAACTTTATCACCGAAATAGGCTCCGGAGATAATCGCACCTGCAATCCAACCTTCACTGAAACCTTGCGCCTTCCCTATTCCCATCAGTGCGATGCCGATAGTGGCGATGGTAGTCCATGAGCTGCCTGTCATGACAGATACTACCGCACAAATAATGCAAGTGGATACCAGGAAAAAATGAGGATGAATAACCTGTATGCCATAATATATTAATGTAGGGACTACACCGCTGACCATCCATGCTCCGGACAAAGCTCCGATGATCAGCAAGATAATAAGTGCGGTACTTACCCCGGCTATATTATTGGTGACAGCCAGTTCGAAGTCCTTCCACGGACGACGGAATCCCGCCATACCTATCAGCACACAAACCCTACCAGCACAAAAACGGCTGTAGCCACTAGCAGACAGACTTGGCTGCCACCGGACAAGGCATCACTTCCAAATGTACGGATAGTGACAAACAATAATAAAATAAGTACGAATACGGGTAAAAGGGATACTAACGGTGAAGGGATTTTGTTATCTTTCATTCTTTTTTTATTCAATTTTTATTCAAAATGTAAATAGAACTATCAATTTGGTTTTCAGCGTGCAAAGTTCGGAATATTTTTTGAGTTCTAAAAGTCAATCGGCGGTATTTAAAGACTTTTTTTGTATTTGCAGGTAAACCTTTTTGCAAGGGGGGCGTTATTAGTTCAAATTATAACCTAAAACTTAACAAATATGAATGAATTAGTTGGTGGCTTAGGCTACGCTGTAAAAAATTGGTGGATGTCCCTGTTGCTGGGCTTGCTCTACATTGCGGTAGCACTATGCTTATTGTTCGCTCCTGTGAGCAGTTATGTGGCACTGAGTGTCATCTTCAGTATCTCGATTCTGGTCAGTGGCGTTCTGGAAGTTTTTTTTGCTGCCGGAAACAAAAAAACAATCAGTAGTTGGGGATGGTATCTTGCCGGAGGTATTATTGATTTGCTGATAGGTATTTATCTGGTATTCTATCCGTTGGTCAGCATGGAACTGATTCCGTTTATTGTTGCTCTCTGGCTGCTCTGGCTGATGTTCAGAGGGTTTACATTGTGTGGCTATTCCACAGATTTGAAACGCTATGGCACAAAGGACTGGGGGTGGTATCTGGTGTTTGGCATTCTGGCTATTCTTTGCTCTATGGCTATCATCTGGCAACCTGGACTTGGTGCTGTTACCGTGCTCTATATGCTGTCCATCACTTTCCTTATTATCGGATGTTTCCGTGTCATTTTCTCCTTCGAGTTGAAAAGATTGCATAAAAACAAGTAAAAAAAATCGTTTATTTTGGGCTACGTCATACGTTATTCGTATTTTTGTTAGCCCAAAATAAACAATGATTTCTAGTAAGAGTCTTAAATACACTGTGCGTATTCTGCTAGGTACACTGATTGGTGTCTACCTGGGAATAATTGTGCTGCTGAACATACCGTATGTTCAGGGCAAATTATCTGTTTTTGTAACTAAGGAATTAAAAAACATACTGAATACGGAGGTTTCTGTAGGACGGATTGATATGGGTTTGCTGAACCGTATCATTGTGGAAGATGTCCTTTTGCATGACCGGAAGAACCAGGAGATGCTGAAAGTAGCCCGCTTATCGGCAAAATTCGACCTTCTGCCTTTATTGAACGGTAAAGTCACCATCAGCAGTGTCCAGCTTTTTGGATTTACGGTCAATTTGAACCGGGAAACTCCGGAATCTGCCCCTAATTTCCAGTTTGTGTTAGACGCTTTCGCGTCCAAAGATACGGTTAAAACAAAATCTAATTTGGATTTACGAATTAATTCCGTGCTGATAAGGCGTGGCAGAGTGACATACGATATATTATCGGAACCGGAAACTCCCGGTAAGTTCAATGCCCATCATCTATCGGTGAAGAATCTCGCTGCAACGCTTTCACTGAAGGCATTGCGCAGCGACTCGTTGAATGCCGCCATCCGGCGGGTCAGCTTTGACGAACAATGTGGTTTTTCATTGCAGAAGTTCGCCATGAAAGTTACAGCCAACAATAAACGTTTGGATATTAAGGATTTTGGAGTGGAGCTTTCAAATACTGCTTTAAAGATAGACAGTCTGACCTTGAAGTATGACAGCCTGCCCGAATTGCCCCAAATGACAGAAAATATAAGATATGACGGCTCTTTGAAGGCTTCCGTTATACTGAAAGATTTGGCTCCTTTTGTGCCTGCCTTGTCACGCTTTGAAGAACCGTTGGATCTAAATCTGGTTTTCTCCGGTCACGGCAAACATTTGGACTGCCCCACCCTGCGGCTGACTAACCACCACGGATTGATGATTGCAGGGGAAGCTGCCTTAAGTAACTGGGATGCAGGCATGGATATGTACATTTACGGCAAACTGGGTAACTTGACCATGACAAAAGAGGGCATAAACGTTCTGATGACGAACCTGACGGGAAAGGTTCCTCCCATTTTGCAACGTTTGGACTATATTCGTTTTAACGGGGAAGCGGCGGGCTATCTGCATGATCTCACACTGACAGGCTTGTTCCATACAGGGGCAGGCATGGTGAAAACGGACGTGATGATGAGCATTGATGAACAAAGTATGAGCAGAACCTATTCGGGTAGTGTGGCGAGTGCAGACCTGGATTTGGGAAAATTACTTAATCAGGAAAAGAAATTCGGCAAGGTGGATTTCAATGTGGAACTGAAAGGTTTCAACTATAAGAACCGATATCCGGAATCATACATCAAAGGAATCATATCTTCCTTTGAATATAGTCAATATCAATATGAAAATATCATGTTGGATGGCGTATATAAGGACGGAGGCTTTAACGGGCGCTTATCCATGGACGACGCAAACGGTTCTGTCCAGATAGACGGTAATTTCAATGTTGCCAAAACAATCCCTGACTTTAACCTGAAGGCATCCGTAAAGAACCTGCGCCCTCACGACCTCCATCTGTCGGACAAATATGAGAATGCCAGTATTTCACTGGGCCTCACTGCTGATTTCACCGGCAAATCCATTGACGACATGAACGGGCGCATTTCATTGGACAGCCTGCAATTAAACGCTCCCGATGAAGGAGGGTGTTTCCTTGACAATCTGACTATTACAGCCGGACAGGTAAGCGGTGAAAAAGAGTTGCGCATAAATTCATCCTTCATGACAGCGGTGATACGAGGTGACTATTCCTACCACACCATTCCGGCCAGCGTGGTAAAGACGGTACAACGCTATATTCCGTCCTTACTGACTATAAAGGATAATATGCCTGAGCCTCACAATAACTTCCAGTTTGATATCTGCCTGGAAAATGCCGAAGTGCTATCCAAATTATTTCAGATTCCATTGGAATTATACCTGCCGGCATCTTTAAAAGGATATTTTAACGACGGCGAGGAAAAGTTGCACGTAGAAGGACATTTTCCGGAATTCAGATACAATGGAACACGTTATGATTCGGGCGTTTTATTTTGTGAGAATCCTTCTGACCGGTTCAAATGTTCACTGCGAGGCGGTATGCTGATGAAAAGTGGTGCAATGCTTAACTTCTCGGTGGAAGCCAATGCCAAAAACGATCATTTGGAAACAACAATTAACTGGGGGAACAATACTGATGTGACTTACGGTGTGTTGTGACTGACGGTGTTAAATTTGCCGCCGATACCCGTTTCTTCAAAACGGAAGGTCCCCACCCTATTCTTCAGGCAGATATAAACATACAGCCCACAAAAGTAGTGCTGAATGATACGGTATGGAACATTCATCCCTCGCATATCGCCATAGATTCGGGACGCGTATTCATTGACAATTTCCTGTTTGAACATGAGGACCAGTATTTAAGGATAGATGGTAAACTGACCAAGAAGGAAAGTGATTCCTGCCGGGTGGATTTGAGAAATATCAAGCTGGACTATGTACTGGATATTGTGCAGTTTGACGATGTAGAGTTCGGCGGACTTGTAACCGGAAAGGTTCATCTGAAAAGTGTCATGAAGAACCCGGTGATGCGGACCCGTCTGAATGTGCACAAATTCTGTCTGAACCGTTCTTTATTAGGAGAAGCCGACATTGCAGGTGTATGGGATAAGGAATTGGGCGGAGTACGACTGGATGCCCAAATAGCGGAAAAAGGAATTTCCTCCACTCATGTGACAGGGTATGTCTCTCCCAAGTTAAAAGGTCTTGATCTGTCGATTCGGGCAGATAGTACCAATCTGGGATTCTTACAACCTTTTATAGAAGGAATTTTCAGTGAAATAAATGGCCGTGTCAACGGAAATGTCCGTTTATATGGCGATTTCAAGCATTTGGATCTGGAAGGTGAAGTGAGGGCCAAAATGGATGCTAAAATTGATGTGTTGAACACCTATTTCCAAATCCGGGATGACTCCATACATATATCTTCGGGCAGTCTGGATTTCAGGAATGTAAAAGTCTATGACCGTGAGGGACATGACGGACTGGTAAATGGTTATCTGCATCACACAAAGCTGAAAAATCTGATGTACCATTTCAATATACGAGGCAACAACCTATTGATGTACAATACCTACGAAGCCGGGAATATGCCTTTTTACGGAAAAGTATATGGTACAGGAAATGTGGTACTGGATGGTGGAAATAATGCGATGACAGTGGACGCTTCACTGACCACAGGCAACAATACCAGCTTCACTTATATAACCGGAGTAACCACGGAAGCAGCGAGCAATCAGTTTATCACTTTTGTAGACAAAACCCCCAAGCGCATTCACGATAATGTGGAAACCAATCTTTACCACCACTCTAATGTGCGTAAGACTAAAGAGGACGACGGACCTCCTATGGATCTCCGCATCAACATGTTGATAGAAGCAACTCCCAGCGCTACCATGAAAATTATCATGGATCCTGTAGCGGGAGATAATATTACAGCAACCGGAAATGGAAACCTGCAAGTGAATTTTTTCAATAAAGGTGATTTCCGTATGTTCGGTAGCTATGTCATAGATCAAGGTATGTATAAACTAAGCATGCAGGAAGTAATACGCAAGGACTTTACCTTGAAATCAGGTGGCACGGTGACTTTCTCAGGTGACCCTTATCAGGCGAATCTTGATTTACAGGCGGTATACACGGTTAATTCTGCTTCTTTAAGTGATTTGGTAGTAGATCCCTCGCGCAACCAAGGTACGGTGAAGGTAAACTGTCTGATGAATCTGACTGGAAATTTATCCAATCCGGATATTAAATTCGATTTGGAACTGCCCACTGTAAGCGAGGAAGACCGGGAATTGGTACGTAGTGCTACCAGTACGGAAGAACAAATGAATACACAGATTATTTATTTGCTGGGAATTGGTAAGTTCTACACCTATGATTATGCCAATAATGACCAATCCTCTAATGCGACCAGTTCTTTAGCCTTCAGTACACTTTCCGGTCAGCTGAACAATATGTTGTCCCAATGGATGGGCAATAAAAACTGGAACATAGGCGCCAACCTGAGTACCGGTGAAAAAGGTTGGACAGATGTGGAAGCAGAAGCTATGTTGTCCGGCAGGTTATTGAATAACAGGCTGATGATAAATGGAAACTTCGGCTATAAGGAGAATGTGATGGCAAATAGCAACTTCGTAGGAGACTTTGAAGCGATATGGTTATTGACAAAAAACGGAGATTTCCGTTTGAGAGGGTATAATCAGACCAATGACCGCTATTTTACTAAATCTACCCTGACCACTCAAGGAGTAGGTCTCATGTATAAAAAAGATTTCAATACTTGGGATGAACTGTTCCGCTGGTTCTTATGGAAAAGACGGAAAAGCTCGTTACAAAAACGAAGCGATGACTAATTAACCTATAAAGTTTATTTCATATCTTTGCAAGACAAATTTAAAAATATGAATATGTCCTATTTACCCGCCGAATGGCATAAACAAAGTTTGATTCAACTAACGTGGCCCCATAAAGACACAGACTGGGCATACATGTTGGACGAAGTGAATGACTGTTTTCTTAAGATAGCTTATGAGGTTTTGAAACGTCAGAGTTTGTTGATTGTGGCTCCAGACCCCGATTCCATAAGAGATAGTATAGATAATTATGGAGCTGATATCCAAAAACTAGTCACATCAAAAATCAACACAAATGATACTTGGGCACGCGATCATGCTTTTATCACCCTGTTGAAAGAAGACGCTACTCCCCTGCTGCTGGATTTCTGTTTTAATGGCTGGGGAATGAAGTTTGCCGCAAATTATGATAACCAGATTAATAACGAACTGTATTTTCACCATCCTGTTCTGAAAGGTGAATATGTTTTCTGCCGGAATTTTATTTTAGAAGGAGGTTCCATAGAAAGTGATGGGAAAGGAAGCCTGCTGACTACAGAGCAATGTTTGCTGGCTAAAAACAGAAATGAAATGAACCGACAGGAAGTGGAGGATTTTCTAAAAGAAACATTTAACTTAAAACAGGTTCTATGGTTGAAACACGGTTATCTGGCAGGTGATGATACAGACAGCCATGTGGACACATTGGCACGTTTCTGTCCGGATGATACCATTGTGTATGTAAAGTGCACCAATGAAAAAGATGAACACTATAAGGAACTGGCAATGATGGAAGAAGAACTAAAAGCGTTCCGTACTTTGGACGGCAGGCCATACCGTCTGCTTCCGCTACCTATGGCAAGTGCTGTTTATGATGAGGAACATCATCGCTTGCCGGCAACTTATGCCAATTTTCTGATAATGAATGAAGCTGTGCTTTATCCTACTTATGCTGATTCTGTGAATGATATGCGCGCCAAAGAAGTATTGGCTGAAGCATTTCCCGGAAGAGAGATAGTAGGTATTGACTGCACTGCTTTAATAAAGCAACATGGCTCGCTGCATTGCGTCACCATGCAATATCCCGAAGGTGTATATTAATAAATATATGTATGAAAAGAACGATTAAAGTAGGAATTATCCAACAGACATGCACTAATGATATCCGTCACAATTTGAGCAAACTGCACCACAATATAGAACAGGTGGCGGCAGCAGGTGCACAGCTGGTTGTATTGCAGGAGTTGCACAACACCCCTTACTTCTGTCAGACAGAAGATACGGATATGTTTGACGGCTTCTACAGTGAGTTGGCTGCCGGATACGGTATTGTACTGGTTACTTCGTTATTCGAGAAGCGTGCTCCGGGGCTATATCACAATACAGCCGTCGTTTTTGACAAAGATGGCAGTATAGCAGGGAAATACCGCAAAATGCATATTCCCGATGATCCCGCCTATTATGAGAAATTCTATTTTACTCCCGGTGACCTGGGATTTGAACCTATTCAGACATCACTGGGAAAACTAGGTGTACAAGTCTGCTGGGACCAATGGTATCCCGAAGGTGCACGGCTGATGGCACTGAAAGGTGCTGAAATTCTTATATACCCTACAGCTATAGGTTGGGAAAGCACAGACACTCAAGAAGAGAAAATCCGTCAACTAGGTGCATGGGTAACCGTGCAGCGTGGGTAGCCGTGCAGCGTTGACATGCCGTGGCAAACGGTCTGCCGGTTATCGCCGTGAACCGTGTAGGACATGAGCCCGATCCTTCCGGTCAGACTAATGGTATCCAATTTTGGGGTAATAGCTTCGTGGCAGGTCCTCAAGGAGAAATACTGGCACAAGCCAACAATATGGATGAAGAAAATATGGTAGTGGAACTGGATATGACCCGTAGTGAGAATGTTCGTCGCTGGTGGCCTTTCCTCCGTGACCGGCGTATTGATGAGTTTGAAAATCTAACCCGACGCTTTATAGATTAAATACAAACGTTATCGTTATATAAATTCACATATTCGTTAAACAATTCATGGTTAAGGCTGTTTTAGTTATCAGAATATTCAAAAGATATTATTGATTTACTAAACAGCTTAATTATGAAAAAAGTATTATTTTTAGCCGCATTGTTACTTGTTTGCTTCAGCGGAGTGACAAATGCACAAACCAGAAAACAAAGAGAAGACGCTAAACGCGAAGCATGGAAGAAAGAACGTCAGGAAAAGAAAGCCTTGGAAGCTCAGCAGGACTCTGTATCCTACGTCCAAGCAATTAATGCTTTAAAAAACGGTTCTTTTGTATTAGAAGCTGATAACGTTGTATTCCGTAATGGAATAATGCGTTTTGTTTCCTCTAACACGAATTATGTGGAAGTAAACGATGGGCAAGGTATTATTCAGACCGCCTTTACTAATTTTGTGTATAACTGGAGCCCGAACGGCTTGGGAGGTGTCACGGTTCAGGGAAATGTGAACGGAATAAGTATGCGCCAGGATAAAGACGGTAATGTGTACTATAATTATGGAATTAATGGGATTGCCGTTTCGGCCACCGTTTCCATTGTACTGACTGGCGGAACCAATCAGGCCAGTGTTACTATAAATCCAAATTTCTCAGGCAATACGCTGACAATGAACGGATATCTGGTTCCCTATAACGAAAGTAGTGTATTCCAAGGAACAACATGGTAATTCATTAAGAAGATATGAGAAAAAGGAATGGGCATTTTCACTACCCATTCCTTTTTATTTATTATTATAGCATTGGAAATGTTTCTTGTCTGCTCATAACATTAACCGAGGTTGTGATTCCAATTCCAATAAAAACCTTTTAGCGGACAGTCCGCCTCCATATCCTGTCAGCGAGTGCATATCCTATCAGCGAGTGATCACTACCGATCACACGATGGCAAGGTGCAAAGATTGATATGGAATTTGCACCATTAGCATTGGCTACCGCACGAACTGCTTGGGGCATCCCGATATGCCTGGCCATTTCACCATAAGATATTGTCCTGCCAAACGGTATCTTTAACAGTTCATTCCATACTGTTTTCTGAAAATCCGTGCCCACAAAAAGAAGCGGCACACTAAATTCTTTGCGTTGTCCTGCAAAATACTCGTTGAGTTGCTCTATTGATTCTTCGATTATTTCTGACGTACTTATTTCAAATTCGGCACACAATACCCGCTTCAACCGTTGATTCACACGATCGCAGTGTTTTTCCACCTGCCAGTCACACAGGCAGAGTTTTCCGCCAAATGAACCGAGCAGCAACACTCCGCAGGGTGATTCATAACTCTTTATCTTGATCGTATTTTTCTCTTTCATACACTTTTTATATGCTTCCTTCATATGTTTATAAGCTGTTTCAGCTTATCGGACTACTTTAAACCAAAAAGACAAAGCGTAGCGAATTAGCTGAAACAGCATTCACTACGCTTTGTTCGGATCGTCCCGTTATCGGCCTTTTATACAATATCCTATATAAAAAGCGGAAAAAACTTACTTATCCTCTTTTATATCAACGACCAGATTCAACTCATCCAATTGTGATTGATCCAAAGCAGCGGGAGCATCCAACATCACATCACGTCCACTATTATTTTTAGGGAATGCTATACAGTCACGGATACTATCAAGTCCTGCAAACAAAGAAACCCAGCGATCAAGACCGTATGCCAAACCACCATGAGGAGGTGCTCCGTATTTGAATGCATTCATCAGGAAGCCGAATTGTTCTTGTGCTCTTTCCGGAGTAAAGCCCAAAATTTCAAACATCTTGGCTTGTAATTGTGAATCATGGATACGAATTGAACCACCTCCTACTTCTACACCGTTTACTACCATATCGTAAGCATCGGCACGAACAGCAGCCGGATCTGTATCCAACAAAGGAATATCTTCTTCTTTCGGATGAGTGAACGGATGGTGCATGGCCATCAGACGGCCTTCTTCTTCACTCCACTCAAACATCGGAAAATCAACAACCCACAGACAAGCAAATTTATTCTTATCACGCAGTCCCAGCTGACGTCCCACTTCCAGACGAAGTTCGCATAACTGCTTGCGGGTCTTCATAGCATCAGGACCACTCAGAATCAGGATCAAGTCACCCGGCTTGGCACTGAAAGCTTCCTTCATCTGCTGAAGTACTTCCTGTGAATAGAATTTGTCTACACTGGATTTTACATTGCCATCAGCTTCCACACGGGCGTAAACCATACCTTTCGCACCGATCTGAGGTTTCTTGACAAATTCTGTTAATTGGTCTAACTGTTTACGGGTATAACTTGCAGCGCCTTCCGCACAGATACCACCAATATATGCCGCATCATCAAAAACAGAGAAGCCATGACCTTTCATGATATCCATCAATTCCACAAACTTCATGCCGAAACGCAAATCCGGTTTATCGCTACCGTAATATTT
>ERZ780079.828-NODE-828-length-11508-cov-3.87829_pt1 | contig 11508 bp, 9 predicted proteins | sample MGYA00511087_ERZ780079 | MGnify/ENA primary metagenome ERZ780079 (study PRJEB29588, sample SAMEA2142583) | human gut metagenome | biome: human gut; feature: human-associated habitat; material: faeces | place: Denmark | collected 2008/2010 ... | reverse complement strand
TTACGGTAGTCCTGAAGTGTCCGGCGGCTTACTTTCAGCCGTGCCGACACTTCCTTGTCGGTGAAAAAACGCTCGCCGCCCAGTGTCGGGCGGTAGTTGGCGGTCAGATGCTCTACATTGTCAAGCAATCGGTCAAGACTGCCCATGAAGTGGATTATCCACTCGTTGTCTTTGTTAATCAGTTCGTTCATACTTTGGATTTAGTGGATTTATAGTTGTTACTCTATTCGGTTATCAGATTGTCCTGCCTTTGAACCTTGCTTCTTTTCTCCTGTCCTCCACGATAGAGACGATACGTTTCACATCTTCGGGACGGTAGTAGGTCTTGTGGTTTATCTGCGAGTAAGCCAATGTGCCGTTATCACGAAGCGTCTGCAATGTTCGTGGGCTGATGTTGAGCATCCGGCACACGTCCTGATTGTCCATCCACTCGCTCATTCTCTTTTCCCCGTGCCGATGGCAGATGGCATCCATACGGCGGACGAAGCGGTCGAACTTGTCGACCATCGCCTCAAAGGTCTTTCTTTCGATTGATACGATTTCCATATTGTCTTTCTTTTAGTTGGTATTGTTTCTTTTGCCGCAAAGGAATATATAATCTGCTGCTCTGCAATGGATTTGCCGAAAGTGGCAGCGTGTTGCGCCGATACGGTAGCCATTGTCCGTGGGTATCATACAGAAACGGTTCTTTTCGCATGAATGATGTTCAAACAGAAAGGCTGACTATTTCACAATCCGCTTATTTAATAGTTCTCTATATAGTTGTGTGGTGAAACAAAGTTTTGGTCGTTTGGAGAGTGACAACATTACGTCATGAAATCATTAAATCAATGTATCATCAAATTGTCAGACAACCATTGTTTGATTTTCCTCAATACTCGTTTTGGCAGGTATTCAACAAATCCTTTTGATAAGTATTTGAATTTCTCTATTCTCATGTACTCAGATCTTTCATCTTTTGAATCATTGTTTGACTAAATAAGGAAATGATTGAATCTGCATTTCGATAAGTGGCTGCATATTGCGTCGATAGGCAGCCATTGTCCGGTTCAAACCACTGTCCGATACCGCTTTAAGGGCGTAACTTTGCACCCGAACAGTGAGGAATACCCGGATGAAACGACTTGGAGTTTGAAAGGTGTTTTCCCAATCCGACAAGCGGAGGATTCTTGTGTCCTCAAAGACACAGCAAGATATATTTTCAGTTACTCCGGTTAATCCCGGTAACTGAAAATCCTTGCACCGCCGTGGGTAGAATTATCCTCCGCAGTCGGATAATTTCGGGGTTCTTTAATCGGAGATTAGGCAATGGATGAACCATTAAATTAAAGGAATAAGAAGAATGAAAAAGAAGAGCAAGTACGGGAGGAATCCCAAATTAAACCCGAAGACGCATTGCGTGATGGTGCGCTTCGACAATGTGGAATGGAACAAATTTCTCACGATGTACGAAGAATCACAGGTGTATGCGAAAGCTGTTTTTCTGAAGGCGCATTTCTTCGGACAGAAGTTCAAAGTGCTGAAAGTGGACAAGACGATGGTAGACTACACGACCAAGCTGTCCGACTTTCACGCCCAGTTCCGTGCCATTGGTACGAACTACAATCAGGTTGTCAAGGAACTGCGCTACCACTTCTCTGAGAGGAAGGCGATGGCACTGCTCTACAAGTTGGAGAGTTGTACCATCAACCTTGTGAAGTTGAGCCGGGAGATTGTAGAGCTTTCAAGGGAGATGTGGGCTAAGTGGGAGCAATCCAAATCCGATTGATAGATATGGCATCGGCAAAGGTCAAGTTTCGCCCATCCACCGTAAACGGCAGGGAGGGCACACTCTACTATCAGGTTATCCACAACCGTGTGGTCAGACAGATAAACACCGAGTATAAACTTTTCGTTTCGGAATGGGATTGCCATTCCGAAACGATTGTCTTGCATCATCTATCAACAGAACAAGGGAGGAACAACTATCTGCTTTCAATCAGTTCACGCATCAAGTGGGACAAAGAAAGGCTGAACAAAATCATACATACGTTATCTCAATCCGGCACATTTGTAACGGATGATATAGTCATGCGCTTTTATGAGAACAGGCAAGAACTATCATTTAACGCTTACATCAGACAGCAGATAGTGAGACTGAAACGCTTGGGAAAGATACGCACCTCGGAAACCTATACAACCGCCCTCAGAAGTTTTAGCGGTTTTGTGAATGACAAGGAAGTCTTGTTTGACCAGCTTAATGCGGATTTGTTTGCGGAGTACGAGGCTTATTTGAAAGGCAGGGGAAATACGCCCAACACCATATCATTCTATATGCGTATTCTGAAAGCCGTCTATAACCGTGCGGTGGAGGACGGACTGACGGAGCAACGGCATCCGTTCAAGTCCGTTTATACCGGAGTGGAGAAAACGATGAAGCGAGCCTTATCACTCAATGACATCAGACGTATCAAAGGACTAGACTTGTCATTGAAGCCCAATCTTGATTATGCCCGTGACATGTTCCTGTTCTGTTTCTACACAAGGGGAATGTCATTCATTGACATGGCTTATCTGAGAAAGAATGACTTGCAGAATGGCACTCTTTCCTATCGCAGACGGAAGACGGGACAACGGTTGTTCATCAAATGGGAAAGGTGTATGCAAGAGATTCTTGACAAATATTTGGTAAACGAAACGGAATACCTCTTGCCCATCATTACAAAACGGGACGAAGATTATCGGAAGCAATACGCCAACGAACTTCACCGAGTAAACCATCTGTTGAAGAAAATCGGAAAGCAACTGGATTTGCCAATACCCTTAACGATGTATGTTGGTCGGCATTCGTGGGCGAGTATCGCCAAGAGCCGTAATGTGCCTATCTCTGTCATTAGTGAGGGCATGGGGCATGATTCCGAGAACACTACGCAGATTTATCTTGCATCGCTGGATACTACTGTGGTGGATAAAGCCAATAAGAAAATACTGGATTTGCTGTGAGGCAGTGGATGTTTAGCGAATCTGTCCAACGCTTGCCAAGAGATGGATGTTATAATGCAAAGTTACGCAAAATAATGATTTTTTAGGTCATAAAATGCTGGAAATCTTGTTTATTGCCGTGCTTTTGTTTTGCAATAAAAGCCGTATGTTTTACAATAGTTATTCATCTAAGAGCCAAACACAACTCTATATCAACAAGATAAGAATGTTAATCCGTCTCTTGGCAAGAGACGGTAGGAGAAATGGATATTTTAGACAATGATTAAACTTATAAAACATAACCCATATCGTACTTTAGGGGTGTTATCAAACACCCCTTTAAGGGAACGCATTGCCAACCAAAATAAGCTCAATGCTTTTGCTAAGATTGGTAAGTCGGTCATGTTCCTCTATGATTTTGATGGAATTATAGAAGAAATACCTCTAAGAACCCCAGAAAACATCGCAGCAGCTATCACTGCAATTAACCTTGACAGAAATCAACTGAAACACTCCTTGTTTTGGTTTATAAGTGCGTCTCCAATAGATGGAATAGCATTGAAATATTTACAATCCAAAGATATTATCAAGGCTAAAGACTTATTTCAAAAGAGAGAGTCTTTCTCTTCTTTAATCAATCTCGGAGTACTTGCGTTTATTGAGGGTAATTTTGCGGAAGGTTATGCAAATATTTCAAAGGTGATTCATAATGAATCTTATAGAACTGATTTGCTTGAAACACTTGGCCTGCAGAATATCACCTTGTCGGAAAATGAGATAGCAGAAATGTTCATTGCCGACCTACTCACGGAGATACCAGCGACAAAATTGTTATCTGCTGTAAACAATCTTTCGGACAAAGCGATTATCAACGAAAAAGCAGTTAATGAACCTATTGCAGAGATTAATATAGCAATATCTGCCGCCAAGTCAGTAAATTCTAAAGATGCCAATGCGAATCTCACCGCAGGAACGGTGTTGATGAATTCAACAAAGACGCCACTCAAGCAAGTGAGAGATATTGTCGGTGCTACCAGCACTAAATATCAGATGGTAGCAGACAATCTTGCCAAACAAATACTCCAATGTGGTATCAATTACTACAATAATGCCTCCGATGATGATATAGAAAGTCCTCGAAAAGCAATGCCTCTTCCGGCATATGCCTTACAAATCGCAATCGGCCAACTCACCAAGGATAGATGCCAAGAAAACTATGACATCTTGAAAAAAGCTGTTGATAATATGCCTCCGGCAGAAGTTGCCATAGAAACTCGTAAAGTCAAAGAGGAACTTCGCCGTTTTTGCCAGCAACCTGATAAAATTTCATATTCAATTACGCTACTTAATAGTACAAAGACTTTACTTCAAACTATCAAGACTAAACTTGGAGCGACTAATTCATTCTACCTCTCCCTATCAACACAGGTAGTGGGAAATGCGCTTCATAACATAATTGAAGAAGTTAATGAGGCTCAAAATTACTTTGGAGCATTAGTTAAGGCTATTAAGGAAAGCGGGATAGACCCGGCACTATTAAATTACCTTGGCGATGAGCATTCTCCAGCAAAACTTTTAGATAGTAAAGTAAAGCCTGTCATGCGTGAAGCTTGGAGAGCGACCATTATTATGGATGAATTTGATATGGAATCCGATTTCCGTACAAAGAGATATAGCCCCAATAGAAGTTCGCTTAAAGATATGTGCGATACTCTTCGTATCTCCACATCTTCTTCGAGTTACCAGTCTTCCTCTCGTGCATCCACTACTCCCACGAGAGCAACAACGCCACCACGTACCACAACATCATCTTCTTCAACGTCATCATCTGATGACGGGTTGCCTGTAGGATGCTGGGTGGTTATTATTATAGTAATCATAATATTTTTAGCAAACGTTTTAGGATGACAAAAATTACTACATTATTATTTGCTCTCACAATTCAAGTTGCAGCAAGCGCAAACACTAACGATTCGCTTCGTCATTGCTATCAGCAATTGGACATTGCGAAGTCAAGTATTCAAACCCTCAAAACGGAGAATCGTGAGCTTAAAGCTAGAATTAGTACTTTGAATAAAACATTTGATGCTCAAAAGACTGAAACAGATTCTCTCAAAGGTGAACTGACCGCAGCAAAAAATGACATCGTTGCTCTTGCTGATAGTCTTAATGTCAATATTTCAAATACTCGTTCTGAATCTACAAACGATACAGTAGCAAATCTTTTATTACCTATAAAGTAATCTGTACCTGAAAAAGTAGTATCACAAACTCCAATAGTAACCAACAGAGCTATCACTGTAATTATAGCTCCCCATATATAGTGCTCATAAAGGAAGGACCAATACAATAACAGAATTATACTACAAATTGAAATGGCAATGACCTCTTCCTTGTCGCCTAACTTTACAGTTTCTGGCTGATTGGTATCGCAGTATAGCACATTCCCGATTTCTGTGGGAATGTGCTTAAATATTGATGTATTAGCAGCTATTTTTTCAAGTTGCTCCGCTTTCCATATCTTTTCCATACACTTTAGAAGCTAACGCCGGGACCACTTGTTGGTGGTTCAATCATCAAATCGATGACCGAACGCACGATGGGATGAAGTGAGCTTTCGGACGGATTAGTATTAGCAATTTCCTTGCCTTGTTGCAGAAGTTGACGTGCTCTGGTTGCATCTTTCCATTGTATGGAATTAAAGCTGCGAAGATGGAAGTCAATGAATCCTATTAACTGATAAATGAGTGTCACTGCGACAAACAAACTGTTAATATCATCAAGGACAGTTCGTCCTTGACGAACGTCCTTTGAACGGATAACGGAATCGACTTGTGAACGAACAACTGCTACTTGTTGGTCATATTTGTTACCTAGTTCATTGTTAGCTTTCTCAAGGCGGTCAAATTCCTCTCTGATTTCAACTTCAATGGAATCCCATTCATGCCCTTGTTCGATTTCTTCCATTTTCAAGAAAGCACGGCGAATGTCAGCCTGAAGATGCATTCTGCCATCTTCGGAACTTTTTTCGCCATCAAAACGGTCGTTAACCTCATTGATGAGTTTTTCTGTTTCTGCTGTCTCAGAATCCTTAATTGCTGAGGAAGATTTAAGGGCATGGAGTTTTAAGTTCGCAGAGTCTTTGAGCCTTTCCAATTCATGAGATGTAATAACCGAGCGAGCTTCGATTTTTACATCTTTTTCCACGGTATCTCCACTGATGGGAAAGAAAGCTTCAAGTTTCAACATTTGCGAACGGTTCACCTTAATAGTAATGTCAACATCACTTCCGATAGGGATTACTTGTCCAATCTCATCTCCTGTTATGACCACATCAAAGACATGGTCGTTGTGAATAGCAGATGTACCGTCAGCGTTGTGTTCACTTTGATAGATGGGTATCACCAAAGTATCCTCTGTCATGCCGGGGCGCAATTGGTTACGAGTTTTGAGCCCATTTAGCGTACCGACAGCAGGAAGCTGCTGATTCTTTTCAAGACCCTTTACCGGCTTTACAACATTCTTGTCGAGACCGCTGTCGTGAGCCTCGATTGAGATATTGTACGGTAAAACAGCATTGCCGACAACAATACCCTGCATGATATTTATCTCTTTAGGAAAGCAAGGAACAGTTGTTCCTTTTTCATCATAAGCATTGACGGTAAACGCATTGTTTTTACCTTCCATGAGTTGGCACTCTATGACATCACCAATCTCATTGATTTCGACTTTTCCGCTTGACCAACCGTTATCGCTACGTACAAGTTCTACAAACAATTTTGAAGGAGTATAACCTGTGCATTCCTCTTTTGAAAGTTGTACGGTTACAAATTCGATTGGTTGAACCGAATTTGCTTCATAAGAAAGTGTGAATGCAACAGTACCGATGGCTAACTCTTCCTTGACATCACTGTCTATACCTGAAGCAAACAGTGCTGCTCCTTTTGCAACAGCTGTCATGGGGTCAATGTCAGTATCTACATTTGGCGTGACTTGTTTGCGTAGCATCTCACGAAGAACTGGAGAATAAGTCGGGCCACCTACAAGAATCAGTTTGTCAAGGTCGCTACCAGACAAACCATTACGCTTAAGAAGCTGCTTGGTAATGTCGACTGCCTTTTGAAACACGGGTGTAAGCACAGATGCAAGCTGCTCTTGAGTGATAACCATGTCGAGTTCGATTTCCTCACCCTCATCATCTTCGCCAAACTCATCAAGTTGAGAGGTTATGTCTGCTTGTGGCTTGAATGAAAGTTGATTTTTCGCTTGTTCAGCATAAAACTTCATAGCATCACGAAGAATGTTTCTTGTGGTTTCATTCTCCATGATATTTGTGATAGAGTAATTCTCTTTTAGGTAAGGAATGATAATGCTGTCAACGATTGCATAGTCAAGGTTTTTACCACCGAGGTAATTGTCCCCTTCGGTGTCCTTGACTTGCATGATGCCGTCCTCAACTTTGATAAGTGCAGCATCAAATGTACCACCTCCAAAATCGAACACAAGCCATTGACCATTTTTGTTGGATGCGCTCAGACCATACGCCATAGATGCGGCAATTGGCTCTTGGAGAAGTTCACAATGTTCAATGCCCGCCTTTTGAGCTGCACGTTTAGTAGCTGCGATTTGGTCTGCTTTGAATTTAGCAGGGATTGTAATAACGGCAGACGTTATATTCTCATCACCTATAAATGATTTGAGAGCCTTCAAAACTTCGGCAGAAAGTAATTCCGGAGAAAAAGATTCTCCCATATTGGAACTTTCATACGATTTATCCGTACCCATATTTCGTTTAAATTCAATGAATACGTTTTCGTGGTCGTTAGACCATTTTTTCGTGGCACGTGATTTGTCTTGGCGGAGGTCGTTATAGGCACTATCTCCAACCTTTGCGATTCTCTTTTTAGTAAAAGATACGCACGATGGTAACGTGTCCTTCAACGTGTCTGTCTTTTTAATGACAGTCTCGCCTCCTTCCATTTTACAAATTGCGGAATTGGTAGTACCAAGGTCAATTCCGAATTTCATTTTAGATTGAGCCATATTGAATGCGTTTTAAATGTTTTGACTTACTGTGATTTGGGCAGATTGAATCATCTTGCCCTTGTAGTTGATTTGGGGCTTGATTATGCCCGTGATTACTTGCTTGCCTTCTGGTAGTTCCTCATCTTCAACAAAATTTGCTGTAACCTTCATACCCTCATGATAGTCTTTACCAAGCATATCTACAAGTTCATATCCATTGGCAAGCAGATTGTCTTTCATCTGTTTGATGGATTTGGAGAGCTGCTTATGTCCTCTTACAGAACTATCCATTTTATATAGTGTCATCTCCATAAAAGTAATACGGTCGGCGAGAGTGGTAATCAACTTTTGTTCACTTTCGGTATTAACTCCCGGTGCCGATGCAAGTGTTCCAATCTGTTTAGAGATAGTTTGTATGTCATTCATCTCAGTAGACAACCTGTTGACTATTTCCTCGTTGAGTTTGTCGGCCTTAGCAGATAGAGTCTCCACCTCGTTTTTACGTTTCGCTATTGCTTTTCCCAATATGAATGCAAGTATGATGAAAATCAGTGCAATCACAATGATAATCCATAGACCTGTTTGTGATTTTTCACGAATCGTTTGATAGAGAGTATGTGAACTTGCTTGAAGTTCAGAACGAGTATTTACAACCGATTATTACTCAATATTTTATAGATAATAAGTCAGAAATATGGTTGTTATTTTTAATTGCACATTCTAAAAGGTGAAGATTTAACGCTTTTATTGATTATTAACTCAAAAAGGACATCAACTTGGGTCGTTTCTTCTCTTTTCCTTGCTATTCGTTTCCGATATTCCACTTTTGTTTTGGTCTATCTCATATGTACTGCAAAGGTATTGATTTTTGTTTGATATTGCTCCTTGCTTGCTCCTTGTCGTAGATTAATTTTCACACAGGAATTTTTGTTCTCTTTCTATAGGGGCTTGAAACAATCCATTTATTGGAAACAATTAAAGACGGAGCTGGTTTGCCCCAGTGCTTTTTAAGAAACAGGGCAATTATTTTATCTCCACAAAGGCTCTTGTTCCCAATTATGAGGAAAGCCTAATAAACGAGTTCTTACTGATGGGTATTTCGATAAAAGCTGCTTGAAATCTGCAACAAAAGTGTTGCCCATAGAAATGGAGTTAAGCCAATACACCACATAGCAGAGTTGCGGATAAAGTGTTTGTTCACGGAACGAGAAATCCGTAATCCATGTGTTTGGCATACGCATAGGCATCATTGGCTTGACAGGAAAGACCCGATTTGACAGTCTTGAATGATGGGCGCAGCAATTACGAAGTACGGGTCTGGGTACGGATTAAAAGGCTAAGTGATTATTTCCAGTCATTTAGCCTTTTTAATTATCTAATTTTTCCCCACATTTTCCCCACAGCTGTCTATTTATATATTTTAGAAACATATTTTTCCGTAAAGTTATGTACCTTTGTCGGCAAATAAAGATATTCTCGTCAAACAAATATAAATAATATAAACATGGAAAAAAACAGAAAAAAACAAATCGTAGTTTTGAGTATAGCTTTAGTTTGCATTTTCATCTTGGTATTTTCATTGTTCCATAAATCAGCGACAAAAGATAGCGCAAATCCTCCTTTAACAAATGTTTTGACTGATAGCATTTCTCAAATTGTCTCAGCTTGTCCTGGCGAAATTGGTGTGGCGGTTATTGTTAATAACAGAGATACGGTTAAGGTCAATAATAAGAGTGTTTATCCTATGATGAGTGTGTTTAAGGTTCATCAGGCATTAGCTCTTTGTAATGACTTTGACAATAAAGGAATTTCACTTGATACCTTAGTAAATATAAATAGGGATAAACTTGACCCAAAGACTTGGAGTCCTATGCTGAAAGATTATTCAGGGCCAGTCATATCATTGACAGTGAGAGATTTGCTGCGTTATACTCTTACTCAGAGTGACAACAATGCAAGCAACCTTATGTTTAAGGATATGGTTAATGTCGCTCAAACAGATAGTTTTATAGCCACACTCATTCCTCGTTCAAGTTTTCAGATAGCTTATACGGAAGAGGAAATGTCGGCTGACCATAACAAGGCTTACTCTAACTATACATCTCCTCTTGGTGCTGCAATGTTGATGAATCGTTTGTTTACTGAAGGTCTTATCGATGATGAGAAACAAAGTTTCATTAAGAATACGTTAAAAGAATGCAAAACAGGTGTAGATAGGATAGCAGCTCCACTTCTTGATAAAGAAGGGGTTGTTATAGCGCATAAGACAGGTTCAGGTTATGTTAATGAAAATGGTGTTCTTGCAGCTCACAATGATGTTGCCTATATATGTCTGCCTAATAATATCAGTTATACCTTAGCGGTATTTGTTAAGGATTTCAAGGGAAATGAATCACAAGCGTCACAATATGTTGCGCATATATCAGCTGTAGTATATTCTTTATTAATGCAAACTTCAGTAAAATCTTAAACTGCACTTGCTTTGATAATTAATGATAAACAATCTAAAAGCACTCTAATCGTTATCGGAGTGCTTTTAGATTACTAATCAAATTGCTTCTATTATAATTTGAATCCTCTACTTTTTCTTTCTTCCTGTTGCGGCACTCTTGCTCCATATCTAAGCCTGTGCCATTGCTCCCTGAACCAGTCGGCAATCGGCTTCCTGTTTATTGTCAGGTTCAGCCTGCTTTCATCGTCAGGGTCATTTTCCACCCTTAAAATATCATCCTTTATATCAAAGTTCCGCCTGTGTTGCTCGGAATAGATTTTACCGCTACATTTCAGGGCTTCTTTTTTGACTATAAGACTTTCAGTCATTTCTTTAGAGAATCCCAGCATGGCACAAAACTTTTCCATGCGCAGCATTTCCCTGAACATCGGAAACCACCTGAAAGCCTTGTCTATGATTCTGGCGAGCCGTGACAGTTCTTTTTCTTTCATGTCAAGTTCCTGCCTGTGCATTTCTCTGAGATTGTGGATTTGCGTATCATGCTGTTTCTGCATCTGCTGTACTTGGCTCTGCAATTTTTCAATATTGGTGTTCCGTTTTGAAACCTCGTCTTGCAGTTTTTCGTTGGCACGTTCCAGTTCTTTCAGTTTTCCACTCCCGAAAAGAGAAGCAACTCCACTAGTTATGGCTGTCGCTGCCGTGGTGGCTGTCTTCTTTAACTTGTCAGTGCGTATTTCTGATTTCACCTGTTTCAGTTCCTGCTCGGCAAGATTTATCTGTTCTTCTTTGTGCCGTTTGGCTGCATCCATGCGTTGCAGTTCAGCTTTCTGCTTCTCAATGATAAAGTCGTTCCGTTCCAGATGCTCCTTACCAGTGACAGCCTTTGACTGCCCGCGTTCCATCAGCAGGATGTCGGATGCAAGGGTCTGCATCTGCATCATGTCATCGTCATTGAGCTTTCGGCTCTTTCCTGTTTCGTGGTTCATCCAGTCGAAAACGATATGGGCATGATAGTTCGGCTTGAACCATCTGTCCCCGACTTTGAAGCTTTCCCTGTCTTCCGCTTCCCG
>ERZ780079.825-NODE-825-length-11520-cov-11.7247_pt1 | contig 11520 bp, 8 predicted proteins | sample MGYA00511087_ERZ780079 | MGnify/ENA primary metagenome ERZ780079 (study PRJEB29588, sample SAMEA2142583) | human gut metagenome | biome: human gut; feature: human-associated habitat; material: faeces | place: Denmark | collected 2008/2010 ... | reverse complement strand
CTCTGTAGCCCCGCCCCGCCAGCGCAAAGCCGTTGTCGAGGATTTCCTCCGCCGGACAGTAGATGTCCGGAATGAGCGGACGGAAATTCAGCAGCAAAAACAGCGGATGCGCCTGACCGTCCGCCGGATAGAGAAACCGCAGCGGGAAAGCGAATTCTCCTGCTGGGGTATCAAAGCGGACTTCGAGCGTCTCCTGCATGGCGTGTCCGGCGCAGGCGGGCATTGGCGACACCATTCCCCGCGCGGATGCGGTGGACGGCGGCAGAAACGTGCCGTACTGCTCCCGCGCGAGGATGTTCAGCAGTTCCCTCCGGCGCGCCTCCCACTGCGCGGATGACGTGACGGGCGTGCCGTCGGTCATGGTGAGCAAATCGGGCATGTACATGCGGGTGTCCTCCGTTATAATTGTGGTACGATGGCATCCAAGAGCGTTTCCAGCAGCTGCTTCTGATTCCGGTTTTCCGCCGTGCAGGTGATGACCGCCTCCTGCGCCGGCAGAATGACGCTGTACTGCCCATACAGCCCGTCCGCGCGGTACGAATCATACTTTCCGCGCCAGAACAGGTAGCCGTAGCCGTCTTCCTCGTTTTCGACCTGCTTGCGCCCGCTTTCGCGCACCCAATTGGGGTCAAGCAGCTGTTTTCCCTGCCATTGCCCGCCCTGCTGATAGAGCAGTCCCAGCTTGTGCAGCTCTGGCAGCGCCAGCAGCAGCCCCGCTGCGCCGAACGTCCGCCCCAGCGGGTCAACCTCCCAGACCGTGCGCTGAATCCCCAGCGGCGCAAACAGCCGCGGCATCAGGTAATCCACAAGGTCGCACCCGGCGCGCTTCTGCACCGCCAGCCCCGCCAGATACGGCCCGACGTTGCTGTACACAAAGTGCGTCCCCGGCGCTTCGTCGAACGGCAGCGCCAGCACTGCTTTCGCCCAGTCTTCTTCCGCCATGCCGACGCGCTGGGCGCCCATCAAGTACCCGCGCGACTGCCCGATGCACATCGTCAACGCATCACGAATCGTGGCGCGGCAAAGGTTCTCCGATGGATTTTCCGGCGCTTCGTCCGGGAACAGTTCAATCAAGCGGTCGTTAAGGCGCAATAACCCCTCCTGAACCGCGAAACCGACTGCCGCCCCGGTGAAGCTCTTGCTGGCAGAGAACAGCAGGCGGCGGCACGGGCTGTCCCAATTGTGCTGATAGATTGTTTCGCCGCGCTGGGCGACAATCAGCCCCAGCAGCCGCAGGTTTTCGGCATTCTGTTCGATATTCATCAGATTCATGAGATGTGACCTCCCTGTTCTGTTTCTGTCTGCGCCAGCACCATCGGCAGGTGCAGCGTGACGCGCGTTCCGCCCTCCGGGGGACAGACGATGTCCAGCCCGTAGTTCGCGCCGTAGAGATTGCGCAGGCGGTTATGGATGTTCACCAGCGCCAGACTGTTCCCCGCCGGGACGTTCAGCACGTTCTGCATACTCTTGTCGGACAGCTTCCGGTGAATTTCCGCCAGCCGCTCCGGGGGAATCCCCACGCCATCGTCCGTTACGCACAGCGCGCAGCCTCCCGTCTCCGTCGTGTGGCAGGAAATCGTCAGCGTCCCTTTCTCCAAGCGCGATTCCAGCCCGTGATAAATCGCGTTTTCCACCACGGGCTGGATGATGAAACGCGGAATCGCGAGATCTTCGAGCGCCGGATCTACGTCGAAAACGTAGTTGAAGCGGTTCGGGAAGCGGATACGGATGATGTCCAGATAGTAGTTGACAATGGTCATTTCCCTGCGCAGCGCGACGATGTCCGCGCCCTTGATGCAGTAGCGCATGATGGAGGATAGGGCGTTGGTAATCGACACGATTTCGCTGCTGTTCAGCATGTACCCATACCCGCGGATGCAGTCCAGCGTGTTGTAGAGGAAATGCGGGTTAATCTGGCTTTGCAGGGCGGACAGCTCCGCACGCTTCTTCGCCAGATTCAGCTCATAGAGGCGCGTCTGATCCTGCAGGCGCTCCGCCGTCATTTCAGACACCTTGTCCAGCAGCGTGTTGATTTCCTGACAGAACAGCTCCATTTCGCTGCTGGTGCTGATGTGGATGCGGTTCTGCAGCTTGTCATCCAAGTCATTTTCGATGAAGGCTGTCAGCTGTTTCACCGGCGCCATGATGCTGCGCTGGATGTGCAGGTTCCACACACCGATGCAAATGGCGAACACGACGCAGATCAGCATCCCCAGCCAGAGCAGCGGCATCAGGTCTGCCGCGATTTCGTCCTCCGGCACGAGGCTGACCAGCCGCCAGCCCATCGATGAGAGCAGCAGCGAATCCGTCAGGTATGTCGTCTTGTTGAGCGTCAGACTGTGCTGCAAGCCGTCCGCCATATCGCTGCAGAACGATTCGGGCAGCAGGGACAGCGTGTTCCCGTCTGCGTCGCAGCAGAGGATAATCTGCTCGTCCTGCTCGATGAGCATCAGCGCTGCACCGGGCGTCGGCAGGGCGCTGCGCAGCGTGGATTGCAGCAGGTCAAGGCGGGCGAAGATGACGCAGGTGCCTAACTTCTGCCGGAAGCGCGCGCCCTGCCGGGTGTTGTAGACCGGCTGAACGTATGCAAAAAAGTTGATGTTCGTGAAGGTATCGAATGCTGGCCCGTAAAAACCGGAAGACAGATTGTCGCTTTCAAACAGGTGATACTTGGAATCCAGCGTGTCCAGCGCAATGATGTTCCGCTCCGTCGGGCTGAGGATACTCTGGTCGTTGTTGACGATGACGATGTGGCTGACCGTGGTGCTGTGGTTGAGCAGGCTGGAAGTAAAATCAATGAAACTTTTGCCGTACTGCATTCGTTGTATCGCTGTCGGCGCGTGATAATACTGCTGCAAGACCTCGTTGGAATGGAGGGCGTTGCCCAAGTAGGACATTTCGTTGCCGATGCGGTCAAGGCTGTCGCCCAGCTGCACGAGCATCGAATGCACGAACGTCGCCGCTTTCTTCTCAGACATCCGCTGGGCGCTGCTGTAAAACACCGTCGCCAGAATCACCACCGCCAGCACCGTGCCGGTCGTCAGCAGCGTCATCTGGCTGCGCAGAGAACTGAAATGCTTGCGCATATGTCAGCGCCCACTCCCTTCCTGATGCGCTGTGCGGTACGCGCCCGGCGTCTGCCCGAAATATGTTTTGAAGGTGGCGGAAAAGTGATTGTAGTTGCTGTACCCTGTCTGCCGCGCGATTTCGGAGATGCTCATGGACGTCGTGATAATCAGCGTCCGCGCGCGCTCCATGCGGTGGCTGGATAGGTACTTAGTGAACGTCGCGCCCGTGATGGCGCGAAACAACTCACTGCAATAGGTGTAGTTCAGGTGGAACTGCGCCGAAAGCCTTTGGAGGGACAATTCGTCGCTCAAATGCTCATCGACGTAGTTCAGCATGTCGAAAAACGTCGGACTGCAGTCGTTGACGTAGATGGATACCGGCGCCTGACCGGGCTGCAGCTCCGCCATCGTCTGCCGAAGCAGCTGCAATTGCCGAACGGGATTGAGGATGTCCTGCAATACAGGTACAGTATAGCACACACGCACGTCAGGCGACTTTGGCAGGGTAGATAACAGCGACTGTTCTGTCATTGGCGTGAACAGCAGGACTTCGTTCGCGTCCGCCCAGAAGGACAGAGACGCCTGAAACCCGTTCAGCAGCGGCGGAAGCGTCTCTGGCTTCTCCGCGGACAACAGCACCATGGACAACATCCCTTCCGGCACGGGCAGTCCGCGCTGCGTAAAAAGCGGTTTGAGCGGCGGCCCCGTGCTGCTCAGCGTCGCCAGAAACGCCGGGTCGCTCCCCACACGAATGTCGTGGATGCGGCCCGACAAGCGCTCCAGCGCAGCCTGCGCCGCGTCGGGCAGAATTGGCTTCAGGCAGTAGTCGAATGCGGACAGCCGCAGCGCTGTCTGCACATAGCTGAAATCGGAATACCCGCTTAGGACGATGAACACCGTCTGCAAGCCCGCTTCCCCGGACAGGCGAATCAGGTCAATGCCCGTCATCTGCGGCATCCGAATGTCCACAATCGCGGCGTCGAAGCGTTCCGTGCGCAGCTTGTCCAGCGCAGCGGGCGCTTCCGTCATCAGCACGGGCGGGTCAAAGCCCCAGTCCGCCCACGGGAAGGTGTGCGCGGTGGAATACAGCGCCATCGGCTCGTCATCAACAATCAGAATGCGGTACATCCTCGTCCTCCTTCCTCCCGAACGGCTTCATCGGGAGTACGTCCAGAAACTTATGAAAGCAATCCTATTTAGCAGGAAGGTGTTCTTATTATAGCAGGGATGATTTCGCTTGTCCACTGCTAAGGATGTAGAATCCGGTCTAAATACAGCCAAACCGAAAATATTGAGGGTGCAAACCGAAAACAGTGCATTCCTTTTCGGGCAAAAAGCGATAAAATAAAGCCATGAACAAAAACGAGAAAGCGGGTGGCTGATGGCATGGCGAAAGAACATGCGATGATTGAATCAGGGCGTCGGCAGTCCCTGGGCAAGCGGATCTGGAAGAACCGCTGGGTGTATCTCTTCCTGCTGCCGGGCATTGCGTTCGTCCTGCTGTTCTGCTACGGCCCGATGTATGGTCTGGTGGTCGCCTTCAAGGACTACAAGATCAGCAAGGGCATTCTGGGCAGTCCGTGGGCGAATCCGTGGTATAATAACTTCGCGATGATGTTCAAGGACAAGAAGTTCAACGCGGCGTTCTTCAACACCATCCGCATGGGACTGGCGTACATCATTACCGGCTTCCCCGGCCCGATCATTCTGGCGCTGCTGCTCAACGAACTGCGGAGTCGGCACTACAAGAATACCTTGCAGGTGATTCACACCTTCCCGAACTTCCTAAGCTGGGTTATCGTCGGTGGCTTGATGACGACGATTTTCGCAGGCGAGGGCGTCATCAACAGCCTGATTCGCGCATCCGGAGGACAGACATACGGCTTCTTGACAGACAAGAGTTTGATTCGTCCCCTGCTGTATGCGACAAGCATCTGGAAGGGAACTGGCTGGTCAGCCATCCTGTATCTGGCGGGCATCGCGGGCATCAGCCCGGAACTCTACGAAGCCGCCGAGGTGGACGGCGCGAACCGCTTCCACAAGATGTGGTACATCACATGGCCGGAAATCCGCTCGACGGCGGTGATTCTGCTCATTCTGGCGTTCGGCGGCATCATGAGCAAGGGCTATGACCAAATCCTGAACATGACCAATGCGGTTGTGCGCGACGCGGCGGAGACGATTGACACCTACATCTACCGCATCACCTTCCAGGAAAAACCGAAATACGGCTTCTCCACCGCGATCGGCTTGTCGAAATCCGTCATCAACTTCGCTTTCCTGCTGCTGGCAAACAAGCTGGCGAAAGCACTTGGGGAAGGAGGCATCATGTAATGACAGCAATTTCCTCGAAAAAAGCGGAGAAACAGCTTGAACGGGAAATCGCGCGGAAGAAACGCAAGCTCCAAAAAACGACGGCGTTCGATGTCTTCAACATCATCTTCCTGCTGATTCTGGCGTTCATCGTCATCGTCCCCTTCTACTACACACACCATCGTCCGTTCCTTCCTCACGCAGCAGGAATTCATCATGAACGGCACGAGGCTCTGGCCGCAGAGCCCGACTATAGGCAACTACCGCGACATCTTCGTCGGCACGGGCCTGCTGCGCTCGTTCTTCAACTCCGTGCTGTACACGGTGACAGGTACGCTTTTCAGCATGTTCCTCGCCACAACCTTGGCGTATGGGCTGAGCAAGAAGAACTACCCCGGACGCGCGCTGTTTCAGAACATGATTGTCTTCACCATGTACTTCGGCGGCGGCGTTGTCCCCTTCTTCCTGCTGGTTAAGGACTTGGGGCTGTACGGCAACCGCTTCGCCGTGGTCATTGCGCTGGCGTTCAATGCGTTCAACATGATTATCCTGCGCAACTTCTTCGAGTCTCTGCCGCCGGATTTGGAAGAAGCGGCAATGCTCGACGGTGCAAGCCCTTTCCGCATCTTCTGGCAGATTGACCTGCCGCTGATGAAGCCCGCACTGGCGACGGTGACGCTGTACTTCATCGTTGACCGCTGGAACGAATGGTTCTGGAGCAACCTGTTGTTTCTCGACAGCAAGATGTGGCCAATGCAGCTGGAACTGCGGCAGATTCTGTGGACGAGCAGTGCGCTGGCAGCGGATGTTCCGGCGGAGCTGGGGCGCCGCACATACGCCGACGGCATGAAGGCGGCGGCGGTGATCGTGACGATGCTGCCCATCATGTGCGTGTATCCTTTCCTGCAAAAGTATTTTGCAAAGGGCGTTATGATTGGGGCGATTAAGTCTTAAGGTTAAGGTCGGAACAGCACTTTTCTCTTTCCGTTGATTTCTATTCATCCGGCAAAGGATGATAGGAGATAAAAAAGGAGGTATTCCTACATGAAACGGTTCCTGTCTCTGGTTCTGTCTCTGGCAATGATTCTCCCCATCATGCTGGCTGCAACGCCCGCATTGGCGGAAGAGAATCCCTACGCCGAACACCTGACCTTCAAGGTCTTCACCATCGACGGCTCGGACGACATGTTCAACTGGCCGCTGGTGAAGCAGGCGATGGAGAAGTTCAACTTCGACTTTGAAATCCAGCTTGTCGCGTGGGATTCTTGGGATGAATCCACCCGCACGCTGGCGTACACCCAGAGTCTTCCGGAAGTCATCGCGTGGTACAACCTGAATAAGGATGAGTACCTCGAATGGGTGGAAGAGGGCGTGTTCAAGGCGCTGCCGGACGACATGTCTGCGTACCCGAATCTGGAAAAGCTCATCAACAGCTACACCTGCTTCGACCAGTTCCGCGTCGATGGCAAGCTGTACACCTTCCCCAAGATTAAGAACAGCAACCCCGTCAACCTCTACACCACCTACATGTTCGCGTATCGCCGCGACTGGGCGAAGGCGATGGGCTATGACTGGGCGCCTGTCCAGACCTTGACCTACGACGAATTCGTGGCATACCTGCGCGACGTGAAGGAAAAGGATCCGGGCCACATGGGCGATAAGCTCGTTCCGCTTGATCTGGACAACGGCGGCAAGCACTGGGCGATGCTGGCGCAGCTGTGGAATCAGCGCATCGGCTCCTTCGACATCGTGGATGGCCAGTATCGCTGGAGCGCGGAAGACCCCTCTTCTTTGGAAGCCATCAAGCAGATTAAAACCCTCTACGACGACGGTCTGCTGGCGATGGACAGCTACAACGACTCCAACAACGCGGGTCGTGAACGCTTCCTCGCGGGCCGCTCTGCTGTCCTGTACGGCAACCTCGGCGCGACCATCCTGCAGACGACTGCCCGTACCCTCGCGACCAATGTCGAAGGCTTCACCGACGAAGACCTCGGCATCATCTGCCTCGAAGCGCCCGACGGCACGTTCCATGTCAGCCAGATCGACGAGTGGTGGGCTGCGTTCGCCTTCTCCGCGAACTGCCGCGACGAAGTCATGGATCGCTGGCTGGCGGTCGGCAACTGGCTGCTCGAACAGGAACAGATTGAAACCTACGCTTACGGCGTGAAGGGTGAAGACTGGGACTACGACGCGGACGGCAACGTCGTTCTGAACTACACCGATGAGGACATCGCCGCCACCGGCAGCAAGTACTACATCGTGCAGGAGCGCGCCTTCCAGAAGTACTTCGTCCTCGAAGGCTTGGACGTCTACCTCCCCGGCAACCCCTCTTACTCTTCCTACATCATCAATGACCTGTTCACCACGAACATGAAGACGTGGGAAAGCAACGCAACATTCGCTCCGACGGACTATAACCTGACCAACACCAAGAACGAGGCGTATTACTCCTTCCGTTCTGCCGTCATCAACAACATCCGCGATATCATCATTCAGGCGGTCATCTCTGACGATCCGGAAACGGTTTGGAACGACTTCGTGAATGAACATCGCGAAGAAGGCGACAAGCTGGCTGCGGAACTGACGGAAGAATTCCTGAAGTAATCCATCCACGGGTCAGTGCTTGACCCGCAATCACCCGTCTGCATTTTCAGGCAGCAGGGAGCTTTCTGAGAATGGAAGCTCCCTGCTTTTCGATTTTAGCGTACGCCAAATCTAAAAGGCTACAGCAAAAACAAGCTGCTTATTTCCCGCAAATACCGCGCACTTCTGCGAATGCTTCCGTCCAGCACCGGACGTTCCTTCCGACGCTGCACCAAGGCATTCCCAACCCCATCAACGGGAGGCAAAACACATGATTCACCCCCTCGCCATCACCATGTGGGATTTTTCATGGATTGAACGCCGCTGGGACGGCGCAGGCTTCGAGGACTGGAACGCTACCCTCGACGGTGTCAAAGAACGCGGCTATGATGCCGTCCGCATCGACGCATTCCCCCACCTGCTGTCCCAAGCCCCTGAAAAAGAATGGCTGCTCCTGCCTGTCTGGTATTCCAATGAGTGGGGCAGCCCCTATAAAGTCCGCGTTCGGCTCTTTCCGGCGCTCATCGACTTCCTGAAAGCCTGCCGCGCGCGCCGCATCAAGGTCGCCCTCAGCAGCTGGTTCCGCGAAGACGCCGATAATGTCCGCATGGCGCTCAGCACCCCGCAGGCGATGGCGAAATGCTGGATTGACACCCTTCGTCTGATTGCGAACGCCGGGCTAATGGACACCATCCTCTATGTTGACCTCTGCAATGAGTTCCCCGGCGACTTCTGGTCACCGTACTTCCGCAATGACCCGCCGTGGATGACGTGGAGCTGCTGGCATACCGACGCCGCGATGGACTATATGCGCACGGCGATTGCGCTCGTCCGTCAAGAATACCCTGATTTGCCGTACTGCTTCTCCTTCGACGGCGAGAATACGCACTTCTACCGCGAACGCGACCTCTCCTTCTTCGATTTGGCGGAGCACCATATCTGGATGACGAAGCTGAACAAGCAGCAGTTCTATCGCGAGGTCGGTCAGGCGAAGGACGGGCGATTCACCGAGGAAGCGTATCACCTGCTGGCTGACCATGCGCTGGATGTGTACCACAGCAAGGAAAAATATTGGAAGCAGCTGCTTGTGGACGGCATTCAGACGCTCGCGGCGGACGCGAAAGCCGCAGGGCTTCCGCTGGCGACAACCGAGTGCTGGGGCATCACGGACTACAAGGATTTCCCGATGCTCCCGTGGGGCTGGGTGAAAGACCTGTGCGCGCTGGGTGTAGAGACGGCGTGTCAGACAGGACAGTGGGCGCTGATGGCGACGAGCAACTTCGCCGCGCCGCAGTTCTGCGGCATGTGGCGGGATGTTGCGTGGCATCAGCGTCTGACGACGATGATTCACGAAGCGCCCCTGCCGCCGGAAGCGGAAAAGACCGCGCTTGGGCGCACGATGCGGTGGGAATGAAATATCACTTCCAAATAAGTCGAGCTGCGGTATGAGCAGATATTTCTGGCGTTAACCGATGGGGGAAACCCTAAAAGTGGCGGCGCCTCCGCAGAGGCGAAATCTCTGTGTATCAATTCTGGATAATCAGGTAAGACGGGAAAAAGGAGAACGAACACATGCGTGAGCAGATTTCCCTAAACGGCACTTGGCAGCTCAAAGGCACAGCATCCTATGTGCCGCTGCGCGATAGGAGCATGGAAACCGGCAAGCCGCTGGAAGGCGTGACCGGCTGGATGGACGCGCAAGTTCCCGGCGGCGTGGCGCGCGCGCTGTATCAGGCAGGCTATATCGACCACCCCTATGTGGACATGAACAGCTTGAAGTGCGAGTGGATAGAAAACCGCTGGTGGATTTACCGCCGCGAGTTCGACCGCCGGGACATCCCCGCGCACCGCAAGACCCTCCTGCACTTCGAGGGTGTCGATTATGCCTGCATGGTCTACCTGAACGGGCATCTGCTGGGCAAACACGAGGGCATGTATGAGGATTTCGCCTTTGACGTGACCGACCTTCTGCAGGCGGCGGAGCATTTCGTGCTGGATGTGCTGATTCTCCATGCGCCGGACGAAATGGGGCAGATTGGGCGCACAAGCCAGACTTCGACGCAGAAGAGCCGCTTCGGGTATAAGTGGGATTTCAGCACCCGGCTGGTCAATCTGGGCATCTGGCAGGATGTATCGCTGATTTTGGAGGACGAAGCTGCGCTGGACGACCTTTATGTGCATTCGGACGCAGCGGACGGCACAGGGCTGCTGCATATTTCCGGCACGACCCATGCGGATGGCAATCTTCCGCTGACGGTGGCGGTACGCTGCGCAAAGGACGGCACAGAGAAAGCCGCGGCGACACTGCCCGTGCAGGACGGCGCATTCGCTGGAACGCTGACCATCCCGGCACCGGAACTGTGGTATCCAAACGGGCTGGGCGAACAGCCGCTCTATGACGTGACGCTGACGCTCCGAAACGGCGAAACCGTGCTGGACGAGCGGACGATGCGCCAAGGCATCCGCCACTTCGAGATGATTCAGAATGAGGACGCCCCGACGGGTGCGCTCCCCTATACCATTATCATGAACGGCGAGCGCGTCTATATGAAGGGCGTCAATATCACGCCGATGGATCATATCTACGGCGATATTCCGGCGGAACAGGTGTCATATCAGCTGCATCAAGCGAAGCGGCTGAATGTGAACATCGTGCGCGTCTGGGGCGGCGGCGTGATTGAGACGGAAACGTTCTACCGCCTCTGCGACGAGCTGGGTCTGCTGGTCTGGCAAGAATTCATTCAGTCCTCCTCCGGCGTGGACAACCTTCCGTCGGAACTGCCGCATTTCCTCACGCTCCTGCGGCAGTCAGCGGTTCACGCGCTGAAAGTCAAGCGCAATCACACATCGCTGGTCATTTGGAGCGGCGGCAACGAGCTGATGGACGAGAACCGCAAGCCCGTGACGCTGGAAAACAAGAACATCGCGATGTTGGCAGACTTGGTTAGGACGCTTGACCCGGCGCGGATGTTCGTGCCGACGTCGCCCTCCGGCCCGGAAGCGCACATTTCTCGCACACCGGGCAGAAGCCATGATGTGCACGGCTGGTGGCAATATCAGGGCAACGGGCGGCAGTACAGCTATTTCGGCGATACGGACAGTCTGCTGCACAGCGAATTCGGCTGCGACGGCATGAGCAGTATGCAAACCGTTGCGCGGACGCTGTCAAAATGCCCGGCGAAGCCGGAGCGCATGAAGGACAACGACCTCTGGCGCTTCCACGGCGACTGGTGGTGCACCTACGACCGCGAGGAAGCCATGTTCGGGCATGTGGAGGACATCCGGCGCTATATCCGCCTCAGCCAGTGGATGCAGGCGGAAGGGCTGCGCTTCATTCTGGAAAGCAACCAGCGCCGCAAGTGGCATAACAGCGGCAGCATCATCTGGCAGCTCAGCGAGCCGTGGCCGAATCTCTCCTGCACGTCCATTGTCGATTATTACGGGCATGAGAAACAGGCGTATTACTGGACGAAGGACGCCTTTGCGCCCCTGCATCCGACGCTGGATTACCGCCGCTTGGACTACGCAGCAGGAACGGCGGGGGGGGGTGCGC
>ERZ780079.822-NODE-822-length-11567-cov-3.86875_pt1 | contig 11567 bp, 10 predicted proteins | sample MGYA00511087_ERZ780079 | MGnify/ENA primary metagenome ERZ780079 (study PRJEB29588, sample SAMEA2142583) | human gut metagenome | biome: human gut; feature: human-associated habitat; material: faeces | place: Denmark | collected 2008/2010 ... | reverse complement strand
CCCGTCTCCTTCCCGGCGCGGTTGAAGACCAGGCGGCCGCCGTTTTTAAGCGGAGAGATTGTCTGAACGACGGCGACTTTCATGCCGAACAGTTCGCTCGTCTGTTTTCTTTCGTCCGCCCGGCATGCGCCCAAGGCTCCTTCGCTGCCCGGCAGGAGCGGGGTCGATTGTGCGGCGGAATTGCCGGCATAAAGGCAAAAAGCCGAAAGAAAGGCAATGATTTTGTTCATTCGTTGTTCCTGCAGTTGAAATTATGTATGATTTCCGGCGCCAGATTGCTTTGGTTCATTCTTTTTTTGGCGCCGTTGCAGGCATAGCTGAGGAAACAGTACAACCGTTTGTAAGCCGGCAGGTTGTCCTCGCGCAGATAACGTTTCAGCGTGTTGAGGGCCATGTTGAGCTTGTTGCCGGAAAGCTGGTTCTGCCGCACCCGGTAAAGCAGCAGCACTTCGTTTAACCCGTGGAAGCGGTATCCGCGGTGAAAGAGCGAAACCCAGGCCCTGGCGTCTTCGCACAGTTCCCTCTCTTCGGGAAATTTCAGATCGGGGATTTTCTGCCGGTCGATCATCACCGTCGACATGCCGATCTGGGTGGTTTTCATATACTGTTCCAGCCCGATTTCGCGGTCGACGGAAACTTTTCCCTTAACCAGAACTTCTCCTTTTTCGCTCATAAAGGCATAGCCGGTGTGCGAAGCCGCGGCATTGTTTTGCTGCATGAAGGCCAGCTGACGGGAAAGCTTTTCCTTTGACCACAGGTCGTCGGAATCGAGAAACGCCAGATAGCGCCCGCCGGCCAGCGCCATTCCCCGGTTGCGGCAGGCGCCGACCCCGCTGTTCTTTTCCTGGCTGACCACCCGGATCCGCGGATCGCTGACGGAAAATTCGCGGGCGGCCGCCAGACTGCCGTCGGTTGAGGCGTCGTTGACGATAATTGCTTCCCAGTTCTGAAAACTCTGATTTAAAACCGACTGAACGGTGTGTTTTAAAAACTTTTCGCAGTTGTAAACCGGGATGATGACTGATACTTTGTCCATTGTCTTGGCATTCGTTCTGTTTATGTAATTTATTAACTGTAACGCGTTTTGCCGCCGAAGTAAAACAAAAAAACGGCGGCCGGTTTCATCCGGCCGGCAGGAAGAACCGGGATGATCCCGGTTTTTTGCGGCTTGTCGGATAAATTCTGTACAAATTCCGCAAAGATGATATAATACAGACATGTTTAATTTTTAAATTTATTATCATGTATACGAATCTTGTAATGCTCATTGTGGGTGTGGCCGGGTTTATTGTGTGTATATCAATTTCCGCACACTCTCTCAGATTTCCCAACCTGATGCGGAACATAGCGCTTGTGTTTGCCTGGGTTGCGCTGAGCGGGATTGCTTTTTCCGTCACCGATGAACTGTTTCCCGAAAATTTGCTGCTGGCGCTTTTGGCAGCCGGCGCGGAAGCTCTGGTACTGATGATATTGGGGACTTTGGTTTTCTGCTGGTGCTTCGGCATTAAAAACTTTTTAAAAAACAAATGAGCAAAGTCGTTTTAAAACGAAAAGCCCGTTAAAAACCGAAAGGTTTTTAGCGGGCTTTTGTCATAAACTCGTCCAAACTTACCGAAGCATTCGTTGCCGGTCAATGCGGAAATCGTTTTTCCTCGCCGTTTCGCTTTCTGAGTCCGGCGTTTTCCGATTCTTAACCTGAAGGTATTATGAAATATAACCGGATATTATCAACCCGTTACGGCGCTTTTGCGGTAAGAAAAGACCGGCTGCTGCCGGTCTTCGGTTGTTTGCTTGCGGTCAATCAACCGGAATCTTTTTAACTTCCACGGCCTTTTCTGCCGTTTTCGGTACAATGATGGTCAACACGCCGTTTTTGAGGCTGCTGGAAATTTTGTTGACGTCAATGTTGTCCGGCAGGCCGATTGAACGGTTGAACTGTCCGAACTGGCGTTCCTGCATATAGTAATCGCCTTCTTTGACTTCCTGAGCTTCCTTTTTCTCTCCGCTGACGGTCAGGATGTTGTCCTTGACTTCGATTTCAATGTCCTTTTTATCCATGCCCGGCATTTCAACCGTTACTTCGATCGCGTCTTTTTTATCGGATACGTTCATCCGGCCGAAAACGTCCGTCGGCGCCTGCATCGGCGCGTTGAACAGAATGTCGTCCGGCGCAAAATACGGATCGTTCAGCATTCTCCGCATATGGTGATGAAATTTGGCCGGAGAATTGAAACGCAAAAGGTCGTTGATCATCCGTTCCTGTTCGTCAACCCGCTGTTTGAGCATGGCTATTTCCTTATCGTCGGCGTTTTGGGCGGCATTTGTCTGTCCCGCGCGGCCGGGCAGAGGGGCAAATCCGCTCATCAGAAGAGCGGCGGTTAAAACGACGGCGTGTTTGTTGGCAAGTATCTTAAGCATGTGTATGTCCTCCTTTTGCGGCGGCCGCCCGAAGCGGTCGCCTTTGATTCGTTTTTTTAAAAACAATCTCCATATTTTTATATAAGGTTTGCCGCCGTCAAATGCAAGCGCCGAACCGTTGGTGTTTTTTCAGTTCCCGAAGGTGCCTTTCGTTCGTCCGGAAAGCCCGGAACGGCCGATGAAGTTGCCAATGTTGCGGAATTTTTAATGTCACCTGACGGATCGTTTATTACCGGTTCCGATTTTCTGATTGACGGCGGGGCAACGGCATCATTCTTCTATGATTCGCTAAAACCGGAAAACTGAATTGTTCAGCCCGTTTAAGCGGTTTAAAGCCGGCCGGAATAATGCTGATCGGCTTTGGGGACTATTTTGAAAAGTTATAAATGCCTTCGCGGGCAACAACCATTCCGGCATTCGTTCCGGTAAAGTGAACGACGTCCGGTCTGTTGGCTGTCCCGACATCCAGATAAATCAGCTTTTCGGTCTCGGACGGATTCGAGATAACGTGCGAACCGCTTACGTCTGCCGGAAAACAAATAATGTCGCCGGCATTAAGATGAATATCCCCCTTTTCCGTTTTAACCGTTGCCTTGCCGCTGATGATATAAAAGACTTCTTCGTTCTCTTCGTGGTAATGGTAACCATAGGCATGTTTTCCGGGCTCAACCTCCACGAAGTTGGCCGAGCACTTGGCAATGTCTTCGATAACCGGCTTAACGCTGAACCGGTTATCGCCCTGGGTTTGCACTTGTGCGGGAATTTCACGGTAATTTTTTACAATTATTTCTTTCATTTGTTTTCTCCGAAAATGATTGCGTTTAAGAACAATAATTTTATAATGACATTTAGATTGAAATGTAAAGTAGGCACTATTTTGTTATGAAGTATGCAAAAAGTAACTTTTGGAGAAAACAAGGTGATTTCAAATAAAAAAAATTTAGATTGTCCGGTCGCAACGACCATCAGCCTGATAGGCAACAAATGGAAACTGCTGATTGTCCGCGACTTGCTCGGCGGAACGAAGCGTTTCGGCGAATTGCGTAAAAGTTTGACCGGAATCAGCCAGCGCGTTTTAACCGAAAACCTCCGCAATCTGGAGAGTGACGGACTGCTTGACCGCAGGGTTTACGCGGAAGTTCCGCCCAGAGTCGAATACAGCCTTAATAAAACGGGACTGTCTTTACGACCGGTAATTATGGCAATGGCGGAATGGGGGACAAAATATAAAAACAATCAACTGTAAAATTTTCCCGCACAGACGTCGGTCAGGCGTTTTTCATCCGGTTGACGTTTGTTTTGGGCGGCATGCCGAACATCCTTTTGTATTCGCGGTTAAACTGGCTGGCGCTTTCATAGCCGACTTCATAAGCGGCGTTGGCGGCATCAAGGTTTTCCGACAACATCAGGCGTTGCGCTTCATAAAGGCGGAGCCGTTTTTGATACTGCAGCGGACTAAGGCTGGTTACTTTGCTGAAATGACGGTAAAATGAAGATTCCGCCATATTGAATTTATGCGCCAGTTCTTCAATTTTTAAAGGCTGGCGATAATTTTCCTTGAGCCAGGCAATGGCGTCGGCAATCTGGTTGTTTCGCGAGCCTTTGGTGTTGACGGAACGGAGAATGTCCCCTAACGGCGAAGTGAGCAAAAGATAATGAATTTCTTTAATGATCATCGGTGCCATAATCTTTTGCCGTTCGGGCCGATCCAAAAGCGAAATCAGCCGGTAAAAGGCATCCAGCAGGGCTTCGTCGGTTTCGGCGATTCCCATGCCCCGGCGCGCCGTTTCGTTATGCGGGTAATTTCCCTCGCTTAAGAGCTGGCTGATAAGATAACTGTCCAGATCCAAAATCAGGGTCATAAACGGTTTTTCCGGACTGGCTTCGACAATGCTGCCGACTGTCGGAATGTCAATGGATGTTACAACCAGCTGATTTTCGTTATAGGTAAACTTCTCCGAGCCTAAAACAGTCTGCTTTTTTCCTTGCAAAACCACGATTGCCGTCGGTTTGTAAAAACAATGCCGGTTAAAGGTCGGTGCGGTTCTGAGCGCGGCGCCAAAGCCTTTGATGCCGGTCTGCAGCAATCCCGGAGCGGGAAAAAGCTTCCGCACCTTCGTTTTCAGCAAATTGCGCTTTTCTTCCAAACTGTCCATGGGTTCTCACTTTCTGTTACGAGAATATAAAGGCGTTTTTATTATTGCAAACAAAAAATGAGAGAAACAGGCAATTATTTGAGAGAATATGGTCTGTAAGTTCAAAAATAAGGTACTAAACTATAACAGTCCGATGAAATTTATGGGAGGGAAAACATGAAAGTTTTGCTGATCAACGGCTCACCGCACCTGATGAATTCAGGCGGGATAAAAAGGGAATATTGAGTTTACCAGCTTTATCAGATAAGGACATGACCATGATAAAACGAATATTTGCCTCTGTTATTTTAGGAATAATACTTTTTACGGGAGAAAATGCTATGGCTGAAACAGCTTTAAATGCCGGACAAAAATCAATAGCTGCGGCGGCTTCTTATGCTGCCCGCGGCAATCAGGCCGGTTTGAAACAGGCTCTGACGGCGGGATTGGAAGCCGGCGTTACCGTCAACGAATTTAAGGAAATTCTGGTGCAGGTTTATGCTTATTGCGGCTTTCCGAGGAGTCTGAATGCCTTAAACACATTGATGCAGCTTGAAGAAGAGCGCGGCAACGGGGATGAACAAGGCAGACTCCCGAGTGCAAAACCGGAAGGAAACAGCCTTGATTATGGCACGGAAAATCAAACGAAACTTGTCGGACAGCCGGTTCGGGGCAAAATTTATGAATTTGCTCCGGCAATTGACGAGTTCTTAAAAGCCCATTTGTTCGGTGATGTTTTTGCCCGCGATAATGTTGACTGGCAAACAAGAGAATTGGCCACAATCGCCATGCTGGCTTCAATGGATAACGTAACGGACCAGCTTAACGGCCACGTTAACATTGGCAGACACAACGGTTTGACTGACGCGCAAGTCGCGGAAATCCTGGAAATTGCTGATAAAACCGGAACCGAAACGGTTTTGTTCGGGTTGGGCGGAGAAAATGCCGCCTATGCCGAATATTTTACCGGCAAAAGTTATTTGCAGCCGCTGACAAAAGAGGGTATCAGCGCTTCAAACGTTACTTTTGAGCCGGGAGCCCGCAATAACTGGCATGTTCATCACAAAACCGGACAGACCTTGTTTGTCGTTTCCGGCCGCGGCTGGTATCAGGAATGGGGAAAGCCGGCGCAGGAATTGAAAGCGGGTGATGTCGTCGATATTCCGGAAGGGGTTAAACATTGGCACGGCGCGGCGAAAGACAGTTGGTTTACCCATATTGCGATTTCTGTTCCGAACGAAGGCGCCTCGGCAGAGTGGCTGGAACCGGTCGCGGATGAAGAATACAACCGGTTAAATTAAGGATATGGATGATGAACGAATCATATGTCATCAGCCGTCGTTTGAGACAAAAGACGCCGAAAAACCTGAAAACGGCAGCGGAAGGCCGAGATATCTGATTAAATAATATGGAAGGAAAAGTTATGGAATATGTAACATTAAATAATGGCGTTAAAATGCCGATTTTAGGTTTTGGCGTTTATCAGATTGAAAATTTGAAAGAATGCGAACAAGCTGTCAGCGAAGCAATTCAAACGGGTTATCGCTTAATTGATACCGCTCAGGCTTATTTTAACGAAGAAGCCGTCGGCAATGCCGTTAAAAAAAGCGGTTTGCCGCGTCAGGATTTTTTTCTGGTTACAAAGGTATGGATTTCCAATGCCGGATATGAAAAAGCCAAAGCTTCCATAGAAGAATCTTTAAGAAAGCTGCAAACGGATTATATTGATTTGCTGCTTATTCATCAGCCGTTTAACGATTATTACGGAACATATCGGGCAATGGAAGAAGCGTATAAAGACGGTAAGATCCGGGCTGTCGGTGTTTCCAATTTTTATCCGGACCGATTTGTCGATATTGCTCACTTTGCCGAAATAAAACCTGCGGTTAACCAGGTTGAACTCCATGTTTTCCAGCAACAGCAGCAAGCTCGTGAAATTATGAAAAAATACAACACGCAGCCAATGTCCTGGGGGCCTTTTGCCGAAGGGCGGAATAACTTCTTTCAAAATGAAACTTTGCAAAAAATCGGCGAAAAACATCATAAAACGGTTGCTCAGACGGCGTTGCGCTTTTTGATACAGGAAAATGTCGTTGTCATTCCGAAGTCCGTTCACAAAGAACGTATGGAACAAAACTTTGACATATTCGATTTTAACTTATCTGCCGGAGAAATGGAAACAATACGTCGGCTGGATACGGAAAACAGCCTGTTTTTTTCTCATTATGATCCGGAAACCGTTGAGTTCCTGGTTAATTATAAAATATAGGAATCAGAATGTGAGATAGCGTAAAATCGGAGAGTCGGAAGTTTCGGCCGTCGGTCTGGTGTGTATGGGAATGAGCCATGCCTGCGGAGAACCCGCTGATAAAAAAGATATGGCAGAATTGCCGGCCGGGGCCGTTGATATTGGCTGCCTTTGGAAAAAAGGTTGAAATTGGTAAATTTTGCAATAACAAAAGCCTGCCCGGGAGCGTTTTAAGCGTTCAAATCTTCCGTGACTGATAATAAAATATCTACAACCGCAGTCGCTTGTAATTCAATACAGGATAACTTGCTGGTTAACAATTTGGGTACCTGTTATCAAAGTGCAAACTATAAAAGATAATATTTGAAGCGCCTCTCCCGAAATCGGCATTCTCATTTTTATTTTTATCCCTTGCCGCCGCTGCAGCCGCTTCGCTTTTGTTATACCATTTTAATACCGGCAGAACCGTCCGGCGCGGTTTGCTGACTGGCATCGTATGTAACTGCCTGAAATTTTGCATTTTCCAATATAAAACGAGCTTACCATAGTCATTTCGGCGAAGTCAACCGCCCGCAAAGCCCGCATTTCCGCCGGATACAAAAAAAGACGCTATCATTTAGCGTCTTTTTAATCAAAATGGCGGTGTAGTAAATCCCAACGGTATTGGGCATACGAAAGATGAATTTCTTATTTAAATATAGAAATTATTGTAACGACCATGGAAATAAAAGCTATAGCTAGAGTACATATAGAAATAGTCAAAGATTTTTTCAAAATAAGATCATTTGTTCTTCGTGAAAGCTCATTTTTCCCTATGCTGATTAGATGTTCAACATCTTCAATCTTCGAAACTATTCCGTTTTGATACTCTCCCTTATTAATATAAAGAGTTAGATTCGTAGCTCTATAAATTTCATTATAATTTATTTCCAATTTTTGGATGCTAGCTAATAAATCTTTATCAGACATTGAAAACGGATATTCATAGGGAACTTTTATTTGGTATCCGCCTCCGTCTATTGCAGGTAAAAAGTCATTATTCAAATTTTTTTTTGAAGATTTCTTAAAAATTTTATCAAACATTAGAAGTTCTCTTTCAAATACATCTTTTATTTTCCTAACACCCTATACAGACGTACTTTTATAATTATCTAACAATTCACCTATTTCATTAACAATAGAAGGATCTGCGGCATCTGCCCAGCCTAGAACCTGTATTTTATTGTTTAATATTGGGCCACCACTATTGCCATGGCGTATATCAGCCGTAATTTCAAACTTTTTCACAGCATGCTCAGTTTTCTTTGCAACAATTTGCCCTGTTTCTTTGCGAATTTGATGCCCAAGTTCAAAGGATGGATATCCGCATAACATAATTTCAGTACCAGTTTGGATTTTACAACAGCTTTCCAACTCAAAGTAGTCTTTATTAATAGATAGATCGTTTGCATCTTTTAGACTTAAGACAGCCCAATCCCGATTCCTATCCAGATTAACCAATTGTACATTAATACGATGGCTCGGATTTGTTGGGTTAAGAATATAAAAATTAGTCATAGGAGACTGATTAAAATCCACATCAAATTCATTTGCAGCATTTTTTTTATTTGGAAATAAAACATGTGCAGCGGTCACAATACCGATATTTTTAAGAAAGAAACAAGTACCTTGGCTCATTCTTTCAATCGGACTGTCATTTTTTTCTGCATTCACAGTATTCTCAATAACCCACACCGCTTTCTGTATAATTTCTTCAGGTGTCGGTTTCAAAAGAAGTTTCATATCCGGCGACAGTATATTAAACAATTTGGCCATTTGCTGATAATAATGATCTGTAACACCTCGAACACTTTTATAAAAATTTAATTTCCCATAAATAACTTGTTTAAAGCTTTTATGACCTCTAGAGAATTTGCTGAGATATTCCTTTTCTGCATTTTCATAACCAAATTTTTTCCAGGCATGAAGCATTGCTCGTATTTGATCACGATAATTTCTTACCAAGTTAGGCTTATCATTGATAATAAGACCTGTAACCTCCATTCTCTGCGTTTTATTCCGATAACGAACTTTATCCTCATTAATTTGAAAATCATTTCGGGTAATTATATCAACCAATTCTTCACAAAGAATAATTTTACTAGTAACAGGATTTTCTTTAAAAAGTTCTTTCATTGTTCGTATGGAAGAAAAAGTTATATCATCAGCATAACGAGAGTAGCGAAGACCATATTTAACAGCAAATGATTTTAGGTCATTATCGAGTCTCCTGCAAACTAATGTTGAAATGATGGGAGAAAGAGGGGAACCTTGGGTTAAACTACCGTGATATGTTGCAATTTTAGCCAAGCAGGAAGACAATTTTTCAGGAAAATTAAATGGATGTCCATGGAATACACCATAAACGCGATTAACTGTTATGGAATCAAAAAAATCTTTAAGATCTAAATTAAGAATGTGCTTACGTTTGAGGTGGTAATTAGCGTTTGTCTTTATATCTTTGCCACGTGCAAAACCATGAACACAGTTTTTTACGTCTATCTCATCATATATAAAGTTTGCTATTTGGCGCTGTATATATTTTAAAGTCTTACAAGGGGCTGCAATTTTGCGGTAATCACCACTTTTTTTGGGAATAATATAGGGAATATAATTTTGGTCATCGCTTCTTTTGTAAATAAGATAAGTAAAATAGCTATAATCCATATTAAGTTTTGCTGCTAACTGGATATTTGCTTTCAGTTCTGTAAATTTCATCTTATCCTCAAAAAAGCAAAGACCAAAGTTTCACTACTTCCTTACTGCGGGTTTCCATGTTCCCCACTGCCTGAAGGTTTCTCAGATAACAAAAATAACAGATAACTGGATCAGCTATCCCAATTCAAACTATGGTCTTTAATAAAATATAAAATTTAAATTTTTATTGCGCAAGAAAAAATAGCAAGCGATACGGTATTGCTAAACTATAAACAAACTTACAAATTTAATCATATGATAAATATTTGACCACAAATCTTTTCGATTCCTGAATCACAAATGTATCATTGCCTCACTGCAATAACAGGGAATCTACAGGGAAATTTTAGTGGATTTTATATGCAAAATTCCCACAAACAGTCTGTTTTACTTGGGTAACTCCTAATCAACCACAAATTTATCAGGGAATTTAAAATTAGAAACAGGGAATGTTTTAGACAATTATAGATTTTCTTCTGAAACTTCTTTATCAACTGGAGATGAAAACGTAATACCTAATAAACTTCCTGATATATCTTTGTCTGTTAAATATTTCACAACATAATCATTATAATTAAAACTTTCAGAAAAATCATTCAGAGGAAGTTGATCTGAAAATCATGCTGATTTGATTTTTCATTTGCTAGTTCTATTGCCTTAGCTCTTTGTCGGGAATCAACCGCATCATAAAGGGTACTATCATGAATTAAAAAATCTATACCTTGAGGTACATTTTTGCGATACATTTCAATAAGCATCAAATCATAGCAAAAGATATCCATGCGTTCAATACCTTCACTTGATTTCTCTCTGGATATGTAAAACTTATAATTACCATTTTTATCTGTATCAACAACTAAATTTGCATACATATCATAAAGGCACATTGAATTATTATTAAATATTGAGATTTCTTCTTTTAGGTTCTCATTAATGCTAATATCTTGATTTATTTCATATTTAATTGAATCTTTTCTAGCTTTAATTGTATAAATTTTTTCTTGGGCATCTTGTTGTTTTTTTAAATCTTGTTTTAAAAGTTCTAATTCTGATACCTTTTTTGATAGCTTTTCTTGTAAAATAGAATATTCCTCTAAAGCTCCATGAGCAGACAATAATTTCATTTTCTCCGAACGCTCTTCGGAATACGATTTTATAGATGTTTCTAAATGAAATATCTCTCGTTCAAGTTGCCTGACCTCATTCTGCAAAAATTCTTTTCTATTTTGAATAATAACTGAATTAAATTTTTGCACCTCCTCAAGAGATTTTAATACTGTTTCAGAAAAAACAATATTCACTTCTTTATACATAGCCGTAATAGCCTGTAGATCATCGGAAACATCTTCCTCTGAGATGATAGAATTGTACTCCTCCAATCTCTTTTTATTAAAAATCATCTGATTGTTCAAAGATTGCAGCTTTTTTGTAAGAGTATTGGCTACAACTTGAATTTCTTTGTATTCAGGCAACACATTAAAATTTTGTATATCTTTTTGTAGCTTATCAATTTCATTCGAAAGAATAATTTTTTGCGCATTTAATTTACCTGTTGTATTACCAATAGATTTATAGGTCGCTATCAGATTCGAATATTTTTCATTTTCCACTTGTAAATTATGCAATTCTAAACTTTTTGCCCACAATAAATTAAGAACAAAAGCATTGTTTATTTGCCATTGTACAGCTTTTTGATGCTTAAATGTATAAAAAGGTTCTTTATAGGCTCCAGATTTTCTTATGAAATATCCTAATATAGATCTTGCAGTGGGAGCATTAGGCTTTTTATGCTGCATTTGATCTATATCAAACAAAGATTTTCCTAATAACAACTTCCATTCTTCAAGATCGATATATGTTTGTTTGTCCCCTTGTTCTTTCAGTTCTAATGGAAAATTTTTACAAAAAGGATGAATATAAATTTTTTTAGCATCATTTATATGTCGTGTTACTTCAAAATGATAGCCAGCCAATTCCATCTCTAAAGAAAAGGACCAATCCAACAGATTAGGTGAATATAATTTGCTTTT
>ERZ780079.814-NODE-814-length-11674-cov-11.4179_pt1 | contig 11674 bp, 15 predicted proteins | sample MGYA00511087_ERZ780079 | MGnify/ENA primary metagenome ERZ780079 (study PRJEB29588, sample SAMEA2142583) | human gut metagenome | biome: human gut; feature: human-associated habitat; material: faeces | place: Denmark | collected 2008/2010 ... | reverse complement strand
TGTTTACACATGCGGCCATTTAAAGCCGCATTGTGTAGACATGTTGACATTTTGCACAAATAAGTTTATGCACTTTTTTTTTGACAGTGGGGGGGGGCGCGTGCGATAATAGGATCATGAATCGGACAGTGTACAAGCGCGAGTATATGCGAAAATACCGGGCGCAAAAGAAAACCGAAAAGGGGTATTTGACTGAAAGGCGTTTTTTTGCCTCTATGAGCTGTGTTGACATAGCCACGGCCGACGCGTTGGGGCATGGGGTTGTGAACGCTTGGGCGGTGTTGGGTGATGTTGAAAAAGCATGTGGCAGCACGATCGCGGAGCTTTTCGCCTTTTTTGACCGGTTGCCCGGCTTCGCGTCTGTTTACCTGGATAATGCAAAGGCCTGGGGGCGGTTTATCCTGGCTCATGCTTTGAAAAACGGGTATAAGTGCGTAACACATGAACCGGCCGGGAATCAATTCAAAGTTTTTATTGACAAGTCATTGAATTGGAACGCGATCGCGCTGCGTTGTGCTCGGGGGGTTATTTATATCCGCGATTTTATGGCAATATTGAAAAGCCCGCTTTCAGAGTTGGAAAAAAGTTTCGGGGCTTGCGATTTTAAGCCGATTTTGAGCGACTGGGCGGGCGAAAAGGGGACGCCGTGTGTAAGTTTATTAAAAACATGCTTGCGCGGCGCTATGGCGCAAAAATCGGCTTATTTTAGATTTTCGGACGAAATAAAAAATATAACCGGGGTTTCGATTTTTGGGAACACGATATCGAGTATAGGGAAAAACCAGCTTTTCGCGATTTATGGAGAGGGAGAGCCGATGATCGGGAAAAAGCGCTTTCGGGAGACTTTCCCGGTATTGCCAAAAACAGTTGATGACGATATCAGAAAATCGGGCATGTATCAGAGCGGATTAAATTTATTAAAAAACTCGGCCAAACAATATACCGGGGCGGGGGTTGTGCTAGATAAAAAAAGCATGTATCCGGCAATATATTGTAAATGCGCTTTGCCCTATGGAAACGCATTTCAATACACTTATGCGGACTTTGTGGAGCGTTGCCCGGATCGAGCGCAATTTTATGTGATATACAAAATAACGGAGCTTTCAGCCGAATTGAAGCCGGACGGCATTCCGGCAATCAGAATTACAAATAATGAAAAAATTGACCCGGGGAAATACTTACCGAAAATATCGTTGCTTTCAAACGCTCCGGCCATTATGCTGGATTCAAACGATTATGAAATATTATTTGAGAATTACAACGTTTTTTCAATCAATATCGAGTATGTATATGTATTTCGGAAAAAAGTCCATGAAGAGTTGAGGAGATACGGGGAAATATTTTTTACCGAAAAGGAAAGGAACAAAGGGACGGCGCGCGGCGTGGCTGCTAAATTTTTATGTAACACAATTACGGGGCAGTTCGGCGCGAATCCGTATAAAACCGAATACACGATAAAAGACGGGCATTTTGAAAAGGCCGAAGAAAATTATATAGGCGGTTCGGGTTATTTGCCGGTCGCATGCTGCATAAATTCGATGGGGAGGCTTATTTTATCTAGAACAATACGGGCAAATTATGAAAATTATCTTTACGGGGATACTGATTCAATGCACCTGAAAACAACCGACTTGACCGCGATAAAAGGCGTAAAAATCGGGGACGGGTTGGGGGACTGGACGGCCAAAATATTCAACGCATGCAAGTTTATCGGGCGCAAGATTTACGCCGAGAAATTCGGGGACGAATGGAAATATACAGTCGCGGGGGCGTCTCCGGAAATGTTTGAAAAAATCAAGGACGGAAAGATCTTCGAGGGCATGGAGCTTCGGGGCGGCATTTATCCGAAAGTGTATCCGGACATGACGATCGCATTCGCAGAACGTACATACACGATAGCGAAAAACGATATACTTTTTTAATTGTGCAAAGTGCATAAAAAAAAGATTGGAAGTTTAGGCGATTTTATATTTACGAGGGGGGGGGGAGTATGATATAATAGAAGCATGAAAGGGTTGCGACCTACCGCGATATATAGGAGGCAAAAAAATGACTAACAAAAATTATTTTTTCAGCGAAGAACAAGAAAAGCTATCAAATGAATTTTTTAGAGAATGTCCAAGTAAAAAAATAGCACTTGAAAACATGCTTGAAAATTTCGGGTATGAATATGAATACTCAAAAATGGCGGTTTGTAGTGGTGTATTCTGTGTAGTAAAAATTTATATCGGATTATCATTTTTAGGTACGTTTTTTTATGAAGATTTATTTGATAGTTTCGGGGTATCAAAAAGTGCTTATTCTTTGCTTGAAAATTTCGGGTGGGTGATAAAGGAGGTAAAGCAAAATGGGAAAATACAATAGATTAAAACTTGACAGCGCGGCCGAAAAGGACGCGCGCCAATGGATTAAGGAACAAGGCGTAGAAGAATATGATCTTGAGAGGTTATATGATTCAATGTACAAGGCAAGGCAGCGCGCCAGGGAACAGGGCGAAGATCCGGGAAAACAACTCAATCTTTCATGGGTAAATATTAAAAAGGCGATCCAGACGACGGAACGAGAGACGGGCGGGTTAGTATCCGCCAAAGAATATATTTACCGGCGAAAGGAACAGTATCAAAATCTATACAGGCGTTCAGAGGTAAAACAGCGAATCAAAGAAAATTTATTTGGAGTACAGGAGATTGACGAAGAAACGGGCGAAATTTATACTGATTTCGATATAACGGATATACCGGAGGAGCTTTTACGGAAAATAAACCGCATGAGCGCCGCAGACTTGGCAAAGATATATAAAAATATTATGCCGGACGATCTTGTCTCGCGTGCGTATAGGGAAGCTAAAACAGGATATGAGGCCGGAGGCGTTTATTCTCAAGCGGCTTGGGACGAAGAATTAAGAAAAGCATATGAACGAATTGCGGCAGAGAATGAAGAATTGCGGCAACAAGTTATAGATGAGATCGCGAAGAGGTGAACGAAATGGAAATTGAAAAGCCTTTTATTGATCGTATAAAAATCGCATTCGATAACAGTGACGGCGATTTGTACAAATTTTGGGCGAACCTTACGGGAGACAACAACAAAATCAACCGCACAACGATTGAAAAAGCTGTTTTCCTATTTGCAAACAGGAGAAAGAACAAAAAGACCGGGGAGGAGTTTATAAAGCATGTTATCAAGATTGATGACATAGCATATACAACGAATTTTCGGACGGTGACGGTACCAAAGTTTTCGGGGTCTATCAAGTTACAAGATTATATACTTGACACCGAAAGCAAGACGGTTACAGTATTCAAATATGATTTCATGACAGCGAAAAACGCAAATAACGAATTGCCATTTTAAGGAGGTTTAAAAAAATGGAAGATAAAAGAACAAAACAAGCGCTCAAAAATTTGAGGGACGCTTTCGAGGCTGATTATGCAATTCTTATATTATCAAAAGAAAGGTTTGACAAAGTTTTTACATCGGCGGATGATAACAAACAAGAATTTGCCGAAATGTACGAAATTTTAAACAGTTGTGCGAATTTAATGAAACATAAAGCGAGGCAAAGAGATGAATAACGAAAAAAGAGGATTTGCGGAATACAGGGCGCTAAAAGCAAAGACCGGGACGGGGCTAGCGTGCTATGTTTACAGAAAAAACGGGAGAGTCTCTATAATGACAAACGCAAAAACTTTTGAAAGCTATCAAAAATTGATAGATCTAGCCGACATGCTGGCGGATTGCGCCGAAGGGCTTATAGCAGACGCGCGCGATCTGTTGGATAAAAAAATCATCAGTGAGGGGTTGCCCATTGAAAAAAAATAAAAACTAAAACCCATTGACAAAGGAAAAAAAACATGCTAAAATAAAACCGTAAGCCAAAGCGGCGCGCGGTTTTATTTTTTTCGGAGAATAGCCGGGAATGATTCCGGGACTGTCCAACGGTAGAAGCGTTGCCCCCCGGTGGCATGCTGACATAATGCGATTTGAGAAAATTAAAAAAGTACGCCGCTTTTCTTACACAAAATATAGGAGGTAAAACAATGACACCCGAAGAAATGGAAGCAAAAATTTCAGAGCTTGAAAAAGCGCTTGCGCAAAAGGTCGAAGAGATTACGAAAGCGAACGAGGAACGGCAAAAGGCGATCGACGATCTTACCCAAAAATACGAAAAGGCATTTGCCTCACCTCCGAAAAGGAACAACGAAAATGATGAACTTGAAAAAAAGGTTCTCAAATATTTTGAAAGATAAGGAGTAAAAAGAAATGGCAGTACCGCAGTTTTTAACCTGGGCGCAAAGTTTAATCAACATGCCGACCTATGCAACGAGGATCCCCGAATCCGTCAGAAATAATATCTCTACTTTGGGAAATTATATCAAGTCTTCGGATTTCGACTCCTCCGCTGTTGCTAGTTTTTTGTCGAATATGATTACAAAGATCGGCAAACAGCTGGTAACCGGCTTCAAGTTCGGCGGCGCAGATTTCGGAACTTTCTACAAAGGCGAGGTTCCCTACGGCGGATTTATCGAACATGACTACATCGGGCCGACCGCTGGCGAGGCTTACCCGCCCACTTTGACCGACGGTTCAAGCATTGATCCGTTCGTTGTTAAAAAGCCGACGATGACGATCGAATTGTTTGCCGTCAATTACGGAATGCAATATTGGACGACTCTATCCGATGAACAGATTTCAACCGCCGTCTTGTCAAACGAGGCTTTCGCGAACATTATTAACGAAAGCATCGGCGTAACGGCAGAATCCTACAAAATGGATAAATATCTTGCAGTACGCGAAATGTTCGGCGCGGGGGATATTTACGGACAGACGATCGACACGGCCGTAAACGCTACGGCAGAATACTTAACCGCGGCGGAAGCTGAATCTATTATTGCTGCAATCAGAACGGCGGCAGAGGCGATCCAGTGGAGCCAGACGCAGTACAACAAAGCGGCCGTAATTAACAATATCCCCAAAGATGATACCGTGCTTTTGATCAATGGGATTGTGTTTGAGATGATTAGATCGGCTATGAAGCAGGTTTACCATAATGACATTGATTTCGGCGTTAATGAGATCATCAAGGTTGACGGATTCGGAACGACCGGAGCAACCGCCGGAATGTATGCGGCACTTGTATCTCGTCGCGGCGTGAAGCTCTACGATAAAGAGGTCATGCACGGCAACAACATTTTCAACCCGCGCGGCGAATATTGGAATCACTTCTTGAAAGGTCAGGGCTTTATCGGGTATTCGTATGTAACGCCGGCGGTAAAATTCACGCTTTCGGCAGAAGCGGGGGCATAAAATGAAGATTATCAAACAGAACGGAAACCATTTCAAGCCGGGCGATCCCTGGTTTAAAAAGTTGTCGGGGATTCCGATGTCCCCCACGGGAAAAGATAGTCGAATCAAATACGATGTAAACAAAAAGGCAAAATATAACGACGCTATCAAAGAGGTAAAATAAAATGGCAAGTAAGATTATTTCGTCACATGTTTATTTTTATAAAAACGGAATGAATAAAAGGAACTGGGCATATAATCTTACTTCGCATACGGCGATTTTAGCGGCCTCTTTTGTTGGGTCTGAAACTGGCTACACATTGGCGCGCCCTTTGGCGCTGGGCGCGCCTTTTGAGCTTTCCCCGGCCGATTATTTCGCTGTAAAAGAAGCAACATATATTAAAATAATCAATCAAATACAATCCGGCGCGTCTGTAACATCTGAAACGCGCTGCGCCTTTATTGATTCTTTTACATGGCTTACGGTTGGGACGGTCACGGTAAACTATACACTTGATGATTGGTACAATTTCTTTTTGTCCGGGGACTACTCCGGCGCGTCGTTGGACGGATTCGCAACACAAGCAAATATCCCCCTTTTAACCTCTGACAACAAAATAGATCTATCAAAGAGCGAGGGGGAATATTTGGGGATTGCCGAAACCGAAACGATCACGGATTACGGAACGCCGACAAGTACGGAGGGACTAGGCGGGGGGACTTTGCCGTCAGATGTTGTTTGTTATGTAATATTTTATAAAAATATTTTGCATGGCTCAACAGAGGTTGACATTACCGCGTTAAATTATTATTATCAAGATATTGACGGGGAACAAGTTGCCAACAGCGGGCGAAAGATCGGTTTTATAATTTGCCAAAAATCAGATATCGGAATTACGGCGATTCCCATGTCATTGGGAAGTGCTGCCGCAAGTATAAACACGGGCGCAGGAAGTATTTATTTTACTGATTCAAACATTGAAAAAGTTATCGAATTTAACTATTTTCCTATAAAAGATATCGCATGCACTGTTATTGGGGCAGTTGGGGCAAGAACAAAGGCGGAGATCTCGGCGGTAGAGGGTTCCGGATATGCAACTTTTTTAGCGGCTGCGTTTCTTAATGCAGCTAATTTATATGAATCACCGACGGGCAAAAAATACTATTCTATTTGGTGCGCGCCGTTTGCGCCGTGGTCAAAAAGAAAGATTTACAACGTATACAAAAACGGGGACTCATTCACCAAAAAAACGACCTATCAGGAATATATTTCGCAATCGCTTTATAAGCTGACAAATGAATTTTGCAAATATAATTTCATCTATCAGGGCGCGCAAATTGAAATTTCCCCGAAAGAGCTAAACAGCGGCGCAGAGATAATTTGCGGCGTAAACTCGGACGGCGAAACGGTTTATATAAACATCACGGATTTATTATCCGGGGACTATAATCAAAACGCTGCTTTCGGAGATTCCGCACAAAAGATCATCCCGGCAAGTATTGTTGACTATCAGGTATATAGAAACGCAAAGATCACGGGCGCGCTGGGTATTGCTTCATCAGCTCTCGGTGCAGTCGTTGGGACGGTAGGCGGGGCAGCTGTGGGCGCGTCAAAGGGCGGCCCAGTTGGCGCGGTTGCGGCAGGTGGAACGGCTCTGATTGGAGGAGGCTTAAACCTTGCTGGTAAAATCGTACAATACAAGGCAATACAAAAAAATCAATTCAATTCAAGCTCAAACGACAACACGGAGGGAAAGATCTCCGGGCTTGAAAATCCGATTCTGATACAACGACGCCCGGGCGAATGGGTGGCGGATACCGTTGCGAAAGATCTTGAAAGGAATGGCGCGGGGTGTTATATTGAGATAAACGAATATCTTTTCGGCTGTCAAATGCAATCATACAATGCTATAAAAACGAGCGATCTAGATGTTCACGGAATCCCGGACACTGCGGCGCAGAACATAAAAAGCGCGTTCGATAACGGGGTTACACTTTGGACGGCGACAAATGTCGGGAATAAAGATGTGATAAATTATCCGCTAGCATAGTCTATTGAATTGTAAGAGGTGAAAAAATGGTTGATCTTAATGGATGTTGTTCCGAATGGGCTATACATTTCCCCGGGTGCGATAACAATTTTTTTGAAATAATGCTTTTTTATTTCAATCAATACATGTCGCACTTTAAATACGGGAACATACCGGAAAGCATTGAAAAGACACAACTCGGCATGGTAAATCTGGATCGTTGGTTGTGGTATGCTCCGGCAGTTTGCTTTTTTGAAGATGACATTCTCGGATTGCAAATGCTTCCCGTTTCGTCTGATTCAAAATTTAATATTGCATTTTACCCGGAAAAATGGACGGTATACGGTGGAAACGGATATGTAAGACGTGACCTTAATAATAAAAATTCTGTGCTTGTATTCAACGATCATACGAGGATACCGCCGATTTTATACGTAATGCACTACGTGAAAAAGATCGTTGAGCTTGAAATGACCGCGGACCAAAACACCGTATTAAATAGGCAGCCGTTTATTTTGGAGATCGAAGAGGAACAAGAGAAAAGCGCAAATAAACTTTTCATGAAAATAAAAAGTTTTGCCGATTTGATTTTGTTGCGCAAGTCCTCAAAAAAAGGAATGGGGCTGGAAAAATCAAATCTCATGAACACGGGCGTTCAATTCAAAGTGCTTGACTACTTGTCCGCCGTCGATAAGTACGAAAACAAAATTTTAACCTATTTGGGGATAAATAACGTACAGATTGAGAAAGCGGAACGCCTTATCACGAACGAAGCGGACAGCAATAACGAAAAAATATATTCGCAGTTTAAGTCCGCTTTCGATGAACGGAAAAAGGCATTGAACCAAGTCAATAAACTGTTCGGGACGAATATCACGGTCGAGCCGAACACATTGAAAAAAATAGAAAACGAGGAGGCGCAGGAAAATGGTAACTCTGGTACTTTCGATTATTCAAAATGATCAAATAATGCAAGTTATCGGATACGTATTAACAGCCGTTGAAATTTTGCTTGTATTGGTGCGGATTCTTTACGGGTTCGCGCCGGATGGGTCAAAGTTTCAAAAATTTCTATATTTTATTTTCAGAGGACTGACGGGCGCGAAAAAGGTGCTTAAAAACCCCGTAACAAGCGAAGATGAGCAACTAGGCGAGGAAACAGAAAAAACCGCCCAGGGCGAAGAAAACGGGGTAAAAACTGAGGGGGAAAGCAATGACAATTGATTTCAAGTTTGGCGGGATATGGAATTATCCAGTAAATACGCGCCTAAGCGACTTTTTAGCGGACAAGGGGCAAACGATTCAACAATATTTCGGAATCACTGGCAGCGGGACAGAATCAGACCTTGCCGAAGCTCTTTACAATCATTTTATAACCTCTGAAATAGGGCTTGAAGAACTTGACATTTTCGATATCAAATTCAAAAGCGAATGGATAATCCGTTCGCCGCGCGCGATCGCTCTTATTGACGCGCAGAAAGAGATCGTCGAGCAAATGTTTGTAGAGAGCGAAAAAACGACGACCTACAACGAAACGTTCAACAATACATCGGAAAAGACCGGAGAGGGCTCAAACGATGTTACAACCGATTCGACCGGGACCAAAGCCGGGACAAATAAATTGACAAAATCCGGGACGACCGAAGAGAGCGGAACGAACGGCGGAACATCAAGGACCGAATACGGAAAGACCGTAAACGTGACAAATAATTCAACGGTCGAAAAAGAAGAAGCGCGCTTTCAAGAGGTCGGGAGCCTTGAACAAACGGATACGGCAACCAGTCAGCAGACGGACGGCGGCGAGGATACTCGAACGGATTCGTTTACCGATTCTAAAAATACGACCGTATCAGGCACGGACACGGGCGAGACCAGCGAAAACACGACGGATAAAACGACCGTAACTGGAGCAACGACAAGTAGCGAAAACACGACCGGAGAACAGAAGCACACGGGAACAGTATCGGAGAGTTATAAAGCAGTATCGCCGGATTATGTTATCAAACTCCGGGAAGCTCTGGCAGATGTCTACACCGAATTTTTCGGATATTTTAACAAGTTATTCATGGAGGTTTTATAATGGGCTGGACTTTTACCGATTTTCAGTTGTGGTATTGTGATTTGTTCAAGAAAGGATATCCCCTTGACTGGCAGAACACAATGAACGCTATTATATATTATCTGACGGAGAGCGTACCGGAGACGACACAATTCATAGTAACAGCAAACACGACCGTTTCAACTGGTATTGAAATGACCGGGACAGGGGTCCCAGATGATCCTTTTATTATTCATTTCTATTTGAATACAACCGCATTACGCGGCCCGCAAGGTCCCCAGGGCGAAAAAGGCGACACCGGAGCGACCGGGCCGCAGGGTCCGCAAGGTGAAACGGGTCCCGCAGGTCCCCAGGGCGAAAAAGGCGACACCGGAGCGACCGGGCCGCAGGGTCCGCAAGGTGAAACGGGTCCCGCAGGTCCCCAGGGCGAAAAAGGCGACACCGGAGCGACCGGGCCGCAGGGTCCGCAAGGTGAAACGGGTCCCGCAGGTCCCCAGGGCGAAAAAGGCGACACCGGAGCGACCGGGCCGCAGGGTCCGCAAGGTGAAACGGGTCCCGCAGGTCCCCAGGGCGAAAAAGGCGACACCGGAGCGACCGGGCCGCAGGGTCCGCAAGGTGAAACGGGTACAGGTTGGAACGACTTAACAAAACTTGATATCGTGACAGGGACGCCCGTTGTAACCTATGATTCGACGAGCGGCGCGCAAATAGTTGCAGACGGTAAGGCGTACGCAGGTACGCAGACTTTCGATTTCGAGGTCGAAATGAATTTGCCGATTGTGCCGGGCGAAAACATCACGATCGACGCAACAGAAAATGCCGATGCTTTGCAGATAAAAGCGGTAGGAGGCCAAGCGACCTCAAAATTATATGTACACACGTTTAATTTGTCTATGGATAATTCCGCAGGTACGGGCGTTATAACTGTTTTCGGGTTTTCAAATAATGGAGAAAACATAACGGAGTTTTCCGAATGGACCAATAACATTTGGTTTTCCTGTGGTATGTTTGTTGAATCAAGCGGCGAATCTAGAAATATAAATGAAATTTCTTTTGAAGTTGGAACGAGTATAACATTAAAAACCAATGTCGGCGCAGCATATAGCACGGAGGAGTTTAATATGTCTTCGGTTTCAATCGTTGGATCTACCATAGATGAAATTTTATGACGGGTCATTTTTCCCGCTTGACAAAGATCATAGGATGTTACTTGACGAGCGGGAAAGATCTTTCGGGCGTTCTTCCTTTTGGCTGAACAAATCCACGAAACGGGCATACAAGAGCAAAGGCAATAAATTTCTATTTTTGCGGCGCAAAGAACGAGAAATAGATGAAATTTTGCGCGTCGGCTTTGGTAAAAATTTGTTATTAACTGATTATTATAACAAATTTTACCGCGAAAAAGGGCTGCATTTTGATGTAAAAAGAGGTATAATATACCTAACAAACACGGCGATCAATCCCAAAAACAAGATTTTTGAGCATGTGGGATATATAAAAGACCTTAACAGCACGAAAGGGCTTGATTTAATGGATTGCGATCTTATATTGTTTGATGAGTACATCGCCGAAAAACGCAGCGACTACAAAGGCGGAGACGCTGGGATCCACGAGCCGGAGATATTTCTAAATTTGGTTCATACTGTTTTTAGAAAGCTCCCGAACCGTTGGTCAATACTGCTTGGCAATCCGCCTATTGGTTGCGTCACTGACCCGTATAAAGAATGGTTTAAAATACCATACGGCGCCAAAAAATGGGCTGATAAGGCGCGCGGCATATATTACAGAGCCGAACGCGGGGCCGGCGATCGTGGAAGCGTGGCAGATATTTTATCAAGCGCAAATGAGACGTTCTACAAGACAGCGGTCTTGAACGAGCGAAAAACCGCGGTGCCAGATTACTGCATAGAGGAAAAACCCGCCCGCGCCCGTTATTTATGCGCGATAGTGTTTCAAACGGCATTTTTGACGATATGGCACGACATAACAAACGGCTTGATGTACGTGTCCGACAGATTCAAAATCGACCGTCAGAGGCCTATTTATACGGCTTTTAATGAGGACATGACAATCGACGCGTCGTTTATGGTTTGTTCAAAAAACGTGCAGTTAAAAGCAATCAAAAATACATACTATCAAAACATGATTCGATACAGCGATCAAAATGTTGCTGAAAAGTTTCATATGGTGCTCTCTCTCTTGCGTGGCTAGGCGCTCCCCTTGCGCCTTGTCATTCGGCCTTCTATATATTACACGGGATCGCCCGGCGCGTTATGCGCCGGGCTTTCTCGTTGTGCGC
>ERZ780079.809-NODE-809-length-11723-cov-3.22275_pt1 | contig 11723 bp, 10 predicted proteins | sample MGYA00511087_ERZ780079 | MGnify/ENA primary metagenome ERZ780079 (study PRJEB29588, sample SAMEA2142583) | human gut metagenome | biome: human gut; feature: human-associated habitat; material: faeces | place: Denmark | collected 2008/2010 ... | reverse complement strand
GGGAGCATGATATCAAACTGGGGAGAGTTGTTTATGGAATGTAGCATACCAGAGAGGAAAGTAATGTTGTCTAAGTTGATAGAGAGAATAGACGTTAAGGAGAATGATATCAAGATAAAGTTTAAGATAAGTTTAGAGGAGTACATGGGGGAAAAGGATGGGCGAAAAGGTATTGGTTCACCTACCACTCTGTATACACCCTGTTCAGCGTAAAGGACATAATAGCCAGTGTATTGGCATAAATGGCAGACTCAGGCCAGGTAGCGTAGATTTCTGAAGATACAACATTTTTGATGTAATCAGTATAACGTACATAATAATTCTGAGCGGTGGGATCCTGCGGAACACCATCATGGACAATGACGTATTCAGGAATGACCACACGGCTGAGGACAATTTCGCCGGATTCATCCACAGGCTTGATCTCATCCTCCGGAATCTTGGGTGGATATTCACCATAGAGTGTATGATCTGGAATAACAATGGGCTCTTTCGGTCTGGGCTCTTCCAAAGGATTCAGAGATATGGGCTGGATAGCAGTGACATCAGCCAGAATCTCCGTACCTGAGATATAGGCATCTTCGTAGCCGGGGGCACTGACGGCTATGTTGTATTCTGCATATGGCTGGATTTCATTAGCCGGATCTTTACTATAGGAAATATTCGGTGCCGGAAGACTGACAGACTGTGTCTGACCGGAATTATCAGTGGTGAGAGTCTCGACCACTGTATCCGGATTACTGGTAAGACTTATAGTGATAGAAGCATCCTGAACAGGTATAAAGCCAAGAGCCGAGGTTACATTGACAGACAGATTACCTGAAAAAGATAAGTTTTGAGTTTGTGCAGTATAGATTGATTTGGACATAACAAACCCCTGCAGCTATTTTAACAATAGTATATGCAGGAATCATCGGAAGGTTCTGTGTAATAAAAAAGTATTGATATTTTGATAGTTGTAATTTAGGTATATACAGTATACCACATAGTATGCTATAATGGACAAACCATATGAGGAAATCGGTAACTGTACAATAACAGTCATATCGGAATTAAAAACAGAGGGTGGAGAAAGAAATGAAATCAGCAAATGAAAAGAAGATGGAAGCGTACAATCAGATGTGTGTCAGGCTGGGATTGCAGCCAAGCAGCGAATGTGAGGCATTTTGCGGAGTAGTCAGTGGATATGATGTGGTAGTATCTGTACCGGATAAACGCTATCCCTGTAATTTTACAGTTGTCACTTCCGCAGAAGGAACGATGCTTTTGGATAAAGCAATGTCCAAGGAAATCGTAAAGATGCACAAGGCAGTCAAAACAGCTAAGCAGACAGGAAGACAGATTCGGATAACTATGCAGTGCAGGGGTTATAAGGATGTTGCAGATGCAGTTTATGAGGCTGTAAACGGACTGGTGTCTTACCTTTCATCACATGGTCTTGCTCCATGCTGTAGTAATTGTGGACAGCATAAACAGACCGCAGATTATTTAGTGGGAGCAGGCAGTGTAGTGCAGCTGTGTCCGGAGTGCGCTAATAATTATGGCAGCCGTATGGCACTTGATAACCAGCAGAATGCAATGAAAAAAGATAATGTAGTTGCAGGTGTTGTAGGTGCTTTCCTGGGATCAATCATTGGTGTAATATGTATCATTATTATCGGAGAGTTGGGATATGTAGCGGCAATATCAGGTGTGGTAATGGCTATCTGTGTATTGAAAGGCTATGAGATGCTTGGTGGTAAGGCATCAAAGAAAGGAATTGTCATCAGTGTTATTATCATGTTGGTAATGACCTGGGTTGGAGACAGACTTGACTGGGCAATTATCATATATAAGGAGCTGTCACAGTATGCTGATGTTAATATCACTATATTTGACTGTTACCGAATGATACCGGATATGCTTTCAGAAGGCTATATGGATATGTCGAATTATATAACGAATCTGGTTATGATATATGCATTTCTGCTGCTTGGAATGATACCAACAGTCAAAGGCTTTATCAATGATAAAAAGAACGAAAACAGAATGATCAGAATCGGTGGTGCAAACAGCACAGTAACAACAGAAACCAATTCAGAAAATATAGAATAACAAGAAAAAAAGAGGCGTATGAAAAATTTAAGTTTTTCATGCGCCTCTTTTTTTATACAGTCTGATCAATTGCCGTAGCATCTGCTGCGGTATTCTTTTTTGCACTGCTGTCATAGGTTGTGGATGTATCATCCTTTTTCAGCAGATCATTCAGAACAGAATTCGTGATTTGAGATTTCTTCTCTGTTTTATCCAAAAGATCATCCAGTACTTTGTTGGTGATCTTCGTAGAAGATTTTGAAGTACTGTCATAAGTATATTTATTTGCATGTGTTTTTTTAGTAGTTGTTTTATCTGTAGAAGTTGAATCCTTGGAAGTATCCGTTTTGCTGGAAGTATCTGCCTTGGAATCGGAATTCTTGACTGAAGAATAATAAGAATCCATCAGTTTATGATAAGTTCCTCTTTTAATCAGGGAAGCATCTCCAAGAGAACTGTAGAGACTGCCCAAGGCAGACGTAGGGTTTCCCAGAGAAGTATTAAAAAAACTGTTAATGGAAGAAGACGTCCATGAGATATTTGCCATATATATCACTCCTTTTCAATAAGGCTATCGGCATAAGAGGGCAAAAAGTTAATAGCAAAAAACACATTTTTTTCATATTTTGAACAATTTTTAATAACAAATTTTTCCTATGATAAGAAAAGATATTTTAGTAAGAGAGTACATTAAAAAATGGAGGAGGAAGCATGGAGAACACATCAGACAATCAGGAGAAAGAGAAAAAAACACGTGTCGGCAGGAAGAAGCTTGTAGTCACTGTCATAGGAGAAGCAGGGACGATGTATTACAGACAGACCCAGAGCAGCACAACACAGGAAAATGGCGGTTTGTGGGGACATCAGAACGGGAAAAATATGAATGAGAATCTGGTAACGGCATCAGGTACGACTTCCATTGGCGTGGATGCAGTGACTTTTGCAATTGATTTCTTGGAGGATACCAGTCTGTATGTGGAAGAAGTGTATGTTTCTTCAGGGGATGAAGTGGAAGCGGGTACGCAGTATCTGAAATTCACAGATGACAGTATAGAAGAAGCCAGAAGTGAATTGGAGACTGTGGCTAAAGAGGCGGAAATTTCATATCGAAGCGGTGTAATCACTACCCAGGAGAGCAAAATTGAAGCCAAGTATACATATCAGCAGGCTCTGTTGGATGCACAACAGGCGCAGCAGGTATATGAAGATGCGTTGGCAGCAGCACAGGCAACACTGGATGCAGCAGAAGAGACTTATACCGAAGCGCAGGATGACTATAATGAATACCTGTATAAGGTAGAAAACAACACTTTTTATAAAGATTACGAAGTAGAAGAGAAGAAAACAGCTTATGAAGAAGCATATGATCTCTATGTGAACAGAGTGGCTTATTGGGAGCTTACAGAAGATGAGCTGGATAGTCTGGATTCTTCTTCAAGTTCTATGACTGGCAGCAGTACGACAACCGTCAGTACAAGTACAACTGCCTCTGATAGTTCTGCGACCGCATCAGGCGGACAGGGTGATGCAGCAGGAGCTGGAGGCATGATGGGTGGTGGCTCAAGCGCGGCATCACAGGAAGAACAGGCAGCCAAGGCAGACAGACAATGGATATTAAAGACAGTAACACTTCTGGAAGAACGGATGGATGAGGCAGAAGATGAATATGAGCAGGCAAAGGAAGACTATGAAGATGAAATAGATGGTGCAGAGCTGAAATTGCAGAAATTACTGAATACCTATGAGTCCAAGCGGGAGGCATATGAAGCTGCCCAGATTGCTTATCAGAAAGAAATTCTAAGTGCCAAGACGACATATGAGACTACCCTTGCAAAAGGACAGACGGCACAGAATGATTATGATACACAATTAACGAGTCTGTCTGAAGCTTTGGAGAAGCTGGCAGATGCGAAACAGGAAGCAGAAGAGAATCTTGCATTATTTGAATCTTTAATAGGAGATGGCTATCTGTATACACAGGAGGCAGGAACAATTCTTATGTCCAGAGCAGAAGAAGGAGAGACACTGGCTGGTGGAGATATTGTCTTTGCATACAGCAATCCGGAGAAAATTACAGTTTCTGTTGCAGTATCGCAGGATTCCATTGCACAGTTAAGCGTTGGAGAAAGTGCAATGGTCATGATCTCTGACTATGGCAATTATAATGGCGTGATAGAATCTATTAATCCGGTATCCTCTTCTGACAGCAGAACGTCTGTTACCTATACGGTAGAAGTTGCACTGGATGGAGATGTGAGTGATCTGAGTGCTAATCTGACAGCTACGGTAATATTTGGCATGGATGCAGATAATGTACAGAATGAGGAGGTACAGCAGCCTCAGACAGAGATGGAAGAAGAGGTACAGACAGAAGAAAATACACAGCAGGGAGGAAGCGGCAATGAGTAAGAAAAAGATGAGTAAAAAGAAGAAGCTTCACATTCTGCTGTGGATTGTGGCAGTACTGGTAATTGCAGGAGCAGCAGGCTATACACTTTTTATCAAACCGATGATGGAACAGGAAGAAATCGTATACAGGGAAAACACAGCACAATATGGCATCCTTCAGAATGGTGTGACAGAGAGTGGTACAGTAGAATTTGGTGTAACTTCCCAGGTGTATGATCTGGATCTGTCCACAGAGGATGATGACGATGACGACGGTGATGATGACGAAGAGGAAGATTACCTGAAAGTAGAAGAAGTATATGTGGCTGTCGGACAGCGTATTTCGGAAGGTGATCCTGTGTATAAATTCACACAGAGCAGCATTGACAAGGTAAGAAAGACTCTGACTTATGCAAAGACGGAAGCGCAGATTGCACTGAATGAAGCCCAGACCCAGTATGATGTGGGCGTGCTGACTGCGGGATTGTCCTATGATGAGACAATGCTTGCTTCTTCTCTGGCAGAACAATCCTATAACAATACGATAGCGCAGTTGTCCAATGATCTGGCAGCGAAGACTTTGGAGATAGAGCAGCTTCTGGCTGATATTTATGACATTCAGTGTTCATTGGTAGATGATGATTACAGAGACCAGAGGGATGACCTGAAAGAAGCTTATGAGGATGCCATAGAAGATGTGGAGGATGCCAGCGAGGAATATGTGACCAACCGTATCACAGCAGCGCAGGCTTTCCGGACAGCCAAAGAATCCTATGAGAACTTCCTGGAGCAGTTCGATGAATCTAACGAGGAAATACAGGACAAGATCGATCAGGTCTATGAGATACAGGAAGAGATATTGTATACACAACAGCTTATGCAGAAGGATATTCTGGAAGCAAGCCAGACGTATGAGAGTGATACGTTAAGCGGAAGTATAGCGCAGAACACCTATGACAGCAGTCTTACAGGATATGAGAGCAGTCTGAAAAAGGCAAAAGAGGAACTGGATGATGCGTCCCAGCTTCTGTCTGATTTTGAAGAATTCATAGGAGATGGAACGATTTACGCACAGGGAAGCGGACTGATAACAGAGGTTGGCTTTTCCGAGGATGAATATCTGGAAACAGCAGGTGTATTGATCTCTTATGCAACAAGCGATGCCATGACAGTGTCAGTCGATGTATCAGAAGAAGATGTTGTGACCATGAAAGTAGGTGACAGCGTAACGCTTGCCTTTACAGCTTATGAAGATGAGACTTATGAAGGAATCATCCAGTCGATTACAACAACAGCAACCAGCAGAGGTACAGCTACAGTCAGTTATCCGGTGGTGATTTCCATTCAGGGTGATACTTCAAGGCTGTATGAAGGCATGACAGCAGATGTGACTTTCATTACAGAAGCTACGAATGCAGAGGTCATATATGTTCCAAGAAAAGCCATCGTGGAAGAGAATGGCAAGTACTATATGTATAAGAAGGAACAGGACGCATATGTATTAAGTCCGATAGAAACAGGATTTACAGATGGAGAAAACGTGGAGATCATCAGTGGACTGGATAAAGATGAGACATATTATATCGCAGGTGTTGCACTAAAGGAGGATAGCAATGGAGAAGAATAAGAAAATCTGGATAGGAGCCGGCTGTTCGATTGCAATACTTGGGATAGCTGCTACTACAGGCGTGCTGATCTGGAAGAATGGTCAGACAAGCGAAGTCACATATCGCGAAACTACGGTAGAATATGGGGATCTGACGGTTGGAATTACAGAAGATTCCACAGTGAACATTGGTACAGTATCTCAGACTTTTGACCTGGATATCAGTGCATTGGTGAGCAGTGATTCTTCCTCTTCATCCAGTACAAGTCAGAATGATTCCATGGGTGGAATGGGCATGCAGATGTTTTCTTTTGGTGGAGATACCTATACATCACAATCTCAGGAGATGGTAATTGATTCTGTACATATTACTGTAGGACAGGAGATACAGGCGGGAGATGTGTTGTATACACTGACTGAGGACAGCGTAGAAGAAATCAGAACGCAGCTGGAGGAAGACGTTGAGGATACTCTGGCAGATTATCAGGCATTGACAGTAGAACAGCAGCAATCCTATCTGACTGCAAAACAGGGTTATGACACATATGTCACAAATGGAAGTCTTGCAGAACTTACCTATAATAAAGAACTACAGGATCTTCAGGATAAAGTGGATGAGGCAGCAGATACTTTGGAAGAGAAGCAGAATCAGGTCAATGAGAACCTGGAAAAGCTTGTAGAATTACAGGAGGAGCTTACTTCTGCCAAGAAAGATCTGAAGGATGCAGAGGCTGCTGTATCTGAGAATCATGATAACCGTTACAATGATCCCTACTATTATACAGTTTATCTTAACACGCGGGACATGGCACAGACAATCGTTGATGAGATAGAGGAAGATATTGAGTCTCTGACAGATGAAAATGAGACCTTGCTGACCGAAATAGGTGAAGCGACCAGAAGCTGGAATGAAGCATGTGGAAATCTGGAATCAGAGAAATTGACAGCGCAGCAGACACTGGAGACAGACCAGTACTATGCTTCTGTTTCTTCTGAATGGTACAGCATACAGACGACAAGCCTTGATAATGAGAAACAGAGTGCATATGCAAGCTATGAATCAGCAGTGAAGAAACTGGATGAATTCAACAGCTATATCGTTGGAAATGACGTTATAGCTGAATACAGTGGAGTGGTTACGGAAGTTCCGCTGGAAGAAGGAGATGGAGTGACCAGAAATACAAGTCTGGTGACTTTATATGATGCATCTGACGTCACAATGGAGATTACAGTAAGTGAAGATGATTATAAGGCAATCGACCAGGATGGGGAAGTCAATATTACTTACACTGCTTATCCGGACGTAGTATATAATGGTGTCATTAGTGAAGTATCTGACGCAGCATATGACAGTAGTTCGGGAGAAGTATATTATACGATCACTGTTACCGTGCAGGGTGATGTATCCGGGCTGTATGAGGGCATGACAGGTGATGTAACCTGCGTTACCAAAGAGACAAAGGAAGTTACCTATGTGTCTAACAGGGCAATCTTTAGGGATGGCACAAGATCTTATGTTAAAGTCCGGGATGAAAATGGCAGCATTGTAGAAAAAGACGTTACAACAGGCTTCTCTGATGGTGTTAATGTAGAAATTACAGAAGGACTGTCACAGGGCGATACTGTTCTGATTGAAAGTAAGGTGAGCGAATCATGAGAATATCAGAATTATTAAGACTTGTATGGATGAACCTCTCACAGAATAAATTCAAGGTCATTCTGACAGCAGTAGGCATTATTGTAGGTTCTGCTACGATTATGATGGTGCTTGCAATCGGTACAGGTGGTAAGCTGGAAGTAGCGGAACAGTTCAAAAACTTAAATGCAGGGGCAATTGACATTTCTTACGAATCCAATGCAACGGAGTTTGGGTCATCAGGTGGTGGCTTTGGTGGAGGCCCTGGCGGTGGAGGAATGCCCAGTGGAGGCAGCATGCCATCAGGCGGCGGTATGCCGAGTTTTAGCGGTGGAGGAATGCCCGGTGGTATGAGTTTTGGTGATGATGATCGTATGAATCAGGAAAATATCACACTCAGCACAGATGATATGGAAGATCTGCTTGTATTTGTACCAGGCATTGCCGATGCTACGATTTCTTATACTACTACAGTAGATGTGGAAGGTGGAGATCTGGATTCTTCCAGCTCCTATACTATAGCCGGTGTAAAGTATAATTATGCCCAAATGAGTAACATGACCATGCTGGTTGGGGATTTTCTCACAGAGGAAAATGACGAAAATAAGGAAAAGTACTGCGTGCTTGGTTACACCGCAGCAAAAGAGATCTTTGGAAGTGCGAGTGAAGCCTATGAAAGCGTACTTTATATAGATGATAGACCTTATGTGGTAAGCGGTGTGCTGGATGAAATGGGCAGTGTATCTTCTGGAATCAGCCCGGATACAGCAGTATTTATTCCTTATGAGACTGGAATCAAGTATATTACAGGAGACAATGTGAGTCCCACGATCACTGTGATTGCAGAGGATGTTAATAATGTAGATAATGTGATTACAAATATTGAAACAGTACTGGCTGACAGCTATGCCAATGCAGAATTTACCATCTCTGATGCCGGCACGAAAATGAAAGCGGCATCCAAGTCGAATGAAACATTACAGATGTTATTAATTGCCATGGCGATCATTGTCTTTATCGTAGGTGGTATTGGAATTATGAATGTCCTGTTCGTATCAGTAAAAGAACGAACCAATGAAATCGGTATTCTAAAGGCACTTGGCTGTTCCAAGCGGGATATTTTACTGGAATTTCTAATGGAAGCGTGCTTCATGAGTCTGATTGGAGCCATACTTGGTGTGTTATTGGCACTTGGCATCACACCGGTTGTAGAGAGAATGTCGGTGCGTGTGGAACTGTCCGTATCAGGAGCTGTGCTTTCACTGGCGTTTGGCGTGATTACAGGTACGATATTTGGCTTCTATCCGGCGTATAAAGCGTCTACACTGATACCGGTTGTTGCCTTGAATCAGGAGTAGAGGAAGGAGAAGGTTATGTATCGGAAAAAGAAGAAAAAGGCATGGATATGGATATTGATAGGGTTAATCGTGATTCTGGTGGCAGGTGGTTTGGTCTATTATAAGGAAGTGGTAATGGCTGCTGAGGCTTCTGAGGAAGAGGAAATTGTACTGGAAGAGAATCAGGAATGGAAGTATTTTAAGATTACACAGATTCTGGGTAATGAGATGACAGCAACTGTAGTGCAGGAGGATGGTGAAGAAACGACAGAATCAGGCACTTGGATGATTCCTGTGGGAACGGAAGTGGTAACAAAGCTGGGAACGACTACGACTTTTGCAAGACTGGCGAGTGGAGATACGATTAAAGTATTGATGCAGAATGAGGATGATGGAACGCAGGATATTCTAAAGATTTGGATTGTAGATTTAACACAGACCTCCAATGGAGCACCGGATATGCAGGGAGCACCGGGAGAGGATGGTGCTATGCCGGGAGGTGATAACTAATGGCTAAGACAATAGAGATTAAACATGTAAATAAAGGTTATATGTTAGGTGAAGAGAAGGTTCCTGTTCTACGGGATATTAATTTTGAAGTAGAAGAAGGCGAATTTGTTGCAATTCTTGGACCATCCGGTTCTGGTAAGACCACTCTGATGAACATTATCGGTTGTATGGATATTCTGGATTCTGGTGAATATTATCTTCATGGCAGAGCCATTCATGAGATGGAAGAAAAAGACTTAACAGAGGTGCGAAATAAAGAAATCGGATTTATTTTTCAGAACTACCAGTTAATTTCCACGTATAATGTCATGCAGAATATCATTATGCCATTGCTGATCCGTGGCATGGGACACCGGGAAGCCAGTGAAAAATGCCAGGATATCGTGAAATTATTGGGTATTGATCATAGACTTGACCACAGACCCAATGAGCTGTCCGGTGGACAGAAGCAGAGTGTATCTATTGCCAGAGCATTGGCATCTGAACCGGCTATCCTTCTGGCAGATGAACCCACAGGTGCGCTGGATCGAGCCAGTGGTCAGGAAGTATTGAAGTTGTTCAGACAATTGAATGAAATGGGAAATACCATTGTTATGATCACCCACGACCTTAACGTTGCAAAGGCAGCACAAAGGATTGTAAAGATCGTAGATGGACAGTTGTCGCCATATGAGGAATGAAAGTGATTATTCATAGCGAAACAATTAACAGTGTGTTAATATAATTATAAGCAGAGAAATAAAAAAGAACAAATATTCCGAACATATGTATTGATTTGCTTTTGAATGTATGCTATACTTTTAATACAGATAATAAACAAAGGAAGATTAATACATGGAGACTAATTTATCAAAAGCAATTGATATTACAAATGATACTGCGAGGTATGATGAGAGTGTAAAAGAACTGCTTGCAGATAAACAGGTACTAGCTAGAATATTGAAGTACAGCGTAGAAGAATTTGCAGAACTGAGCCTGGATGAAATTATAAAAAGTATAAGTGAACCTGATATAGCAGGGATTCGAGTAGAACCGGGGATGACTAATCTGGGAAAGGTTGAGAAGCAGTCAGAGGAGGATTTTGTTCCGGGAGAAGGTAAAAATATATATGATATCCGTTTTGTTGCATATCTTGGAACAGAGATGATAAAATTTCTGATTAACGTTGAAGCCCAAAAGAGTACGAAACATTATGATTTGGGATATCATTTAGATAATCGGATTATTTTCTATTTATCAAGAATGATTTCTGCACAGAAAGAAATTGAATTTTTTAATTCGGATTATGATAACATCAAAGCAGTTAGAAGCATCTGGATATGTATGGATTCTAACGCAGATGAAGATTCTATTAACAGAATCCGGTTTGTGCAGGAGAATGTATATGGTAAAATGATGGAATTGGCTAATCTGGATAAGGTACAGGGAATTATTATTCGACTTAGGCAAAAGGAGAATGTAGAGAGTTCCAAGAACTATTTGATAGCTATGTTGGAAGAACTCTTGAAGAAAGGGGACAAAGAGAAGAAAAAGAAGAATCTCTCAAGTAACTTTGGACTTATTATGACAGAAGAAACCATAAGGAGGATTGATCATATGTGTAATTTGAGTGATTTAATAGTAGAGCAGGGAATAGAACAAGGAATAGAACAGGGCAATGTCCTGCATTTAATTGGACAGGTATGTAAAAAAATGAAAAAAGGAAAAACAGTAACCGAGATAGCGGAGGATTTGGAAGAACCTGCTCAGAAAATAGAGCAAATATACAAAGCCGCATTAAAATATAATGCAAATGAGAAGGAGAAGGATAAAATATATGCAGAATTGAATTAAATGACAGTTGCTTCTTTTCCTATCCAAAATAGTGGTCACGAACACAATGGGTTGTCCGTTGGACAGTTGTCGCCATATGAGGAATAAGAAAAAGCCATCTGTGCTCTATTGCAAGGGTGGCTTTTATTATTGAATAAGTTAAAAATGTCTGATAGTATATATTTAAAACAAAAGAAAAATAGTATATATTGGGAGGCACAAAGGTGTATAAAGTGGGTATATGTGATGACAATATTGCATTTGGAAGTCAGATGGAGAAGTACTTGGAGGAATATGCAAAAAGAGAAGCAATTCCTCTTGATATTGTTATTTTTGGTAGTGGGAGTGAATATTTAAAGTA
>ERZ780079.808-NODE-808-length-11728-cov-9.92984_pt1 | contig 11728 bp, 8 predicted proteins | sample MGYA00511087_ERZ780079 | MGnify/ENA primary metagenome ERZ780079 (study PRJEB29588, sample SAMEA2142583) | human gut metagenome | biome: human gut; feature: human-associated habitat; material: faeces | place: Denmark | collected 2008/2010 ... | reverse complement strand
CCGCGTCCGAGCCGCAGCTTCTCGCGCAGCTGATTCGTCCGCAGGGGCAGGATTTTCGCCTGCGTATCGCCTGATGATAAAGTGTTGTAATTCGACGCGAGGGCTGTCAATTCCTGCAAGAGCGCAGAGAAAATCATTTTCTCGTCCGGCCAGAGCAGACTGCCGCCCGTCTGCTTCATCGCAGCGACATTCAGCTGCACCGTCCGCTGTCCACGGAATTCGTTCACTTCCGGCGAGAACAGCACGTCCACGCGCTCATAGCCGCGGTCTGCCAAATCCCCCTGCTGGAAGCCGATGCCGCCGCGCACGTTCGCGCCGTCGAGCAGCGTCAGCTTCAGGTGCGCCCCGCCCACGCCGACGCGCCGCGCCTCCTGCACATGCAGTCCGCGCGCCATCAGCACCGGGTTCGGGTTGCCGTAGCCGGTCGGCTGAAGCTGATTCAATTCGTCGATGAGCGCCATGTTCACCGCTTCGAGCGGCACTTCGAGTTCGTACTCCTTCTGCGGGATGTAGCACGTCAAGTCGCAGTTGTCGCCCTGCGGGATGACGCGGTTGAGCAGCCGCCGCAGTTCCGGCACAAGCTCCGCGCGGATGGTCAGCCCCGCCGCCTGCGAATGCCCGCCGAAGCGCTCGAACAGCTGCCCGTGCCCTTCCGCCTGATACAGCGCCTTGCACGCCGTCAGCATCTGATGAATATCCACGCCGGGAATCGACCGGCACGCGCCGACGGCAAGGTCGCCGTGCTGACTTAACACAATCGTCGGGAAATGGTACTTTTCGCAGATGCGCCCCGCCGCCAGCCCAATCACGCCGTTGTTCCACTCCTGACCAAGGATGACGATGGCGAAATCCGTGCGGAAATTCACCTGCGCCGGAATCGCGGAAATCGCCTGTTCGACAATCTGCTTTTCCATCGCCTGACGCTCCTGATTCAGGCCGTTCAAGTGGGTGGCAATGGCAGTCGCTTCGGCTTCGTCCTTCGTCGTCAGGAGCTTGACGCACTGTTCGGCGGTTTCGAGCCGCCCGCCCGCGTTCAGTCTCGGCGCAAGGCGGAAGCCCAGATGCCCTGTATTGACGGGCTGGCTGACCTGCGCCAGCTCCATCAGTTTCTTCAATCCCGGACGCGCGCTTGTCCCCATGCGCATCATGCCTTCGCGGACGATGACGCGGTTTCCCTCCATCAGCGGCACAATATCCGCGACGGTCGCGAGGGCGGCGAGGTCAATCCGCTTTTCGACGCCATCCATGCCCAGCAGCGCCTGCGTGATTTTGAGCGCGACACCCGCGCCGCACAGCCGCTTGAACGCATACGGCTCAATCAGCGGATTCAGCACTGCATCGGCTTCGGGCAGCTTTTCCGCCAATTGGTGATGGTCAGTGACGATGACGGTCATGCCGCGCTTTTTCGCCAGCGCGACTTCCTCCAAATTGGTGATGCCGCAGTCCACGGTCAGCAGCAGTCGGCTTTCCTTCGCGAGCAGCTCCATCGCGTCGGCGTTCAGCCCATAGCCCTCTTCGTGGCGCGAAGGGATATACGGGCGGACGTGCTGTGCGCCGAGGTCGCGCAGGGTTTCAAGCATGATGCTCGTCGCGCAGATGCCGTCGACATCGTAGTCGCCGTAGATGGTGATGCCCCACTGCTCCCGGACGGCTTGGCGGATGATGGATACAGCCTTCTCCATGCCGGGCATGGTGGAGGGGTCAAGCAAATCGGTCAGGCGCGGATGAAGGAAGCGCTCCGCTTCCTCCGGGGTATTGACGCCCCGATAGCGGAGGAGGCTCGACATGCGCAGGGGCAATGTCCCGATGCGTTCCTTGCTCTCGATGCCTTTCTTGGTGTATCTTAGCATAATTGTCCTTTTTCGCGGTTGGCAGAGTTGGTTTTGCTGCCATACTGGTCTTGAGCATAGTTCCAGAGGGCATGGAAACGGACGAAGTCCGCGGTCGCCCTCTGGACTCCTTCGCCTGCCCTTCGGATGTTACGGGTCTGTTATGTTAGTTATTTTAGTTAGTGGACAAACAGCACACAAACTAAAAACTTCCAATAAAAATCAACTAACATGGGTGCGAACCGAAGGTTTCCAAAGGGCGATCGGAAAGCCCTTTGGTCGCCTCCGCAGAGGCGAAATCCCCTGCGCAAGGAGAAAAACAAGTTATTCTCGCAAAATCAATTGCGGTCATTGCGCTTGGCAATCAGGATAAGCCGCAGCAGCGACAGCAAGCTCGTCACCGCCGCCGCCACATACGTCAGCGCGGCGGCGCTCAGCACTTTCCGAACATTCCGCTCTTCCTCCGCGCCGGAAATGTACCCGCCTTCGGACAGCATCTGAATCGCGCGCTTGCTTGCGTCAAACTCCACCGGCAGCGTCACCAGCGCGAACACAGTCGATGCGGCGAACAAGCCGATGCCGATGTACACCAGCGGCTGCCACGCGAAAATCAAGCCGAGAATGAACATCGGCGTGGAGAGCGACGAAGAGATGTTCACCGCCGGAACGATGGCGGAGCGCAGGTTCAGCGGCGCGTAGTTCTCCAGCTTCTGCATGGCGTGGCCCGCCTCGTGCGCGGCGATGCCCATCGCGGCAATGCTGTTGCTGCTGTACACGCCGTCGGAGAGATTGAGAACTTCCTTCGACGGGTCGTAGTGGTCGGTCAGTTCGCCGGACACATGCCCGACGCGCACGCGGGTGTTGCCGTTGCGGCGGAGCAAATCCGCGACCATCTGACTCGCCGTCAGACCGCACTTGGCGGGAATCCGGCTGCACTGCGCATAGGCGCTTTTCACCTTCGCCTGCGCAATCAGGCCGAGAATCAGACCGGGGATAATCAGCAGATACGTCCAGTCCCAATAATAATAGTAGGGCATTTTGTTCATTCCTTTCTGAAATTCACCGGAAAGCATTTTTCCCGGTTTTCTCTTATCCTATCACATCTGCCGCGCAAGTGCAAGCGGACAAAAACGCCGAAAATGTTCAAATTGTGCGTTTTTCGTCCGCGAAAGTGGATTTTTTCTGATTCTGCCCGGAAAAGTCCGCTTGTTACATTGACGAAACGGGACAGAAGCGGTATAATAAATGTATGTGTGCCCATGCGGAATGAATCATTCATGCAGGGGACAAATTTCGTTTTTCGGCAGAAGGGAGGAAGCGCGGTGAAGCATGTGGGACGTGCGGTCTTTTTTGCGTGCCTGACGGCGCTTCTGCTGCTGGGGATGCGGCAGCTTGTCGTCGCCCCGGAATCCGCTTCTGCGGAATCCTCCCCTGCCCCGCCCGGTATTCCGGCAGTGATGACGGCTGCTTTGCCCGCACCGGAGAGCGCCGCGGCATCCGCATCCACCGCACAGGAGGCGCTGCACCGCCCTGCTGCCTTGCCAGCGCATCCCCCCATGCCGGTGCTGACCCGCGCGGATGGCTGCGGATGGCTCATCACCGGGCGAAGCTACGTCCGCACGGTGTACATCGCGTTCCATTTGGAGGGCAGCGCCGGATAGAGGGTGTCCGTTGACTGTCCACTTCCCCATGAAAAGAATGAAAGGAAGCATTCTCATGAAGAATACGAAGACGAAATCCATCGTCGCACTGGCCATCGTGCTGGTGCTGACCGTGGTCTTCGGCATCGTCGGCGTGACGGGCATGTCGTTCCAGGGCGGGCTGTGGAAGCTCCTGCCGTGGCTGCCGACGACCAACGCTGATGCTTGGCCGCAGGCCATTTCTCTGGGTCTTGACCTGCGCGGCGGCGTGTATGTGGAGTACAGCGCCGAAGCGCCCGAGGGCAACGACGCGAACTTCTCTGACCTGCTGGACGCGACCGTTTCCGCCATTCAGTCCCGTCTGACCGACAAGGGCTATGCCGAAAGCACCGTGCAGGTGCTGGGCACGAGCGGCATCCGCGTTGAAATCCCGGATGTGAGCGATCCGAGCGAAATCCTGAACCTGATCGGCGAACCCGCCCTCTTGGAGTTCAAGGATCCTGACGGCAACACCTTCATGACCGGCTCTGACGTCCGTCTGGCGCAGGCCGCCATGACGCAGGACGGTCAGTGGGCGATTTCCTTCCAGCTGACCTCCGCGGGCACGAAGCTCTTTGCCGACATGACAAGCCAGAACATCGGCAAGACGCTGGGCATCTATCTGGACGGCGAGAAGCTGATGGCGCCCACCGTGCAGTCCGCCATCACCGGCGGCTCCGGTCAGATTACCGGCAACTTCACGATGGATCGTGCGCAGACCATCGCCGCGCAGATTCAGTCCGGCGCGCTGCCGCTGGTGCTGACGCAGCAGAAGGTTGATACCGTGTCCGCCACGCTGGGCGATAATGCGCTGTCCACCTCCGTTTTCGCTGCCATCATCGGCATCGCGCTGGTCATGCTCATCATGATTGTCCGCTACCGCCTGAACGGCGTGGTCGCCTCCTGGGCGCTGTGCATTTACACAATCGTGCTGTTCTGGGTGCTGGCTGTTTTCCCCGGCATTCAGCTGACCCTGCCGGGCATTGCCGGTATCGTGCTGGGCATCGGCATGGCGGTAGACGCCAATGTCGTTATCTTCGAGCGCTTCAATGAGGAAGTCCGCACGGGCCGCAGCCTGAAGGTTGCCCTCAAGACCGGCTTCCACAACGCGCTGAGCGCCATCATCGACGCGAACGTGACCACCATTATCGCCGCCATCGTGCTGATGATTTTCGGCACCGGCTCTGTGCAGGGCTTCGCCAAGACGCTGCTGCTGGGCGTTATCGTGTCCCTGTTCTCGGCGCTGCTGGTCACTCGCTTCCTGATGAAGCAGTTTATCCAGCTCAAGAACTGGAACGTGAGCGCTTTCACCTCCGGCGTTCAGTCTGCAAAGGAGGCCAAGTAATATGACAATCAAGAATTACTCCAAGCAGTGCCTGATGATTTCTGCCGGCATCATGGTGCTGGCGCTGCTGCTGAGCCTGTTCGGCATGGGCATCAACGTCGGCATTGACTTCTCCGGCGGCATGTCCATGCAGTACACCATGGGCGAAGCCGTCACGCAGTCCGACATCGAGGGTGTGCTCAACGGCATCGGTCTGAAGGACTACGCCGTGTCCGTGCAGGGCACAGGCAAGGATTCCATCAATATCCGCATCAAGGCGATTGACGAAGACGGCGTGCAGGGCGTGCAGGCTTCCATTACCGAAGCGCTGCAAGCGAAGTACCCGAACGCCGCCATCTACGGCGACGTGAACTACGTCGGCCCGGTTGCCGGTGCGACGCTGCTGCGCAACGCCTTCCTGTCTGTGCTGATTGCCGCGCTGTGCATGCTCATCTACATCGCCATCCGCTTCGACTTCAACTCCGGCGCGGCGGCGGTGCTGGGTCTGGTGCATGACGTGCTGATCATGCTGTCCTTCATGGTCATCCTGCGCTCCTTCGTGCAGATGAATTCTTCCTTCATCGCGGCGATGCTGACGATTGTTGGCTACTCCATCAACAACACCATCATCATCTTCGACCGCATCCGCGAGAACGCCCGCAAGATGCCGTCCTCCACGCCGCGCGTGGACGTCGTCAACCGCTCCATCAAGGAGTGCCTCGGCCGCACCATCAACACCACGCTGACCACGCTGGTGACGATCGTCTGCCTGTACATCTTCGGCGTTTCCTCCATCCGCGAGTTCGCCCTGCCCATCATCGTCGGCATCATCTCCGGCGTGTACAGCGCGAACATGATCAACGGCTACGTCTGGGCGTTCCTCGAAGAGAAGAAGCGTGCCAAGAAGGCCGCCAAGGCGTAATTTCTCCTACTCTACCCTCACTGGACGGTGCAGTTTCGAGCTGCACCGTCTTTTATTATGGAGATTTTCTCGTCCGCACAAGAAAAAGGGCTTGGAAAAGCATCATGCGCTCTTCCAAAGCCCTTTATTTATCTTGATATGCGCCCCGCATCAGCACGATGCCGCATACCCCTTCTCGTCCTTCATGATGTGCACAATCGTGCTGTTCGTGCTGCCCATGCCGACGCAGACCAGCTCGCCGAGGTGCGCAATCAGGCGGTCAAAGCTGTCATCCAGAATGCCGTCCTGCGCGTGGATGCCGCCGCCTTCCAGCGCCAGACACGCCGCTTCCACCGCAAGTCCCGCGCTCAGGGCAACCTTGCTCGCGCAGCCCTCCTTCGCGCCGTCGCAAATCATGCCGCTGACCGAGCCCAAGATATTCCGCGCAGCCTGCACCATCTCGCCTTCGCCGCCGCCCAGCAGGTACACGCCCCCCAGCGACGCGCTCAATCCTGACGCCACGCCGCACGCGCACACGCTCGACAGGGGGCCGATGAAGCTTTTGATGTACACGTTCGCCAGCGCCGCCAGCGCAATCGCACGCAGTTCCTTTTCCTCCGGGATGCTGAAATAGCGCGCCGCCGCATCCACCGTCAAAAAGAGCGTGATGCCCTGATTGCCGCTGCCCGTCGCGGTCATCACCGGCAGCGGAACGCCGTGCATCCGCGCGTAGGACGCCGCGCCCGCCATCCGCTTCGCCGACGCGCAGAGGGACGGGTCATCCAGCGTGATTTTCGGCAGAACGCAGTGCGCCAGCTCATCCGACATCGCGCGGTCGTAGATGGTTCGGTTCATCGTCAGCGCGTCGCGGAGGAACGCCAATTTATCCAGCGCAACCGTGTCCGCAAAGGCGATAAATTCCGCCAGCGACCCGCAGTGCGCGCCGCCTTCCTCCACCGATTCCTGCTCGGCAGGCGCTTCGGTAAACGGCGCATGTTCGACAAGGGCGATATGATCGTGCGCACCCACCGTGACCACACGAACCGCGTCGCAGTCCGTTCGCAAAATCGTTTCAATATATAATCCGCTCACGCCGTCGACGATTTCGACTTTCACGCAGCCGCGCAATGCCTTTGCTGCCGCCAGCTGCTCCGCCGTCACCGTGTGCAGCGCGTTCATGCCCGCGTCCGCGTCGCCCGCCGTGATGCCCAGCGCCACACACAAGTCCACACCGCGCTCATCCGCGCCCGGAATACCCACGCCCATGGCGTTTTTGAACAGGTACGCATCCAGCCGCGCCGTCACCTGCGTGACAGTCCCCTGCGCCGCCTTGCGCGCCGTCGCCGCGTTGAGGGCAATTGCCGCCGGTTCCGTACAGCCGGTTGAGGGGGCAAGCGAAGCCCTGATCATCCGCAGACATTGCGTTTCATCCATCCGAAAGTTCCTCTTTTCCACCCGGCGCGATGCCGGATTTGCTTTTTCCAAGAACACAATTCGCCCTCAAACCGCGAAATTCCTGCCGAAAACCTTTCTTTTTGCAAAAATCGCCTATTTCGTTTGTGAAAAAAGCGTCATTTCCCCTTGCCAACCATCGTTGGGGTATTGTATAATAAAATATACGGCAGATGCTTCTTCTGCCATTTCGACCAAACGAATAAGGAGGAGAACCATGAAGAAGTTCCTTTCTCTCCTGCTGGCGCTGACGATGCTGCTGACGCTGTGCGGCGCTGCGAGTGCGGAGGCCGGCGTCTTTACGGGCGTGGGCGACAGCGAAATCGGTGGCAAGGGCGCCATTGAAGTGGCTGTGACCGTGGATGAAAACGGCGCAGTGACCGCCATCGAAGTGACCAAGAATGGCGACACCGCCGGCATTTCTGATCCGGCTGTGGCGCAGATTCCGGGTCTCATCGTCGAGCAGCAGACCGCGAACGTTGACGCGGTTGCGGGCGCGACCAAGACCTCCGATGCCATCATGGCGGCTGTGCTGGACGCTGTGACCAAGGCGGGTCTGGACACCGTGAAGTGGTCTACGAAGGTGGAGACTGTCGTCGAAAAGGCGGAGGACGTCACCATCGAGACGGAAATCGTGGTCATCGGCGGCGGCGGCGCTGGTCTGGCGGCGGCTGTGCAGGCGAATCAGCTCGGCTCCAAGGTGCTGGTGCTGGAAAAGATGGGCAAGGTCGGCGGCAATACCATCCTCGCTGGCGGCGCGCTGAATGCAGTCAACGACCGCTCTGAGCAGGCGATTGCTTACAACGACTCTGTCGAATGGCACTACACCCAGACGCTTTCCGGCGGTGACTATCAGGGCGACCCCCTGCTGGTGCACACGCTGGTGAGCAATGCGTGGGACGGCGTGCAGTGGCTGATGGATCTGGGCATGGAGTTCCAGGACGAAACGGCTGGTCTGTTCACCGTGACCGGCGGTCTGTGGCCGCGCGCCCACAAGCCGGTTGAACCGCTGGGCACTGGCTTCTTCAAGGCCTACATGAACTACATCGACAGCCACGACAACGTGGACGTGATGCTGAACACCCGCGCGACCGAAATCCTGGTGGACGAAAACGGCAAGGCTTGCGGCGTCGTGGCGACGGGCGAAACGGGCAACACCGTGACCGTCAAGGCGTCCAAGGGCGTCGTTGTGGCGACGGGCGGCTTCGCAGCGAACGTCGAACTGCGCAGCGCGTACAACACGCAGTGGGCGGATCTGGGCGACAGCATCAAGAGCACCAACCACGCGGGCGCGACCGGCGACGGCATCAAGATGATGCAGAAGCTGGGTGCTGACTTTGTGCAGATGGGCAACATCCAGCTGCTGCCGCTGGGCGACCCGGTGACCGGCTCCCTGTCCGGCAACATCGAGCATGACGTGGAAACCCGTATCTTCATCAACAAGGAAGGCAACCGCTTCGTCAACGAGGGCGGCCGCCGCGACGACATGACCAACGCCCTGTTCGCACAGACCGATGCGTACATGTGGATCGTCATGGACTCCGACACCTATCCCACGGGCGACGAACGCAACAACTTCGGCGAAACCGCGAACCAGCTGGTGGAAGCCGGCCGCGCGGTGAAGGCGGACACGCTGGAAGAGCTGGCGGAAAAGATGAACGTTCCGGCGGATGCGCTGATTGCGGCGGTCACGGAGTTCAACCGTCACGCAGAAGGCGGCGATCTGGCGGGCACGCCGGACGAATTCGGCCGTACCCTCTACAAGACCCCCATCGACACCGCGCCCTTCTACGCGGCTGCCCGCGTTCCCACCGTGCATCACACGATGGGCGGCGTGCGCATCAACACCAATGCGCAGGTGCTGGATGAAAACGGCAACGTGATTCCTGGTCTGTATGCTGCGGGCGAAGTGACCGGCGGCATCCACGGCGCGAACCGTCTGGGCGGCAACGCACTGACCGACACGGTCGTCTTCGGCCGCATCGCTGGCGAATCCGCTCACTACGAGAAGTAATCTCGCATTCCCAGAGGCTCGGAGGAAACTCCGAGTCTCTTTTTCGTGCATTTTTCCGCTTTTCCATTGTAATTTCCTCAAAGGCATGGTAATATAATACTATTTCCAGATAAGAATGCGCCAAGATGCGCCGCGAATTTTTCATTCTGGCTAACGTGAATGAAACGCAGCGTAGCAGCGCTACGCTAAGTGGAATGAGCGGACGCCAGAATGGAAAAGGCGCAAGCAGATGGCGCAGGTGAATCTGGAAATAGTATAACAGAAAAGCCATGAATCGAGGTAGAGTAAGGATGCGTTCCATTGTCAGCCGCTGTGCTGCCCTGCTGTCAGGCGCTTTCCTGCTGATGAACAGCGTTCCTGCTGCTTTTGCAGAAGAGCCAAACACAATTGTTCAGAAGGAGGCTCACACCATGCAGCCGTACCGTCAGATGCTCACAGAACTTGCACCGGATGCTGTTTTTGCGCGGCAGGAGGGTGTTTCCTACCCGACGTTTCAGAAGTACACCTACTATTCACGCACAGCGCATCGGGATACCCCGGTCAACGTGCTGCTGCCGACGGATTACGATGAGCAGCGTACTTATCCTGTCCTGTACATTCTCCACGGCTACTGGGACACGCAGGACTGGATGGCGCGCGATGCAGTCGGACTGAATGTCATGCTGGGCAATCTCTGGGCATCCGGCGAGGCAGAAGAAATGATCGTCGTTCTCCCCTACATCTTCTGCGACCAGGAGCTTCGTTCCTGCACAGGCATGAACCTGCGCAATTCGCTTTGCTATGACAATTTCGTCAACGACTTGACGGCAGATTTGATGCCCTTTATCCAGCAGAATTTTGCCGCCGCGACGGGGCGCGAGCAGACCGCTATTACCGGCTTTTCCATGGGCGGGCGTGAGTCTCTGTTCATCGCCCTGACGCATCCAGAGTTGTTCGCGTGGGTAGGTGCAGTCGCACCAGCCCCCGGTTTGACACCGATTCCCGGCTCTGCTGATCATCCGGGGCAGCTTCAGGAATCGGAGCTGACCTTCGGAGACACAAAGCCGGAGCTGCTGCTCATCAGCGCTTCCCGCGCTGACGGTGTTGTTACGTCCGCACCTTCGGGCTATCGACAAGTTCTTCAGCTCAATGGTGAAGAGCTCGTTTGGCATCAGCTGACAAATACACAGCATGACCATACCAGCGTCAAGCCGCACTTGTACAACTTCTGTCGAATGATTTTCCGCCGCGAATGACACGTTCCGTCGTAAAAACACCAGCAGTACAGTCATTCGCTTGCAATCAGCCGCATTTCGTCCTATAATAAAGGCGAAATCCACCAAAAGGAGTGTATGAGCAATGAGCAAGCAGAACATCGACTGGAGCAATCTCGGCTTCGGCTATATCAAGACGGATTATCGCTACGTTTGCCGCTACAAGGACGGTCAGTGGGACGAAGGCGGGCTGGAAACCGACGCAAACATCACCCTGAATGAGTGCGCTTGCGTCTTCCAGTATTGCCAGGCGTGCTTTGAGGGCATGAAGGCGTATTATACCAAGGACGGGCATATCGTTTGCTTCCGCCCGGACATGAACGCCAAGCGCATGGCGGACAGCGCCGTGCGGCTGGAAATGCCGCCCTTCCCGGTGGACAAGTTCGTGGACGCGGTGAAGCAGGTTGTCGCGGCGAATGCGGATTTTGTGCCGCCGTATGGCACGGGCGCGAGCCTGTACATCCGCCCGTTCATGATTGGCACGAACAGCGTCATCGGCGTGAAGCCCGCGACGGAGTTTGAATTCCGCATTTTCTGCACGCCTGTCGGCCCGTACTTCAAGGGCGGCGCGAAGCCGATTGCCATCAAGGTGAGCGATTACGACCGCGCAGCCCCGCACGGCACGGGCAACATCAAGGCGGGTCTGAACTACGCCATGAGCCTCCACGCAATTATGGAAGCGCACCGCGAGGGCTTCGCGGAGAATATGTATCTTGACGCGGCAACCCGCACGAAGGTCGAAGAAACCGGCGGCGCGAACTTCATTTTCGTCACCAAGGACGGCAAGCTGGTCACGCCCAAGAGCGACTCCATCCTGCCCTCCGTCACCCGCCGCAGCCTGCTCGTTGTGGCGGAAAAGTACCTGCACATGCCGGTGGAAGAGCGCGAGGTGTGCTTCTCGGAAGTGCCGGATTTCGCGGAATGCGGCCTGTGCGGCACGGCGGCGGTCATCAGCCCGGTCGGTCTGATTAACGACCACGGCAAGGAGATTCGCTTCCCCTCCGGCATGGACGAAATGGGCCCCGTGCTGACGAAGCTGTACACGACCCTGCGCGGCATCCAGCAGTGCGAAATCGAAGCGCCCGAAGGATGGATTCTCAAGATTCAGTAACGGAAAACTGCGCAAAGGCGCAATAGTTGGTTCTTCACGGAAAGTTGTGGGAGCAAACAAGGGCTTAGGCGAAGCACCAAAAAGCTGCACGCGGAAGGAGCATGAAAGCGCGACCAACTCAATCGCGAAAAGGGGTCAAGGGGCAATTGCCCCTTGCAGGGTCAA
>ERZ780079.799-NODE-799-length-11828-cov-3.84566_pt1 | contig 11828 bp, 11 predicted proteins | sample MGYA00511087_ERZ780079 | MGnify/ENA primary metagenome ERZ780079 (study PRJEB29588, sample SAMEA2142583) | human gut metagenome | biome: human gut; feature: human-associated habitat; material: faeces | place: Denmark | collected 2008/2010 ... | reverse complement strand
GACGTCACTCAGCCGGAGCCTGCAAGCAATTTTGCGCATAAATCTTGACGGGACCTTTGTGTTTCAGTTTTTCCAATTCTTCGCTCACGGGCAACTTCTCCTTTCTGATAATGGGCAAAACAAAAGCGACCAACTTTTTACGGTTGATCGCCTTTGGGGTTATTGGTATCTCGCTTTACACGTTTCTGTATATCCAGTTTTCCAGACTATCCTTACGACACGGAACAACCTCAACGCCTAATCCTACAATCAGCGTACTCGAACTGGGCGTAACCTGTACTGCTACTACGGGCTTTCCGATAGAGATAGCGTATTTGATTTCATCGATTGACATTCCATTATTGTTTGCGGGACGATTCGAGCAAACGACAACGCTTGCATAGCGTATTTGCTTTTGAATCTGCGGGTCAACATTGTAACGCCTATCAATACTATCAAAGGGAGAACTTGCTGGAACCGAATAGTCGCGGACTTTGTATTTTGTCCTATCCAACAAGGCGCTTATCGTAGAGTAATCATCATTATTCCATCTGTGCGGTATAAAGACATTGATCATTTATGTACCTCCTAAATTATTTGTTCATCAGAATGAGTTCATGGTTGGCTGATGGATGGTTGGTTACATCTTTGGAGTGTTATGAGAATGAAAATCACTACATAAAGAACGCAAAAAGCATAAGGCAAGACTTTTTCCAACTTCGTGCCCTCAATGTATTTTTTGCTTTTCTTTAGGGACTGCCATTCATCAGAAAAAGCAGAAACAGGCAAACTCTGTTCTAATTTGTTGATGACCTCAAACTTTGCCCTGTTCAGTTCTCTGAAATTTCTGATAAAGAAAATCCAAACGACGCAGACAATGATGCCGGACACGAGCAACATAATGGTTTTTGCGTCCCAAATAAAGGAAGCAGCTGCAACGATTGCAAGATTCAGCGTAACAAAAAGATTGTTCATCGCATCTCTACGCTGACTGACCGCATTTGCCATCTCAACGCAGGTCTGCCATTGCGTCAACAAGGTTTCTTCGCTTTTATCCGTGCCAATTTCAACTGATTGCTCTTTTTCATCCATCTGAACACCTCCCGTTTATACCTGTTTGTCATTTTCGCAGAGTTCTTTCAACGCTCTTCCTCTGCTTTAAGTTCCGCAATTCCCAGCCCGAAGTATTTCTCAAAGAACACTTTCAGCTTCTCAATGATGCCTTGCTTCTTTTTGGCTCTGCTGCCACCGCCGAAGCGTGATACAGGGGGCATGAGCTTATCAATCTCTGTTCCTGTAGTTTTCAATGCCCCATCACGAAACGCATTGGCAACAAACTTTCGGGTTTCTTCCGGCTTCAGCTTTTCACTCGTGATGATTTCGGTCAAGTCTGTTTCCTCCTGCTCCAGAACAAATCTGCGCCAATCGTCAGTAACCTGCGTATCAACATTGACCTGACTGATGAATGCTTCGATGAGCTCTTTCTTGCTGCGAAGCTGCATACTTGCATCTACCGCCTTGCGGATGGAGGTAAGGATTTCTTTGTCCTTGCAGTTGCCGTCATGGTATTTTTCGACCAGCATAAGTATGTAGTCGATGTTGATTTCCACCTGTTTGATAAGCTCGATTTCAAATTCGATATCGTCCGTAATATCTTCCTTTTCTGCATCGCCCTTTTTGCGGTACTTGTCGTAGAGGTCAAGATAGATGCTCTGATAATTCTGCAAATCCCTTGCGGCAATACTGTCCATTTCCTCAAACTGGTCAAAGGATGAGAGAATATTTCTCATGCTGAGGATAGTGCCGAACAATCTGATAAAATCTTTCTCTGCCTGGTCTCCGATAATTTGAGTGTCGAGAGGATATTCAGCTTCCAGTTTTTCAAGCAAATCTACATAGCCGGGATGATACTTGCCGTCATTATCTTCATAGCCGTTCCAGTAATCATTGAAGCTCTTGAGCAGAACAATGCCGCTTGCATTCTTATCTCCAAAGAGAGCGATTGCATCATCCGTAGCCTTCTGCAAATCACGGAAGCAGACAATGTTGCCGTAGGTCTTGACGGAGTTCAGAATACGGTTGGTTCTGGAATAGGCTTGTATCAGTCCGTGCATTTTCAAATTTTTGTCCACCCACAAGGTGTTGAGCGTTGTAGCATCGAAGCCTGTGAGGAACATATTCACAACAATCAGAAGATCCACTTCACGGTTCTTCACTCGCATGGACAAGTCTTTGTAGTAGTTCTGGAACTTATCCGAGGAAGTATCAAAGTTCGTGTTGAACGCAGTGTTGTAATCCTGGATTGCGCTTTCAAGGAAGTCACGGGAGGTCTGGTCAAGTGCATCGGTGTCGAAGCCTTCCTCTTGCAGAACATCTTCGGGGTCATCCTCGTTCGCGGCGTAGCTGAAAATGGTTGCAATCGTAAACTGTCGATGACTTTCGGCAAGCTGCTTCTTGAACTCCGTATAATATTTCATCGCCATGGGGATGGAGCTGACAGCGAACATAGCATTAAAGCCCGCCATACGCTTGCCCTTCAAGGAATAGAAGCTGTTGCGTTTGGTTTTCTGGTCAAAATGCTCCAACGTGTATTTGACGATTTCCCGAATACGCTCCGGCGCACCCATCGCCCGTTCAATGTCGATTGCTGAAACATTCTTGTCCTTGATGTTTTCTTTTTCCTTGACCGTATTCACATAGTCGATACGGAACGGAAGCACATTGCCGTCATTGATAGCGTCCACGATGGTGTAGGTGTGGAGCTGGTCGCCAAAGGTCTGCGGCGTGGTCAGCAGCTCCATGTGCTTGCCTTTTCCTGCATTGGCGGCGAAAATCGGCGTGCCGGTAAAACCGAACAGGTGATATTTCCTAAACGCCTTAACAATCTTGGCGTGCATATCTCCGAATTGGCTACGGTGGCACTCGTCAAAGATGATAACGCAATGCTTGTTGAACACCTCATGTCCTTTGTTCTTGGTCACGAAGTTGTCCAGCTTCTGAATGGTCGTGATGATGATTTTATATTGATGATAGCCGCCTTTTTCATCTCTGTCCTCAAGCTGCCGCTGCAATATCCTTGTGGAAGCGTTGCTGTTGGCAGAGCCTTTTTCAAAGCGGTCATATTCTTTCATGGTCTGATAGTCCAGGTCTTTTCTATCGACCACGAACAGAACCTTGTCCACATAGGGAAGTGCGGATGCAAGCTGTGCGGTCTTGAAAGAAGTCAGCGTTTTTCCGCTTCCTGTGGTATGCCAAATATAGCCGCCTGCGTCAATCGTTCCGGTCTTTTTGTAGTTGGTGGAGATTTCGATGCGGTTCAAGATGCGCTCGGTGGCTGCAATCTGATAGGGACGCATAACCATCAGAATTTCTTCCGTTGTGAAAACACAATACTTGGTCAGCACATTCAGAATGGTGTGCTTGGCAAGGAAGGTTTTCGTAAAATCAATCAGGTCGGCAATCACCTTATTGTTGCCGTCTGCCCAGAAGGAAGTAAACTCAAAGCTGTTGCTGGTTTTCTTCGATTTCTGTTTTGCAGATTCGCCCATTTCCTTGATGTGGCTGTTTCGGGTGGTGTTGGAGTAATACTTGGTATGGGTTCCGTTGGAGATAATGAAAATCTGCACATACTCATACAAGCCGCTTGCCGCCCAGAAGCTGTCTCTCTGGTAGCGCTTGATCTGGTTAAAGGCTTCACGGATTGCAACGCCACGGCGTTTCAGCTCCACATGGACAAGGGGCAGACCGTTGACCAAAATGGTCACATCGTAGCGTGTGTCATGGTTGCCCTCGTTTTCCTCGTACTGATTGATGACCTGCAAGCGGTTGCTGTGAACGTTCTTTTTGTCTATGAGCTGAATGTTCTTGGAAGTTCCGTCATCCCTGCGGAGTACCTTTACATGGTCGGTCTGAATGGTGCGGCTTTTCTCAACGATGCCTTCGTTGGCATTGGCAAGCACTTCCGTGAAGAAACGCTTCCATTCACTGTCGGTAAAGGGGTAATCGTTCAGAAGCTCCAACTGCCGTCTGAGGTTGGCAATCAGACTGTTTTCGTCGTGGATGGTAAGATACTCGTACCCTTGCGTGGTCAGCAGCCGGATGAACTCCTTTTCAAGAGCGACTTCGCTCTGAAAGCTGTCAGAGCGTGCGCTTTCCGGCGTATATTCAGCCACTACGGTGCTCTCGTTGCTGGCTGCTATAATGTTATAGGTGCTCATGCGGCGACCTCCTTCGTTTACTGCTCCTTGAAGGTCAGCAGTTTATCTCTGTAATATTCGTATTGCTTTGTCCTCGCTTCGATCTCTGCCGGTAAGCCGAAAGTCAGGTCGTTGCAAAGGGCGTCAAAGCGGTCAAGGATTCCAACGATTCTTTCTTGTTCTCTGATAGACGGGAGTGGAATGGGAATGCTGTTCAGATTCTTCTGGTTCAGCTTTGGCTGCGCCCCGCCGGAAATATACGGAGAAAGGTCAATAGAGTTCAGATAGAACTCGACATACCTTCTCGTTGCGTAGCAGTCAAACTTCAACACATGGGCATGGTTGTTTACCCAATTTTTCCCTGAAATAGAGAACGCAATCGGTGTGCTTCTTGCTACAAGGTTGTTGCCATCTTCTGATACAAGCAAGTAGTCTCCATCGAAGATATAACTGCTCACATAGTCGACAATGCCGGATGCGCCATAATAGGGGTACTCACCAGCTTCGCGGTTTCCACTTGTAACGGGCTTTCTCCTACTGTCATGGTTTTCAGAAATAGTATTCAAGGTTACAGTAACATAACCGAAAACATATTGACACAGCCGAATCAGCGCATTATACTCGTCTGTCTGTCTGTCTGTCTGTCTGTCTGTCAAGATTGTCTTGTCGGTTGCCGCATAAGTCAAGAGGGCATCACGATAGAACTCATATTGCTTCTTGCGGGCTTCAATCTCCGCAGGCAGACCGATGTTCAGGTCGGAACAGATAGAATCAAAGTTATCCAACACACGAACAAGGCGTTGTTGAACTTCAAGTGGAGGAAGTGAAATATACACTTTCCCAATATCATCCTTATTGATTTTTGTTGGTGTTGCATCCCACAAAATGCGCTTAGCTAACTCTTTACGTCCCCAGCCACTTTCAAGATAATATTTCAAATATTTGCTATCAAGAATAGATTGTTCGGGTCTCAGCAATGCTAGGGAAACATAGTACGCCAAATCATCATTTCTATCCACAACCGTACATCTTCCGATAACACCTGCGGTAATGCGAGTCATAAACACATCGCCAATTCTTGGCTTGATTCTATATTTTGAAAAATCCTCTGCTGAAATATACTTGGTAGTTCCGTAAAGGTCATCAATGTTCTCTACGCTAACAAAAGGGACTCCGCTATTGGTATATTTAGGTGTTTGATGTGTTCCATCGTACACTTCACAAACAGAGCCAAGTTTAACATTTTTTATTTCAATAGAGGACTTCAATAGAGTATCACGATAGTATTCATACTGCTTCTTCCTCGCTGTAAGCTCCGCTGTAAGCTCCGCTGTAAGCTCCGTGAAATTGTCCAGAATACGGACAATTTCACTCTGCACCTCAAGCGGCGGTACAGGGATTTCCAATGATGCAACGGTAGATTTTGCAAGTGCAGGTATCCCTGCACCATACTGACATTCCTGCAATTTATATTCTTTAGACTTCACAAAATGGAACAAATAACGGTTCAAAACATTGTTCGTAGGTTTAAGTACATAACAATGTGCGCCAGCCCAAAACTTAGTATCAAGCCAATTAACAAATCCAGCGGATGCTCCGCCTTGCGAAATGGTAATAGTCTTTTCTTCTTGATTGTACTGCTCAATATAGCCAGAAGGGTTTATACCTCCGTTAATAACAGGATATGTTCCTTCATCGTGCATATCTTTTTTATTAAACTGGATACCCTTTGAAATCAAGCATACAGTTTCTAATGCAACATACGCAACCCCATCCGGGCAGTATTGCTGAATCAGTTCATCCAGCCTACTCATTTATCTTCACCTCTTTCTTCATTCCAACCAAGCACAGTAATAGCATCCAATAACTCTTTATGGTTGATTACATTTTCAAGGATTCCTATTACAAGCCTATGTAGGGCTTCGAAACTCTTCAATCCCGCCTCTTCATCATACTCCCCATGAACGACGCCGCTCAACTCTCGAAACAGTTTATATCCGTTTGCAGAAAATTCTTTTGGGATTGTCGAGCATTTTTCATCCACCTTTTTTAGTAGCTCAGAGAAGTTCTTTGGGTTCCCGCCGTCATATTGGGCATATTCAATATTGACTGCTTCCGCTGTTTTCACTGTTAATTTTTCAAAGATTTTTCTCAGGTATACGACTGCACCTGCTCCTAATCCGTCGGTATATGCCTGCATGGCGTTGTCTAATAACGGAGTAAACTCCCCGTAGCGATTGTCATTAATGCGAACCATATCGGATAACTTCACGCTTTTCTTCAATATGCGTATAGCAGGGGCTTGCCCTGTTATATCATTTTTGCTCTCTATCAAAAACCATGCCGGTATGGAAGAACCGCACCCGCAAGTCAAAACGCAATCAACACTGATTAGATTTTTGCTCACAAAAATACATGTCAGCTTGGGACTTGACCAAAAAGTCCTTATATCCTCGCATGAAACGCAAAAGTAGTTCAATGCAACACTTCCAGTGGAAATGTCAACCTTTTGACCTGCTTTTCCAACTTTGTTTTGCAAGAATGCATCAACTTGAACGTATTCCTTATTGGGCGGTTTCGACAAAACATCTGATAATCTCATAAAGTTTATTCACCGCCATTCTCCGCTTCCGGCAGTTCGTTTGTGTATGAATCTTTCTCCAGCAGTATCCTGTCGAAGTCGCTTTGATACAACCGATCCTGCACGATGCGATATTTTTCAAACTCGCTCAGGGCGTGCTGTTCTGCAATTTTGGCAGAAATGCTGCCCGCATTGGTCAGGATTTCCTTTCGGCTCAGCCGAAGAACACCCTCGAACTGTTCTGCCCAGTCCTCCATCGTCATAGGAACTTGTTCCTCAGCTCTTAGCTCTGCCAAATCAAGATAGGCGTTGACGATTCTCGCCATCGCAGAAAGCTCTTCCTGTGTCAGATAATTCTTGGCAATCACTACATCGAATTTCTGAATTTTGCCGTTGGGGGCATCCTTCCAAGTGGTCAGCCCCATGTGCTCTTTGCTGCTGTCGGCACGGCGATAAATGGTCTCCGCCGCCGTTTCGCCGTGAATTGCCCAATGGAGCTGATTCTGCACCCGTGCGAAAAACAGTCTTGTCGTTTCTGCCTTGGCATCGTAGTCAATACTGGTGGCATAGATGTCGGTGATCTTCTGGTAAAACCGCCGTTCCGAAAGACGAATCTCACGGATGCGTTCCAGCTGTTCCTTAAAATAATCCTTTGTCAGAATGGTGCCGCCGTTTTTCAGCCGCTCGTCATCCATAGCAAAGCCTTTCACGGTAAATTCTTCAATGATGCGGTTTGCCCACTTTCTGAACTGCACCGCACGGGGAGAATCCACCTTATTGCCCACGGCAATGATGGCGCTCAGATTATAGTGATTGGTGTTGTAGGTTTTGCCGTCCGCAGCAGTTATTCGAAATTTTCGAATAACTGAATTCTCGTCGATCTCTCCGTCGGCAAATATTTTTTTCAAGTGATAATTGATGGTGTGTGTTTCCACATTATACAGAAGTCCCATCATTTTTTGGGTCAGCCATACATTTTCATCGCAATATACTGCATTTACATCGCTTTCCCCGGTGGCGGTGATGAATGTCAGATATTCCGCAGCGGAGGAGCGAACGATGCTGATTTCACGCTTGTCCTTCTTCATCATCCTACCTCGATCTCTGCAATAATCTTTGCTATTTCATCACGAAGAACTTGTTCACGGGCAACGATTTTCTCAATCTCGGCGTTGAGCTTTACAATGTCGATTTTCTCTCTGGTGTCCTCGGCTTCCACATAGGTGGAAACAGAGAGATTATAATCATTGTCCGCAATTTCCTCATAGCTTTCAAGATGAGAGAAGTGGGCCTCCTCGGCACGCTTGGCAAAGGTCTCAACAATTCTTTCGATGTTCGCCTGTGTCAGCTTGTTGTTGTTCGTAACCTTGATGCACTCGCCGGAAGCGTCGATAAACAGGGTTTTGTTGTCGGCTTTGCCTTTTTTCAGCACCATAATGCAGGTTGCAATAGAAGTTCCAAAGAACAGATTGCTTGGCAGTTGGATAATGCAATCAATAAAGTTGTTGTCAATCAGGTATTTTCTGATTTTCTGTTCTGCGCCGCCAAGGTACATCGCTGCTGTGCCGCTTGTTGCCAGCCACGAAAGGGAGTGCATGATAAAGGCAAGGTCGGCTTTAGACTTCGGTGCGAGAACACCAGCCGGAGAAAAACGAGGATCGTTAATCAGCAAAGGGTTATCATCGCCAGCCCACTTGATGGAATAGGGAGGGTTGGAAACGATCAGCTCGAACGGTTCATCGTCCCAGTGCTGCGGTGCGGTCAGCGTGTCCTCACAGGCAATGTCAAACTTATCAAAGCCAACATCATGCAGGAACATATTGATACGGCAAAGGTTGTAAGTAGTGATATTGATTTCCTGTCCAAAGAAGCCGTTACGGACGGCATCCCTGCCAAGGATTTTTTCAGCTTTCAAAAGTAGAGAGCCTGAACCGCAGGCAGGGTCATAAACTTTGTTGATTTCAGTCTTGCCCACCGTGCCAAGTCTGGTCAGCAGTTCGGAAACATCCGCAGGGGTAAAGAACTCGCCGCCGGATTTTCCTGCCCCAGATGCGTACATGGTCATCAGATACTCATAGGCATCGCCAAAGGCATCAATATCGTGATCCCTCACATCACCAAGGTTCATATCAGCTACACCATGCAGAAGTTTTGCAAGGCGTTCATTTCTCTTTGCAACGGTAGAACCGAGCTTGTTGCTGTTTACATCAAAATCATCGAACAATCCGGCAAAGCTGCTTTCGGAAGATGAGCCTTTTGCAGAGCTTTCAATGTGGTTGAATACACGCTCCAAGGTTTCATTCAGGTTTTCATCGTTGTCGGCTCTGAGATTGACATTGCAAAACAGCTCGGACGGAAGAATAAAGAAGCCCTTTTCTTCTACCAAGCCGTCACGAGCTTCTTCTGCATCAGTATCGGGCATTCTGGCATAATCAAAATCGGTATTGCCAGCTTCCTGTTCGCCAGAATTGATGTAGTTGGTCAGGTTCTCGGAGATATAGCGATAAAACATGGTTCCGAGAACATAGTTCTTAAAATCCCAGCCGTCAACGGCACCACGAAGTTCATCAGCGATTGCCCATATCGCACGGTGCAGCTCGTCACGCTCCTGCTCTTTCTTTGTATCAATCATTGTTTCCGTTCTCCTTTTCATCAGGTATAAATTCCAGAATATCGTCAACGCCGCAATCGAGGGCAAAACATAGCTTTTCAATGCTCTCCAATGAAACATATTGGTCTCTTCTAAGTCGGGTTAAAATGTTGGCACTAAAGCCTGCCTGTTCTGTCAATTCAGCCGTTGCAATACCACGGTCGATTAACAGATGAAATAGTTTTTTATATGTAACAGCCATAGTACCCTCCCGATTTAAGAATGTCCTTGTTTATTGTATCACGATAATGTGAATTTTTCAAGTAGTCGGGATGAAGTATCTTGATTTAATCGTTTTGAATCTGTATAGCCTTAAAAATGAGAAAAACGATAGAACTATACCTTGCTATGTAATAGCGGTCAAAACATCGAGTACAGACCCGACATTTTGACCGCATATCACCCCTAAACGCTACATTATTCCGTCCTGCTCCTGAACCCGGTTTGCTTGGCGTTCTCGCTTGCTTTCCGTCTGCGTTCCTCGCTCATGGGCGGTTGCAGACGGATGGACAGCCGGGATTTGTCCAGCACATAGGAAACGCCGCCCTGCTCATGGGTCTTTTCCTGTCGGCAGAGGCCGGGGTACTTCTTGGCGAACAGCACCAGCCGCTTTTTCAGTCCGGCGTTAAAGGTGTAGATGCTTGCCGTGTCCTCGCCCTCGTTGAACAGGATAATGGTTTCCTTTTCATACTTCGTCAGCTTCGCCATAATAGCCCTCCATATCGTAACTGCTGATTTCTGCCAGCCGCAAAGTCAGTTCCGCTTCATAGTAGCCGTCCATTTCCATACGGAGTGTGCGGTAGAAGCGGCGATACCAGTCGTGCGCTTCTTCGGTACTCAGCTTGATTGCAAGGTCGTTGAACAGCTCTCCGGCAACAGGGTCGGGTGTGATAGCCGCCAGCAGTTGCAGACGGTCAACCGTTGCCCTGTGGTTGGGGCAACCGAAGGTGTAAAGGGCTTTCTTCTCGTTGATGTTCAGTTTCATAGTGTGTTCCTCCTTGATTTTTGATAAATGAAAAGCGGCAGGGACTTCACAAGGAAATACCTGTCGCTTTTACTTCGGTATGAAATTAGCGGGTCTGGACTTGGAATATCAGCAGTAAATCAGCTCATGCTTGATGATTTCCTCGGCTCGGCTGCGGATGGAGTTCATGGACTGCACCCATAGCATCTGGTCGGACGCTTTCAAGGCTTCGTCTACGCCCTCGGCTTCCGCCATCTGCTCAATGATGAGACTGCATCTTTCCGTTGCCTGCTCGTTCAGATCGGCAAGGTAGGTGTGCAGCTTGCAGGAGAGAACGAGTTCACTGTAAAAACCGGGACGGTACATCCGCAGGTAGGCTTGATGCAGCCTGCCCCAATGCCCGACAGGGCGTTTTTCCTCCGGCAGCTTCCAGTCCGGCACATAGTAATCGCCTACGAGAATGTAGTCGATGCCGTTTTCGTGGATTCTTGGCTTCAATTCTTTCATGCTGGTACTTCCTCCTGTCTTGCTTTCTTTTTGTGGTACTCATCTCTGCGCTTGGCAAGGGTGGCTTCATATCGCCGGATAGCTTCGGGGTCTCCGGCTTCCGCATCGGCTTTCATTTTCTGATAGCATCTGACGGTAGCTTCACTTTGATATTTCCGTTTTTCTGCCAGTTTCCTTGCGGCTTCTTCATCGGTCTTGGCAAGCTCCACAAGGGCTTCGTGTTCAGCCTTGCGCCTGGCAGTCCTTGTGCGGACATACTCCGCTTTCCGTTCTGCCATCATAGCGGCATATTCGGGGTCAGCCGCCATTCTCGCTTCCTCACGCTCCTTTTTGCGCTGTCTGGCTTCGGCTTCCTTGGCTTTCAGAGCTTCCCACGCCTTAGCTGCTTCCGGGTCGGTCTTTGCCTTTTCTTTCAGCTCGGCTCGTGTCAGCTTCTTTTTCCGGCTGTCCCGTTCCATCCGCTTGCGCTCCGTTTCAAGCATCTTTTCACGCTTGATGCGCTCCTTTTCCTCTAACCGGCTGATATATTCCGGGTCAGCTTCTCTGGCTTCCTGCAACTTCTGACGGTGTTTCTGATTTCGCTCACGCTGAATTGCAAGATGTTCCTCGTATTTTGCGACCGCTTCGGGGTCTCCGGCTTCCGCAGCCGTCCGCAGAGCGTTCAGCTTCTGCTTTCTGCGCTCTGTCGATCGCTTGCCCTTTTCCTGCTTCTTTCGCTGTTGTTCGGCTTCGATGGCGGCAATGCGTTCTTCCTCGGAGACGGTTTCAACAGGCGGGTAGTAGTTGCCGATGAAATTGAAATGAATATCAATGTTCTGCTGGCGGTAGATGGTTCGTCCGCCTGTGGCTTCGTGAACCTCAATCCTGTCAATGAACGCATAGAGCATGGTATCGGTCAGTTCCTCGCAGTCCCGATATTTCCTGACAAGAGCGATGAAGCGGGATGCGTCC
>ERZ780079.788-NODE-788-length-11888-cov-4.06997_pt1 | contig 11888 bp, 12 predicted proteins | sample MGYA00511087_ERZ780079 | MGnify/ENA primary metagenome ERZ780079 (study PRJEB29588, sample SAMEA2142583) | human gut metagenome | biome: human gut; feature: human-associated habitat; material: faeces | place: Denmark | collected 2008/2010 ... | reverse complement strand
GACAGTGCACAGCCGAGACTCTTGGAAGCGATACTGCATAAGGATAACCTAAACAGAGCATATAAGAGAGTTAAGGCAAACAAGGGAGCGCCAGGAATTGATGGGATGACCATTGATGATGCTCTTTTGTACTTCAAGGAACATCAGAAAGAGTTTACCGACCGTATCTATAGGGGAAGGTACACTCCGTCTCCAGTGAGGCGTGTTGAGATTCCAAAACCAGATAGTGGTGTGCGAAAGCTTGGCATACCAACCGTGATAGACCGAACACTCCAACAGGCAATAACCCAACAGTTAGTACCAATCTATGAACCACTGTTTGCAGATGGTAGTTATGGCTACCGTCCAAACAGAAGTGCAAAAGACGCAATACTAAAAGTGAAGGAGTATGCAGAGCAGGGCTACACATTTGCAGTAGCGCTGGACTTATCGAAATACTTTGATACTCACAATCACGAAATCCTTATCAATCTCCTTCGGAAGAATGTGAAGGACGAACGTGTAGTACAACTCATTAAACGTTATCTGAAAAGCGGTGTAATGGAAAACGGAGTGGTCATCGACACAAAGGAAGGTTCGCCCCAAGGAGGAAATCTGTCCCCATTGCTAGCGAATATCTATCTCAATGAGTTCGACCAAGAGTTTCTAAAGAGAGGTGTTCCATGCATCAGATATGCAGATGACATCGTGCTTCTTGCAAAGAGCAAGCGGGCATCGGAGAGACTCTTGGAAAGCAGTACGAAATATCTTGAAGAGAAACTGAAACTCACGGTAAACCGAGAGAAAAGTCGTACAGTTAGTGTGTTCGCAATCCGAAATTTTAAGTTTCTTGGCTTTGCATTGGGAAGGAACGGAAGTGGCATCTATGTCCGAGTTCATCCAAAGTCATGGAAGAAGTTTAAGTCGAGGCTGAAAGAACTATCTTCCCGTAGGTCTGTACAGTCAATCAAGCCAAGCCTTGAAAGAATCAAGGTGTATGCAAGAGGAAGGCTTAACTACTATGGAATAGCAACCATGAAGAACAACATCGATGACATCAATGGATGGCTCTATCACAGAATACGTATGTGCATATGGAAACAATGGAAACTACCAAAGACGAAAAAGAGAAATCTTATCAAAATGGGAATACCAGAATACTTTGCACATATGGCGGCCAACAACCGAAAAGGACATTGGTTTTGTTCAAACCTTACAACAGTAAAACGAGCCATGCCAAAAGAAAGACTGATAAGCGGTGGCTTTTATGATTTAGCCACAGCCTATCAGTCTGTGCACGTCAACTATTGAAACCGCCGTGTACCGAACGGTACGCACGGTGGTGTGAGAGGACGGCGGTTAATCTCAGCCTCCTACTCTATTAGTAAATTTCTCCCTCCTGAGAAATCACTAATATAAAAGCCCACACAAGAGCGGGCACAATAAAAAGACGGTAATCACTTAGAAAATTAAGGTTACCACAATGAGTGCAACCATACATGGCACCACCAAAAGAAGGGGCACCACAGTTGATCATCTTATCGATGCTTTCCATGACAACATCACGAGGATGAAGAGTATATTGAATTATTTCATAGTTATCTCTAAAAATTTTTTGCAAAACATTCATGAGATAATTATGAAACAAAGTAACCAAAAAGAAAACCCCTAAATCCCCTCATGAATGAGGGGTAGGGGAGTTGAGGTGTCGAAGACACTTTTTTATAAATAGTCAATCAAAAAGAGCCAGAGACAAAGAACTCTTGGTGAGCTGTTCTTCTTCCTTGTTGATGAAAGGGCAGACATTATTTTCAGCAGATCACTTGGCATTCAAAGGGCTGATTCTTTTAATATGCCGTTTTCGATATCTAAAAGCAAATTATTCTGTACAAAAGACGAAAATAGAGTAAAATTATTTTAAGCAAGCAAATTTCTGGTTCAGGGAGGAGGACCGGTAATCATTGAACTTTACCTGAACCTGAACAATCGTTGATATTAAAAGAAAGGGCAGAACTTTTGCAGAGTAAACTTATGAAAACACAGGCAAGGGATATGACAGAAGGCAGTATTGCCCAAAATATCATTCTGTTTTATATTCCACTGGCAATTGGCGGTCTGTTTCAGCAGCTTTACAGCTTTGTGGACAGCGTCGTTGTCGGACGGGGAATCGGAGCGCAGGCGCTGGCAGCAGTCGGAGCGACATCCATTGTAGTCTGGCTGACGCTCGGATTTGCAATGGGGCTTACAAGAGGATTTTGTATCCATATTTCACAGGCCTACGGGAAAAAGGATTATCATCTGGTAAACCGGGGATTTTTTGTTGCATCCGTTTTGTCGCTGATTGTGGGAACGATGATCTCAATTGTCGGATCTCTGGCGATCAGAGATTTCTTGATTCTGATGCATACGCCCGAAGAAATTCTGGAGCAGTCGCTGGATTACATCAAAGTGATCCTGCTGGGGTTTGTGATTACAGTTTTGAACAACCTGTTTATGAGCGTTTTGCAGTCTCTGGGGGATTCGTCTACGCCATTTTGGGCGTTGCTCGTTTCCTCTGTGACAAATATTGGTCTGGACTGCGTATTTGTACTCACACTGAAGTGGGGCGTGCAGGGAGCGGCTGCGGCAACGGTGTTGTCTCAGGTGTTCTCCTTTGCAATCTGTGCCGCAGGTTTGAAAAGATTGAAATTTATCAGTATTTTGGACGGCAGTAAGAGCAAAAATGCACGGCTGACAGTCAGAATGTTAAAAACCGGGCTGCCGGTCGGAATTATGAGTATGGTAACGGCAGTCGGTGGAATGATCCTGCAGTTTTTTGTAAACGATCTTGGTGCGTCTGCAGTGGCGGCTTATGCGGCGTCCACCAAAATTCGCAGCGTGATCGGAGAATTCAGCAATGCGCTGGGAATGACATTTATGACGTTTGTCGGTCAGAATTACGGCGCGCAGAAATATGACAGAATTAAAGCAGGGGTTCGGATGGGAGTGCTTCTTTCTATCCTGATTCATATTCCACTGTCCGCTGTTGAGATTTTCGGCGGGAAAAGGATCGCGTCGCTGATGGTGACAGATCCACCGGTACTTGAGCTGTGCGGACAATATCTGTTGATCGTGGGGATTTTTGTCTTTTTCCTGGGATTTCTGATGGTATTTCGAAACTGCATTCAGGGAATGGGCAATACATGGATTCCGATGCTTTCCGGTGGACTGGAAGTCTTCAGCAGACTGATTTTTGGATATTGGCTTGGCAGGCACAGCTTTATGGGGATTGCCGCTGCAGAAGCCTCTGCATGGATCAGCGTCAGCATTATGCTCGGAAGCTCATTTTTTATTTTGTTTCGGAAAGTTCTCCGGACACAAACGCCGGAAAACACAACAGATACAAAAAAACATAAGAACGGTTTCATAAAACAGGAGGGTACAAAATGAACACATTTCATGTCAGGAAAACAGGAGACGTCATTTTGCTTCATCTGGGAAAAGACGATGATGTGCTGCAGTGCCTGAATCAGGCCATTACCGAACACAAGATCAAAAACGGAGCAGTCGTATCTATGATTGGAACGTTGGATAAGGCGCAATATCACATGATCCAGACGACTGAGGATGATCCGACCAACGGCTTTTATACTGTGGAAGGATCGATTGAAGTTGCAGCCGGGCAGGGGCTGATCATAGACGGGGAGCCGCGTATCCATATCTGCATGGCAATACCGGAGGCTTCGTATCTGGGACATCTGGAGGAAGGCTGCAGAGTGCTGTATCTTGCAGAGATCGCAATTGAAAAATACAGCGAGGAGAATTGACGAGAAAAAAGGATAACTTTGGAATTGCAGCGCTGAGCTGGAAGTAAAGGGACAAAACTGAATAAGGAAATACCGGTACCGTTCAATTGTCAAAAGATGATTGGACGGTATTTTTGCTTGTAGCATATGAATACGATGCGATTTTACCAGTAAACCATACAGAGTAACAGTTCAGCCTTAAAGCAGTTAAAACGGAGAAAATCAAAAAAAGTTTTTAATGGGAGATATCCACAAAAATAAATTTTCTTTTCCTCTGCACGGACCAGATTATGCTTTGTATGGATAATTCTGCTTCCCGGCAGTTCAAATGAAACGGATTTCTTTAAAAATAGGCCGAGATATCCACATCTGACTTTTTGTGCCTTACTTTATCCACTGTCATTTTGACGGAACATAAATCGGACGGATTCGCTTTTTTCTGTTGTTTCTGATAAACTATGTTTATCAGAAATGTACAGGAAGGAGAATCTCCATGGGAAGAGAAAGCAACTATGAAAACGGAATGTATCAGCAGCCCATGGAGATTATGGGGCGTTTAGAAACTGTTGAAAAAGATTCGGCACAAAAAATTGATACTCTCAATAAAAGAATTGCTACTCTCGAAAATGAAAACCTTGTTCTAAAGAAAGAAAATCAGCTGTTAAAAGATGACAATGCCCGTCTGAGGGGCATCATTAACAATAACAGTTCCAATTCGTCCCTGCCTCCCTCATCAGACCAAAAAGGAGGCAGGCCTGCAAACACTTATAACAGCAGACCGGATACCAAACGAAAAGCCGGCGGTCAGAAAGGGCATAAAGGAATCACGTTAACGAAGGCGGATATAGAAGAAAAAATCAGGTCAGGGAAATGCAGGCACGAAGTCTGCACTCTTGGCCCTAAAAAAGGGAACCGATATGTTACCAAATATGTCATTGACCTGAAAGCAGAAACTGTAATAACGGAAGTCCGCATTCATGAAGATGAACATGGAAAATTTCATATCCCTCCACAATACCGCAGTGACGTTACCTATGGTGAAAATGTAAAAGCACTGGCAGTATCGCTTTACAGCGAAGGTGTCATGTCGAATGACAGGATTGCCGCTTTTTTGAATGCAGCCGGCGGAGATGTCCTTGAACTTTCGGAGGGAAGCATTTATGGATTCTGTAAGAAAATGGAAGAAAATTCTGCAAAGATAATTCAACAGCTGGAAGCAGAACTGTTAAACCGGCCAGTGGCTGCAACGGATGCCACCACTGTAACGGTGAATGGTGCACAAAATTACATCCGGAATTTCAGCACCGCAGACACTGCTGTTTATCATGCAATGAGCAGTAAATCCATAGATGCATTGAAAAAAATAGATTTTCTGAACAGATACAGCGGCCTGCTTTTACACGACCATGAAACAGCTTTATATCATTTTGGGACAGGGCATGCGGAATGCAATGTACATATCATCAGATATCTTCACAAAAATACGGAGGAAACCGGGAATACATGGTCAGGAGAAATGATTTCTTTGTTGTGTGATATGAATAAAATGAGAAAAACACTCATGGAACAGGGAATCGCAGGCTTTCCTGAGGAAGAGATCAGGAAGTATGAACAGGACTATCAGGATATCCTTGCCAAAGGAAGAAAGGAAAACAGGAAAACTCATCATAAGCATGCAAGATCCGACGAGTCTGTACTTCTTAACAGAATGGAAAAGTACAGTCGGAATCATCTTCTTTTTCTCCATAATTTTTCAGTACCTTTTGAAAACAACATCTCAGAACGTGATTTGAGAAAGGTAAAAAACAGGCAGAAAATGGCAGGTGGTTTTCGAAAAGAAAGCGGCCACAAGATGTACTGTTCCATACTGACCATCGTAGAAACCCTGAAACGGAGAAAAATGGGGATTATAGAAAATATCAGACAGTTATTCATGGGTGCACCGGCTATTTTCTAACCGGTGCTATACCCAGTTGTTCATTTGAAGGCTGAACTGTTACCATACAGAAATAAATGGAGATACAACATATTGACAAACGTGCAAAGTAGAAGTAACATATATTTCGAACTTCCTCAATAATTAACTCTCGTTTCTTAACAACAGTATTACACAGCCTCGGAAACGTTGATTTTAAGCCTAAATGCATCATTTTATGTGGCTATTTTTTGATCAATGCCATTCAGTTAAGCATCATTTCAGTGTTTTTCTGTGATCTGGCAGCGTATACCATTGTTACGGAAAATAATGCCGGTCAGTACTATCCGGATTATGCATACAATCATCCACTGTTTACACAGGGGATGAAGCTGTATAGTGATTCAAAGGTCTCTTCATTTATTAACAGTATTACGAGAGATCAGTGCATTGCTTTCCAGAATGAATGGAACAGCAGACATGATCACCGTGAAAAGATCTATATCAGTTATGATTCGACGAACAAGAACTGCTAGGCAGGTGATCTTGAGTGTGTCGAGATCGGACATCCGAAAGATGACAACGGGAAAACGGTTCTGAATTATTCGATTGCCTATGATCACAACAACTCTGAGCCGCTTTATTACGAAGAATACCCCGGAAGCATCGTTGATGTCTCCCAGCTCCAGCAGATGCTGCTGAAGGCAAAGGGGTATGGATACCGGCAGGCCGGTTTCATTCTTGACCGGGGATACTTCAGTAAAGAAAATATCCATTTCATGGATAAGAACGGTTATGAGTTCATTATCATGATGAAGGGGATGAAGTCCCTGGTGCGGGATCTTGTGCTGTCTGTGAAAGGCAGTTTTGAAGAAAAACGCGAATACAGCCTGCGTGATTACAAAGTAAACGGTATCACGGTGAAACATCAGCTGTATCCTTCCGATGAGAAGGAGCGTTACTTCCACATTTACTATAATGAACGGAAGCAGACAGCCGAACGCGAGAATGCAGAAGAAAAGATCGACCGGATGGCACTTTTCCTGCGTGAGCATCAGGGTATGAAACTGAATCTTGGCAATGAGTTCCGCAGATATTTTGATCTGATCTTTTATCATGAAGGTCAGGATGATGAAAAGTTCATGTATGGTCGGGAACGTTACCAGGTCATTGATGAAGAGATAGCCCTGTGTGGTTACTTTGTTATTATCACATCTGAGAAGATGGATGCAGCGGATGCCCTTGATCTTTATAAAAGCCGGGATGCATCCGAAAAACTGTTCCGGGAAGATAAAACCTTCCTTGGAAACAGGACAATGCGTTGCCAGAGCAATGAGGCACTGCACGCAAAGATCTTCATAGAGTTTGTAGCACTGATTATCAGGAACAGAATCCACTTCCTGCTCAAGGAACAGATGCTGAAAGCCCATCAAAAAGAGAATTACATGACAGTGCCTGCGGCTGTCCGTGAACTTGAGAAAATCGAAATTGTGCGGCAAACCGATGGCGAATACTATCGGGATTACGCAGTAACCGCAACGCAGAAGTCGATTCTGAAAGCATTCGGCTTATCCGAGATAAACGTCGGGAAGCAGGCTGTTGACATTAATGAAGATCTTAGATCCTGCAATACGAAGGAGGCATAGTAATGGCACGTAGAAAAATAAGTATCGATGACAGGATTGAACAGCAGAAGCTGGCCGTTTCCAAAGCCAAGGATAGATATGAAGCAGAACTCGAGCAACTCAATCAATTGATGAAAAAGCGTGATGAGCTGCGTAATAAAGAGTTGCTTCAGGCTATCGAGCATAGCAGCCGTTCATTTGAGGAAATCATGGACTTCCTTGGCACCGATGACTTCCAGGATTAAACCCGGAAGCCATCGAGAGTTAATTTTTCGGGAAGTTCACATATATCCATAACAAAATTGCATAAAAATTACAGCTAAAAAGGAGACGATATGAGTATAATTTTATAGGACAAGTTTTTCGGCTGTATCTGTGGCTGTCATATCGGTTCGACGATGGGAGCTCCTGTTGAGGGAATGACTTATGCAGAAATTGACAGGAAGTATGGCTATGTAGACGGGTATCTTCCGTACCGGCATTACGGAAATGGCTGAGACAGAGAACTCGGAACGACAGAGGACGGCGTGGAACGGAAGCAGGCTTACATTCAGCAAATGGATATCGACTGACAGGAAGGGAAAGACATTAGGGGAAAATGAAGTGAATGATCTGCAAAAAGCAGATAGACACAAAAACGATTCGTTCTTGTGTCGGAAATAAAAGGAGGACATAATATGAAAAACAAAAAGGTATTGGCGATTGTGATGGTCGTCGTCGCAGCGGTATCCGCTCTTGTAGGCTGTGGCTCTACAGGAGCAACAGCCTACAAGAGCGGATACCGCTGCGACGACGGAAAAAAAGGAAGATACCACAGCGGAAGCAGCTCAGACTACTGACGGTGAACAGGTGACCATCACGTTCATGCATGACTGGCCGGAGTACGAAGCGGAATTCAAACAGATGGTATCCGATTTCGAAGCGGAAAATCCGGATATCAAGGTTGAGACACAGGTGATCACCTGGGACGTTCTGACACAGACTCTGACAACAGATTTTGCTGCAGGCGAAGCTCCTGATGTAGCATGTTGCTGGGCAAACCAGATGGGTTCGTTCAATTCCGTAGGCGCTACATACGATCTCACTCCTTATTTGGAAGAGAATAACAATGAATGGAAAGATTCCCTACTGGCACCCGCTGTACAGGCCGGTACTGTTAACGATCAGGTCTTCTGCATACCGTTCAGAACAAGCTGTACCGTGCTTGCATATAACAAGACGATGATGGAAGAGAACGGCTGGGAAGTTCCTACCACGTTGGAAGAGTTTGAAACAGTGCTCGGCGAAGCTGCAAAGACCGGAGTAACACCTCTGTTGACACCTGGTAATCCTCACGGCTTTCAGATTGCATCCTTGGTTGAGACTTTTGCATTGCATTACATGTACGATGCAGGATATCTTAAAAACAATGACTATTTGACAGGTCACTATACGGATGTTGCCAAAGAATATGCTGAAGCAGGAGTAAGTTTAAGAGACTGGGTTGACAAAGGTTACATTGATGCGGATTCTCTTGCTATGACGAGAGAAGATGGTATCGGTCAGTTCTATTTGCAGAAAGGTCTGTTTGCATTCGTAAACAACAATGAACTGACAGATCTTGAAAAGAACTCCGCAGAAGCCGGTTTCGAAATTGGAGTTATGGCGTTCCCTGCACCCGAAGGCACGCCTACCCTGCTTTACAACTTTGGTGTTGACGGATTCATGGTTTACTCCGGTACCAAGTATCCGGAACAGTCCGCAAGATTCTTAAAATATATCACAAGCAAAGAGGTACAGCAGAAATTCGGTAACGAGACACTGTCTGTAATGGCAAATAAGGACTGCACCTATGACAATGCAAACCAGAGCAAATTTGCAGAAATCTTCTCCAGCTCAGAGAGCTACAGAAAAAACTATGATTACAATGTCGGCGATTACGGATCAGATACTGGTGATCTGGAAGCAGAATTTCTCTCCGATCCTTCCGAAACTCCTGAAGAATTCGGTCAGAAGATCGAAGATGTGTACGTCAAATTACTTGAAGAAAACGGTAAGTAATAAATAGTGGCAAACTGAAATAGGGCTGGCAGAAAATGGACTGCCGGCCCTATTTGAAAGGGTGAAGATATGAAGAGTAAAATGAATTATAAAACAAGGCAAAAGCTCATGGGATATGTTTTCCTGATTCCCGGTTTTGTATTTTTGGGATGCTTTCTTGTTTTCCCGTTTTTTAAGAGCCTGGTCAGGAGCTTTACGGATTGGAATGCATTCAGTCCGGATTTTAGTTTTGTTGGACTGAAAAACTACATTGAGTTGTTTCATAATGACGAATATTGGGCGGCGATCAAAGTCAATCTGGTTTTTGCAGTGGTTTCCACACTGATTCAGACAACCCTCGGTTTTTTGCTTGCATTTGCAGTATATTATATGACTCCGAAGTGGCAGCAGTTTTATAAAGTAGCTTTATATATCCCGGTCGTTCTCCCCGCTTCTGTAGTGGCGGTTATGTGGAAGTTTATGCTGAACAAGGATATTGGTCTGGTCAATACGCTGCTGCGCCTAGTTGGTCTTGACAATCTGACACATGCGTGGATCGGGGAGAAGAGCACTGCGCTCGGCACGGTTATTGCGGTAAATACCTGGCAGTATATCGGTTTTACGATGGTTTTATTCTATATTGCGATGATGAATATTTCCAAAGATGTTCTGGAATCCGCAGCGGTTGACGGAGCGACCAAAAAAGATCTGTTCTTCAATTTTTTCCTTCCGCTTACTGCGGGAACGACGGAAACCAATGTCATCCTTTCCGTTTCCGGCGGTATGAAATCCTTTGCCCTGTTCTATATGCTGACCGGCGGTGGTCCCGGCAAGGCGACGACTGTAGTTGCACAGCTGATTTATACTACGGCGTTCGTTGATTTCAAGTTTTATAGGGCACTGGCAATGTCTACTGTGCTGTTTATCATCATTCTGACACTGGTGCTGATTAGCAGACTGATTGGACGCAGGTACAACTACGAATAAGCGAAGGGGTGAAAATAATGAAAGAAAAAAAGAAACTCACATTAGGAGGGATATTCAGTCAGATCGTTCTTCTGATTCTGGCAGTGATTGTGCTGTATCCGCTGGCATTTATGTTTCTGACATCCGTAAAATCCAATCTGGATGTTCTGACGAACCCTTTTGGCATTACGACCTTTAAACCGGAAAACTATGTTTCTGCATGGAAAATTGGTAAAATTGGAAGCTTTTTCATGAACAGTGTTATTATTACGATTATGACGCTGGCAGTGCAGTTGATCGTTATTATACTCGCATCCTTTGCGCTCGGGAAATTAAGACCGTGGGGCAGTGGATTCATTGAAATACTGTTTTTGTCCGGACTGTTTATCACATCTGAAATGCTCACAATCACCAACTTTACGACGCTGAAAGCGTGGGGACTGAACGGGACGCGGCTTGCGTTGCTGCTTCCGTATGTTACGCTGGGGCTTCCGACGGCAATCTTTATTATGATTAACTATGTAAAAGGCCTGCCGAAAGAGCTGGATGAAGCAGCACTGCTGGACGGCTGCTCCCTGCTGCAGAACCTGTTTAGGATTACGCTTCCGCTGTTAAAACCGGTTATCGCTACCGTAATGATTTTTAACTTCCAAGGTACCTGGAGTGAATTCTACTGGGCACTGATTGAAATTAAAAAGGATTCCTTAAAAACGCTTCCGCTTGGTCTGATGAACTTTAATTCCATGTACAATACGGATTATGGTGTACTGTGTGCAGGTCTGTGTATTGCGACCATTCCGGTGGTTTTGTTGTATCTGAAGTGTTCCTCTTATTTTATCGGCGGTATGGTAGCCGGTGCAGTTAAGGGATAAATTTGATGGACTGTAGGAATTGATACGAGGAGAAAAAAGACATGAAGGATTTTGAAAACGATTTAATTTATTATCCCAATCCGGATCCGATTGAGGAGCCGCGGTTTATTTTGAATTCCGTAGAGGACCTGAAAAAATCAACAAAATACAGTGTTATCTGCAATGGAACGGAGCGTGTGGTATATCATACAGACTCCTTTGATTATGTTGTTGTAGTAGATGTCGAAGCCTATGATCTGGAAATTTCGATTCATACACCCTTTGAGAAGCTGGCAATTCGTCCGACCAGCTTTGGAATCGTCCCTTCCATAAAGGGAGAGACCGTTCAGATTCATCTCGACGAGCCGAAGAAATTTACGGTAGAGACAGACGGCGGACTGCATGACGCACTGTTTGTGTTCTGTTCCCGTAGAATTGAGAAACCGGAAAATACGACAATCTGGTTTGAAAAAGGAAAAGTATACAATGTTGGCGTCCTGACCTTAAAGCCGAACGACACGGTTTATATCGAAGAGGGTGCCGTGGTATCTGGCTGTATTTATGCGGATCATTGCGATAATATTTCCATTGTAGGAAACGGAATCATCAATGGAGCCTGCTGGCATCTGCCGGACAGTAATGCCCATCGGTTTTTTATCTATATCAAGTGGTGCAACAATGTCCTCTTAAAAGGCTTTACGGCAGTAGACGGACCCTCCTGGCATGTGGGTCCAGCGGCATTTGATCA
>ERZ780079.785-NODE-785-length-11978-cov-7.79275_pt1 | contig 11978 bp, 10 predicted proteins | sample MGYA00511087_ERZ780079 | MGnify/ENA primary metagenome ERZ780079 (study PRJEB29588, sample SAMEA2142583) | human gut metagenome | biome: human gut; feature: human-associated habitat; material: faeces | place: Denmark | collected 2008/2010 ... | reverse complement strand
GTGCTGCCGTTCGGCGGGACGGATGCGTCCGCGATGCAGACCAGCCGCGGCGGGATTCCGGTGTGCACGCTGTCGATTCCGTGCCGCTATGTGCATTCGGCGTGCGAAGTGGTTGACCTTCGCGATGTCGAGGGTGGCGTTGCTCTGCTGAAGAAGTATTTTGAAGCGTAATTGCTTCTGAATCCGCAGGGGATTTCGCGTCTGCGGACGCGACCAGAGGGCAGTGAAAACAGACGAAGTCTGCGATCGCCCTCTGGACTCCTTCGGTTTCGCCACCCATGTTTCTTGGGCGTTAAAGCAGCTTTTTTTGTTAGTGGACTAATTGTTGCATCACGTTGGAAGGGAGTTCCTTCATGACCGCATTCCTTGGCGTATTGTATCTGCTTGTGTTCCTCGCGGCGGGGTGCACATGCGTGCGATACCTGCTGCCGCGGAAGTCGCTGCTCACGCGCGTGTGGCTCGGTGTCAGCTTGGGGCTGCTGCTAATGATGTGGCTGCCGGCGCTGATTGCGTTCGCGGTGGATTTCACATGGACGGCGCATTTGCTGGCGCTGATTCCGCTGGCAGGGCTGACGGCGGGGTGCTTCTTTTTGCGCGACCCTTCGCCGGTGAAAAAGTGGGATGCGCGGGAAAAGCAGCTGGCCGGGCAAATGCTGATGGTCGTGCTGCCGCTGACGCTGCTGTCGGGGTATCTGCAATACACGCACTGCCTGCGCGTCGGAAGTGACGGCGGCTGGTGGGTCGGGCAGAGCACTTACGGCGATTTGCCGATGCACATGTCGTTCATCACGTCACTGAAAAACGCTGCTTTTCCGCCGGATTATGCGCTCTTTCCCGGTCAGCGGCTGTCATATCCCTTCCTGACGGACAGCCTGTCTACGTCGCTGTACCTAATGGGCTTCTCGCTGGAATGGGCGATTGTCGTGCCGGGTACATTGATGATGGCACTGTGCTTCACGGGCGTGATGGTGCTGGCGCGGGAGATGACCGCCGGGAAAAAGACGATTATCCTCGCGACGCTGCTGTTTTTCTTGAACGGCGGTCTGGGCTTCCTGTACAACTTTGACCTTGCGGGTGGCACACTGAACAATCCGTTCAGCACGGTCATCGAGCGAATCCGCGAAATTCTTGACGGGTACTACGCCACGCCGACGAATCAGCCCACGCCGTACAACCTGCGCTGGTCAAACGTGATTGCCGACCTGATGGTTCCGCAGAGGACGCTCCTCGGCGGGTGGTGCATGGCGCTGCCGTGCTTTTATCTGCTGTTTACGTCCTTTGCGCCGGAAAAGCGCCCGGCGTTTGCGCAGCGGATTCGGCAAACAGGACTGCTGGCGGTCTGGGCAGGCGCGCTGCCGCTGATTCACACGCATTCGTTCCTCGCGCTGGGGCTTTGCTCGCTGGGCATGATGGTGTACGACCTGATTCACGACAAAGAGCGCTGGACGCAATTGCAGTGGTATCTCTCGTATGGCGTAATCGCCGTGGTGCTGAGCGCGCCGCAGCTGATTTGCTTCACGTTCGAGCAGGTGTTCCAAGGCACGGGCAGTGGGAACAGTTTCCTGCAATTCTGGCCGAACTGGGTCAACAGCTATGAATCAAACGGTGAATTTACGTTCCGCGACTTGTACTTCTGGTTCTACCTGAAGAACATCGGTCTGCCGTTCCTGATGCTGATTCTGGCGCTGTTCGAGCGGAATCCGAAGCATCGACGGCTGTTCGCGGGCGCGCTGCCGATTATCCTTGCGGTGGAGCTGGTGCGCTTTCAGCCGAACATCTACGACAACAACAAGCTGATGTATCTGGCGTGGCTGCTTTGCTGCATGATAGTGGCGGACTGGTGCCGGGAGATCTGGCATCGGCTGAAAGGGATGCGCGGGCGCGGCGTGCTGGCGTTCGTGACGGCGATTGCGGTGTTCCTGTCCGCGGGGCTGACGCTCTGGCGCGAGTGCGCCAGCAACTATCAGGCGTTTTCCGCGTCGGCGGTGGAGGCGGGGGAATTTGCCCGCGATAACACGCCGGAGCATTCCACCTACATGACCGGGACGCAGCACCTGAACCCGATTGCGTCCATCGCCGGGCAGAACATCGTCTGCGGGCCGGATTTGTGGCTGTACTACCACGGGCTGGACACGAGTGAGCGCAAGATGGACATTGCGGCTTTCTACACTGACCCGGAGGAAAACCTCGACCTGCTGGAGAAGTACGACGTGGACTACATCTACGTCAGCAGCTACGAGCGGAGCAGCTATGCGGTGGATACGGATACGCTCGACCGCCTGTTCACACGCGTATTCAGCAACTGGGAAGCGACGATTTACGCCGTGCATCCATCATCGGAAACGGAGGACATGGGCAATGGAGCGTCTGCTGCGCTTCGCGGTGGAGCATGACCGGGTGATACGCCTGATGTTCATGCGGGACGGGCGGCTGTTTCAAGTCAATGCGCACATTGTGCGCTACGACGACAAGCAGGTGTCGTTCGTGACAACCCGTTCGCCGCGGACGCAGGTCATCAGCCGCGAGGAGCTGCTTGCGGTGGATTTCCGCCGCGGGGATGATGGGCAAACTGTGTAATCCTGTGGCGCAGGATTGCATTCGGCGCAGGAGGTTCGCCTCTGCGGAGGCGACCAAAGGGCAATGAAAACAGACGAACGTCTGCGATCACCCTTTGGAAACCTTCGGTGCGCACTCCCATGTTTCTTGAGCTTTACCGAAAGTTTTTTAGTTAGTGTTCTTTGGGGTCATCAAAATAAAACAACTAAAATAACCAAACTGTAACTTCCGAAGGCGGGCGAAGCAGTCCAGAGGGCGACCGCAAAGCCCTCTGGTCGCGCCCGCAGGCGCGAAACCCCTGCATCAAACAAAAACAAGTTGCTTATACATCATCACCAGCATACACCATGCTGAAAGCAAGGAAAGGAGCGAAGGATGGAGCAAGAGGAAAAGAAACCCACGACACTAACCGGCGTCGATTTGTCCCAGACAGCATCGCTGCTGCTTCCATGGACGCATGACCCGTGGGGCAAGCTGCGCCCGCCGCTGTCCGAGGAAGCGCTGTGCATGAGCGCCGAACTCGCCAGCGCCGCGTATGGCATGGCGATTGAGCCGTGGGTCGAAGCCGGCTGGCGCGACGTGACCATTCAGGTGGATGGCGAACTGACTGCCCTGCCGCCGAACAATCCCTTGAGCGCCGAGTGGCGGAAATACTGGGTGCGCGCGCGCCTGAAACCCGTCAGCGCGCTGGGACAGATGCTGGGCGCGCTGCGATTGAGCAGCAGCAATAACACCACCGGCAAGGCGGTCGTGATGCTCCATCCCGCGCTGGACGGGCGCTACGTCGTCGCGGTTGGGTTCATGGGCACGGGTTCGCGCTTCTACGACTGGTTCAGCAATTTCCGTATGACAACGCAGGACGGGATGCACCGCGGCTTCCTGGAACTCGCGCGGCAGTTCGAGGCGAATGAGGAGAAAATTTCCTTCCCGGAAACGGCGGAAGAGCTGGGACTGGAAAAACTCACCCTGCGCGACATTCTGCAGAACATGCGCAGCCCGAACAGCCGCTTCGTCCTCTGGGTCTGCGGGCACAGCCAGGGCGCGGCAATGATGCAGGTGTACGCGCACCTGAAGATGAACGAAACGGGCATCTCCGCGCGCAACCTCATCGGTTACGGCTTCGCGTCCCCCACGGTGATGGCGGGCAAAGCGGTTCGCGACCCATCCGCCTATCCGCTGTATAACATCCTCAACAGCGACGACCTTGTCCCCCACTGCGGCGCAGCGGTGCACCTCGGCATATGCCTGAAATATCAGGCGACGGAGGATCTGCGCAAAAGCTGTTACAACTGGAAGCGCGACGAGAAATCCGTGCAGGCACGGCTGGCAATCCGCCCCGTTCTCTGGAAGATGGTCGATACGCCGACGTGCATCATCGGCGGCATGGCGCTGCTGATGGCGCTGGGGCGCGTCAGCGGGGCGGATTTCCTCAAAATGCTGGGACTGGGCGGCTTCCTGCCGCTTGACCGCGCGCTGGAAAAGGCGGATGCGGAGGATTTTGTCCGCGGGCTGAACCAGAAGGCAGCGGCAGCATACGAGTCCGTGACCGGGCATCCAATCGACATGGGGCAAGTGTCGGACGAGGCGAACGCCATGCAGCGCATCATCGACCACTTTGGGCTGCTTTCGTTCATCGACGCGGCAAAAGCGCTGATGACCTGCCCGCACTACATGATGGCGCACCCTGAAGAGGGGTACATCGGCACATATTTCTATATCGTCATGAACGGAATTCAGGATTTTGTGCCGTTCATCTGGCGTTCGGGCGATCCGCCGCGCCGCATGACGGTGGAGCAGCTGCCGCATGACATGGTGACACAGGACATGCCGGGGCTGTACAACCGCCGCCTGCAAAAACCCGACCGGCGCAAGCACCTGCCGATTACGCGGCGTGACCCGCGTCCGGGCGGCGACCCGCGCCATCACCTGCCCCTGCTGACGGCAGGGACGGTGCAGCCGAACGAGAAGATCTACCCGGTGGAAGACATTGAACTGCGATAACCCACAATCATAAGAAAAGAGGCTTTTCCCATGTCCGATTACCGCATTGAAACCAAATGTGTTCAGGCAGGCTACACGCCCGGCAACGGCGAACCGCGCCAAATTCCGATTATCCAGTCCACCACCTTCAAATACGCCACGAGCGAGGACATGGGCAAGCTCTTTGACCTCGAAGCGTCCGGGTATTTCTATTCCCGCCTGCAAAACCCGACGTGCGACCACGTTGCGGCGAAAATCGCGGCGCTGGAGGGCGGCAGCGCAGCTATGCTGACCGGCTCCGGTCAGGCGGCGAACTTTATGGCGCTGTTCAATATCTGCGAGGCAGGCAGCCACATCGTCGCGTCGTCCTCCATCTACGGCGGCACGTTCAACCTGATTGCCGTGACGCTGAAGAAGATGGGGATTGACTCCACTTTCGTCTCCCCCAACGCGACGGACGACGAACTTGACCGCGCCTTCCGCCCGAACACGCGCGCAATGTTCGGCGAAACGATTGCCAATCCCGCGCTGACCGTGCTGGACATTGAGAAATTCGCTCAGGCGGCGCATCGGCACGGCGTTCCGCTGATTGTGGACAACACCTTCCCCACGCCCGTCAACTGCCAGCCGATTCGCTGGGGCGCGGACATTGTGACCCACTCGACGACAAAGTACATGGACGGCCACGGCGCTGCGCTCGGCGGCGTCATCGTGGACAGCGGCAATTTCGACTGGATGGCGCACGCGGAGAAGTATCCGGGGCTCTGCACGCCCGACGAAAGCTACCACGGCATCACCTACGCCGAGAAATTCGGCAATGCGGGCGCATACATCACCAAATGCACCAGCCAGCTGATGCGCGATTTGGGCTGCGTGCAGTCCCCGCAGAATGCGTTCATCCTCAATCTGGGGTTGGAGAGCCTGCATGTGCGGATGCCGCGCCACTGCGAGAACGCGATGGCGGTCGCGCAGTTCCTCGAAAAACAGCCGCAGGTGGCGTCTGTCAGCTATCCGCACCTGCCGTCCAGCCCGTACTACGCCCGCGCGATGAAGTACATGCCGAACGGCGGCTGCGGGGTGGTGTCGTTCGTCTTGAAGGGCGGACGTCCCGCTGCGGAGGCATTCATGAAGCGGTTGACTTTGGCGGCGATTGAGACGCACGTCGCTGACGCGCGGACGTGCTGCCTGAATCCGGCGACCTCCACCCATCGGCAGATGACCGAGGAGCAGCTGGCAGTTGCGGGCATTCCGGCGGGCATGGTACGCATCAGCGTCGGACTGGAGAGCAAGGACGACCTGATTGCCGACCTTGCGCAGGCGTTGTCCGGCATCGAAGCATGAGCGCGTACATCAATCGGTATTTCCTGCTGATGGCGGTGTTTTTGCCCCTATGGTGCATCATTCGCCGCCCTTGGAAGCACTGGAGCCTGCACGAAGGCTGCCTGATGGCGTTCGCGGCGCTGTTGTTTTCGCTGCTGTGCCTGGTGCTGCGCGGCACATGGGCTGCGCCGGGAGATATGCTGGCGTCGGCGCTGCATCGGCTGCGGACGGGCGAGGGCATTCAGCTGCGGCTGTTCCACACCATTACGCGGCAGCTGCGGTACGCCCGGCAGGAGGAGATGCTCATTAACATCTGGGGAAACATCCTGCTCTTCATCCCCTACGGCTTCTTCCTGCCGCTGCTGTGGAAGCGGTATCGCCATCCGCTGCGGCTTTCGCTGATGTGCCTGCTGCTGCCCTTGAGCATCGAAACGTGCCAGTTGTTCATCCGCCGCATGACGGATGTGGATGACCTGCTGCTGAATTTCGCGGGCGGAATGATTGGCGGCGGGTTGTTCGCGCTGGTGCATATGGTATTCCCCAAATTCACTGATAAGGCGCTCGTGCGCGGATAAGCAAACGAAAACGTCCCCTTCCGGCAATGGAACGGGACGTTTTTACTATTTGGGGATATGTGCCGCGAATTTTTCGTGCTGGCTAACGTAAGTGGAATGCAGCGGGCAACAATTCTCGCATTGCCTTACCTCCCACTCCTTTCCCTTAAATTATGCCATAAAATAAGGGAAACGTCAACCGATTAAGGGAAAAAGCCCTGATACTATTTCCGAATCAAAAGGGTGCCGGTGAATTTGGAAATCGTATCATATCATCCCCGAAATACTTGACGAAGCCTGATACGATACGAACATTTTTCACACACAGTTTACCAAACATAAAAAGGTGTATTTTCTCAATCCGTATAACGGATATGGTTTTCTTTGCACCACTCTTCAGCTGCTGAACTTAAATGTGCCAACTCATATCTATACCAATCTGTATCAAGGAATTCTTTTTCAATCGCAATTAGGAACTCACGATCCATATCCTTTGCAGATAATTGAGATAAAAATTTAACCGTCTTTCGAGATAAATAAACATGCGCATATTTCATCTCCAATGCCGGAATATCTACACGAAAGCAAGGAACATAGTGTCCATAGCATTGAGCAATGACGCTCGGCAGCGAATGAACATCGCAGTCAAATACACTCCCCAATTTTTCAGCATCAATCATTTGAGACTTTTTTTTGTCAAACCACCAAAGATCATAGTCTGTTTTGCAATATGGAAACCATCGTCCATAGTGCGCAATTTCCTTTATGCTAACCATTGTTTTTACCTCCAATTTCAATAAGTAATTGTACCACCATACCAAATATGAAAAGTATGCGTACTACCGATATTCTACCATCAACGTTTCTTCACTGTCAACCATGCCGATAATACTACTTCCAGAAAGCGAAAACGGCGAAAAAAACGTCCCCTTCCGCCATTGGAACGGGACGTTTTCGTTATTTCTGCTTCTTATGATACCCGCAGTCGCAGTACGATCCGCCGGATGCAAGCGTGTATTCGCGCACGAAGTCCGACGCTTCGCCTGCTTCCGCCATCGTGTAATCCAGTCGGCACATGGCGGGCGTGAGGTCATACAGCCCCAGCTCCTTCGTCAGCACGCAGATGCCGCACTTATAGAACCGCGCCTCGTAGCCGCTGCCATCCGCATAGGGCAGATAGTCCATGTTCCACGAGTAGGGGTTGCGGTCGGCGGCGCGGAGCTTCTCCGCCTGTTTCATCCCTGCAATGTCCTTGTCAGAGAACTTGTTCTTCCCGCTCTTGCGGCAGAAGCAGCGCATCGCGGGCGTCATCATGGATTTCGCGTAGTAATTCGTCAGCGTCTGCACGGTCGGGCGCTTGGGCATATGCAGCACATACGCGCAGAGCATCGCGCAGTTGACGAGGTTCATCTGAAAGCGGTCGCCCGGCTCAAAATCCGGCACACGCGCGATAATCCGCCGATACTCCTGCTTCGCCGCCTTCTCCGTTGCCTTGGCGGATTCCGCCGACTGCCCCAGCACCGCCGTCAGCTGATGCGTAAACGAGCGATGGAACAGCATCCACATGCCCATCGGCATTCCTGCATACTTCATGAGCTTGCCTCCCCTTGCATTTGCGAATGAGTTTGCCGTGTCAAACTCATTGTAGCGCATTTAGGGGCGGTTGGCAAGGGGAATTGCAAAATTTTTGTCAGAGCAGCGAATTGCCATCGGCACAGTAATGTTCACAAAAGCCGCAACCAATGACCGCCGCCAGCCCCAGCAGGAAGCGCAAGCCGACGGGTATGGATTTGACAGCATCCACAACGCCTTGCAGCTGCGGTAATATAGTCGTCTCATCAATATCCACAGTGTTCAGAACCGATAATTCCATAAAATTTATATCCAGCTGTAACCGAAGGCTCTCCAAGAAACTTGACTCACCAAACCAGCCAACGACGCCCTCCACCATACCTTGAATGCACAGTGCGCCGCCCACCATGCCCACAAACGAAGCAATCGCCCCCAAACATGGTTTATAGCCGCACGGCAAAGTTGTTATAGATGAAGTGGCGATGACTATATTGAATAGCGGGTAAACCAAAATTGCATAAAACGCAATACCAATCGGCAGGAGCAGCAGCGTCCAGAGTTCGTTTGTCGGGAACTTTTTGATAATTAACTCAACAATCAGTCCAACAACCCAAAAAATCGCCACCAGCACCAACGTCAGCAGCGCAGGCATAAATGGAAACCACGCTTTACTCGTCGCGAAGAGCCAATTCACAATCACGCCTACGACAAGTACTGCCGGGAGAATCCACCAAAGCGTCTCATTTTGCAGCAGGGTCATGGTAATAGCCACAGGCGCAAGCAGCCATGTCATGGCATATTGCGCCATGATGAACAGCAGCGCCAGTCCCAGCACAACGCAGCAGAAAACGCCAAACCCCGTTCCACACGCTTCCGGCACCAGTTCAATCAGAATGTACATCCTCTATTTCCTCCCTATCCGCCTAATAAATTCGCTCCGGACGCATAGCGGTGCAGGCTGCGTCCGGAGCGTGTCTTTTGTGGGGCGGAAAGCAAACCGCAATAAGTGGAAGGGGGCGGGCTTTCCGCGGCAGGCGTCGCGTAACCGGTGTATTCGATGCCTGTCCCGAATTTCTTCGGCATTTTTAGCACACCACGAAGCGCGGTTGCATGGTAGTCCACTTTTTCGCGATTTTCCGCCACTTTTCCAAAAACGACAAACACCCCCGCACCACGTTCGGCGCGGGAGTGCAAGGAAACATCAGAAATTACGGGACATATCGTACTTAGAATAGAACTCTTTGCGGAAATCAAGGAAGCAGTCGTTGGCAATGGCTTCGCGAATCTGCTCCATCAGGTGAATCAGGAAGCGCAGGTTGTGAATCGACGCAAGCCGTCCGCCGGTGATTTCGCCCGCCTTGAGCAGGTGGCGCACATACGCGCGGGAGAAATGCTGGCAGGCGTAGCAGTCGCATTCGGCGTCAATCGGGCCGAAATCGTGCGCGTACTGCGCGTTCTTGACGACGACGCGCCCCTTGCTCGTCAGCACCGTGCCATTGCGAGCGATTCGCGTCGCCAGCACGCAGTCGAACATATCCACGCCGCGCAGCACGCCTTCCAGCAGGCAGTCCGGCGTACCGACGCCCATCAAGTAGCGCGGCTTGTTGACCGGCATGTACGGCGCGATTTCATCCAGCATCTCGTACATCACGGGCTTGGGTTCACCGACAGACAATCCGCCGATGCCATAGCCGATGAAGTCCATATCCGCCAGCGTCTTGGCGCTCTCAATGCGCAAATCCTTGTAGAACGCGCCCTGCACGATGCCGAACAGCGCCTGATCTTCCTTCGTGTGGTGCTTCTTGCAGCGCTCCGCCCAGCGATGGGTGCGCTCCATGTTGATTTTCGCGGTGTTGTAATCGCAGGGGTACGGGCTGCACACGTCAAACGCCATGCAAATATCCGACCCTAACTTCTGCTGAATATCCATCGACTCTTCCGGCCCGATGAAGTGGCGCGAACCGTCCAGATGGCTCTGGAACGTCACGCCCTCCTCCTTAATCGTGCGGATGCCGGCGAGTGAAAACACTTGGAATCCGCCGCTGTCGGTCAGAATCGGCTTGTGCCAGTCCATGAAGTTGTGCAGGCCGCCCGCCTCCTGCACGAGGTTTTCGCCGGGGCGCAGGTGCAGGTGGTAGGTGTTCGACAGCAGAATCTGCGTGCCGATTTCCTCCATCTCGCGGGGCGTCATGGCTTTCACGCACGCTGCCGTGCCAACAGGCATGTAAATCGGCGTTTGAATGTCGCCGTGCGGCGTGTGCAGCACGCCCAGCCGCGCGCCTGACTGCTTGCAAATGTGCTTGAGTTCATAGGAAAAAGGTTGTGTCACGGCTCAATTCCTCCGTTGTCCGGGATGTCGGGGTTCAAAATCGCTTCGGCAGAGTTGTTGAAGCGGATGGCCATATCGGTCAGTTCTTCAGCGTAGCAGTTCCAAATGGAGCCGCACGGAAGGTTCTGGAAGGTCATGATTTCCTTGCGCGTCGGATGCTCGAACACCAGCCGGTAGCCCCACAGGGCAATCTGCTGCCCCGCAATGCCGCGCCCGTACTTATTGTCGCCCCACAGCGGCGCGCCCATGTTCGCCATCTGCACGCGGATTTGGTGATTCCGCCCCGTTTGGAGTCGGATGGCACACAGCGCCGTGCCGTTCTTGCGCGCAAGGCACTCGCCGGACAGCATCGCCAGCTGCGCGCCCTTCTCGTCCGCGTCGCAGATTTCGACCTTGTTGAGGTACTCGTTCTTTTTCAGGTAGTCGATGCAGGTGAAGCGGTCTTTGACGCGCCCCTCGACGACGCAGAGGTACTCGCGCCCCATCTCGTGCTCACGCATCTGCGCAGACAGCCGGGACGCCGCCTTGCTCGTGCGCGCGAAGACCATCAGCCCGCCAACCGGGCGATCCAGCCGGTGCACCAGCCCCAGATACACCGCGCCGGGCTTGTTGTACTTGATTTTGATGTACTCCTTGAGCTGCGTGAGGATGTCGGTATCGCCCGTCTTGTCCGCCTGCGAGAGCATGTTCGGCGGCTTGACAGCGACGATGACGTGGTTATCCTCGTACTGCACGTCGATATTCGCCAGCTGATGCAGCGGGAATTCGTTCATTTGACCGACCACCTTCCGCTTGCGCCGCAGGGCAACACGCCGCCCGTCGTCACCGGCAGGCAAAGCTCCTGCGCGTCGATGATGCCCCCATGGCGGCTGCTGACGCACTTCATCAGCATATTGCTGAGGACGCTGGCCGGAGAGCCCGTCGTGTAGCTGTTGATGAGGAAAAACAGCGGCTTGTCGGAGAGTACCTTTGCGCTCGTATCGACCAGCCCAAACAGCTCGTTTTCCAGCTTCCACACCTCGCCCGACGGCCCGCGCCCGTAGCTCGGCGGATCCATCAGGATGCCGTCGTAGGTGTTGCCGCGGCGGATTTCCCGCTGCACAAACCGCAGCGCGTCCTCGACAATCCAGCGGCTCCTTTCCTCCGGCAGCTTCGATAACTCGCGGTTCTCCTTGCACCACTGAATCATGCCCTTCGCGGCATCGACGTGGGTGACGTGCGCGCCCGCCGCCATGCAGGCCAGCGTCGCGCCGCCGGTGTAGCCGAACAGGTTCAATACGCGGATGTCCTTGCGCCCGCTATTGCGGATGAGGTCGCCCATCCACACCCAGTTCGCCGCCTGTTCCGGGAAAAGCCCCGTGTGCTTGAATCCCGTCGGGCGGACGTAAAACCGCAAATCTTGATGCTGAATCGTCCAGCGCTCCGGCAGGCGAGTCAGAAACTCCCACTCGCCACCGCCCTTCTCCGAGCGGTGATAATGCGCCTGCGCCTGTTTCCACAGCGCCGGGTCTGCCTTGGGCCAAATCGTCTGCGGATCAGGCCGCCGCAAAATGACATTTCCCCACCGTTCGAGCTTCTCCCCGTCGCCCGTATCCAGCACCTCATAATCTTCCCATGTATTCGCTAAAAACATAATAACTCCTTTTAAGAGGCGCAAGGGGCTTCGC
>ERZ780079.773-NODE-773-length-12111-cov-2.80508_pt1 | contig 12111 bp, 5 predicted proteins | sample MGYA00511087_ERZ780079 | MGnify/ENA primary metagenome ERZ780079 (study PRJEB29588, sample SAMEA2142583) | human gut metagenome | biome: human gut; feature: human-associated habitat; material: faeces | place: Denmark | collected 2008/2010 ... | reverse complement strand
CCATCCAGATAAATCGTACCCCCCTCGCCATACGTCTCTGCCAACATCCAATCGATCCAGCCACATGCCTGCCTGTCGAGATCATGAAGATAATCCTGTACATAAGCCTGAGAGAACTGCTTTTCATTATCGTAATCGAAGCGGGCAATACACCAGCTGGGCTGACCGTTCCAATTGGTACCATAAACTTCCGTATTCAGAGAAGGATGTCCCTGTACTTTCTCATAACGATTGGTATAGCCTATCACAATCGGCTCCTTCTCATCCCATTCCGGAGGATAACCATCGCGATTCAATACCAGACGCGGTTGTATATAATCCCATTTCTTTACCTCCTCAAGCGTATAAGAAGGCAAATATTTATCACCTTCATAGGCCAGCCCATTGTTCGATTCCCAAATAACCGCCGAAGGATGATTGCGGAATGCAATAATCGCATCACGGTCGTACTCCCGTTTGTAAGTCTTGGCCGGTTCGTTTTTCAAGGCCCATTCATTGTCTCCACTGTTTACAATCAGCAGAATGCCATACACATCACAAGCCTGAAAAGCTTCGGCAAACGGAGGTTGATGCCCTACGCGGAACGCATTTCCTCCACACTCGGCAATATAAGCGATGTCCTGCCAACGCAAAGCTGCCGGAACGGCGGCTCCCAAACCCGGATAAATGTTTCTGTTGCCAAATCCCCGCAAAATACATTTTTCACCGTTGACATAGCAATGATTTTCATCCCAGGTAATTTCACGTATACCGAATTTCTCACTTTTACTATCCACCTGTTTACCGTCTACATACACTTTATTCTGCACGGTGTACAAATATGGAGTGCCCGAACAGCCGATAGGATACCATAAGTTCGGTTTTTGAATGGTTTCCGTCCGATCAAACAGATGAATAGCGCCGGGTGCCACATTTCGCTGTTCGGTAAATGATAGCACCGTACGTCCCCGTTCATCTTGTAAATAAGTACGCAGTTCGACTGCCTGTGTATGCTCCGAAGAGTTCTCAACATTCGTCTGAAACCTTACTACAGCCTCCTGCGGCGTAGCAGATACCGTTCCGAAATAAGTGCCCCATTTGTTTAAAGGAGAGTAACTGTTGAATGGGATATGCACTTTATCTTTCTTATGCATATAGACAGGACTCACAATACCTCCCATTGCCTGTCCAAATCCTTCATTCTCACCAAATCCCGGCCAGGCAAAGAACGTATTTTTCGCATTCGAGACTTTAATCGCAATCTGATTCTCTTCACCCCATTTTATATATTTGCTGATATTCACCACAAAAGGAAGAGAGCTACCTACATGAGTCACCACTCCCGGTTGTTTAACCCGTGTATTCCCGGAAATAGCCTGCCCGTTCACAAAGACAATAGCTGCCAGATTCACTCCCTGGAATTCCAAAAAAATCTCCTTCTCCCGATCCTTCCCATCGAAAAAGAGTTTCTTTCTGTACCAGCCTTCTCCCCGCCAGCAACGTTCTCCCGTACTTGCATTCAGATAAGTATCATGTTCGTTGTAGCAATGTGGGATGCCGACCTCTTCCCATCGTGTATCATCAAAATCTGCTCCTGCCATTTCCTGATCCGGATGATCATTTTCAACCGGATGAATGGCCAGCTCACTGACACGCACCGGTAATTCTTCTTTTTTTTCAGAGAAGCATTTCAAACCGGAAAGCTTTATATAACGGTAAGTCACCGGAATCGGCACAGAAAGTGAGGTGCTCGTAACGGTTGCAACGTACCCTACCGTATTATTGACACTCGAGATATCGCCTTCTTTATACAATTCGCACTGCTGTCTGTCTGTACCGTCTGTCAACGAATTCCATTGTTTATTATCAAGGCTTACTTCCACTTTTACAGTAGCAAAATATACCCGGTTCCCCTTGAAAGACAATTTGACTTTTCCCGTCTGTTTATTCTCATGCAGATCGATGAGCAGACTTGGTTCCGGTGCATCATTTGCTACCCATTCCGTATTCATATCACCATCATTGATCACAGGTACTGCCTGCGTACCACAGAGAATACGGGCATCTTTTGCCAAATCCATCTCCTGTCGAACGACTTTGGAAAACCTCCAGGGTGTTTCTCCCAGATTTATAGGCTTCTGCTCTTTAGCATATCCGCTCTGAATAAACAAAACAGCACAAGCAAAACATAAATATTTTCTCAATATCATACAGTAAAAATTCTTTTTATTACATCATTACTACTTTCTGTCTTTTCACAGCAGAATCGGTCTCGATCCTGACAATATAAGTGCCTTTTCCCATCAGATTGACAGTACCGGTCCCGTGAATCCGGCTTTGATACGTCACGCTGCCATCAATGCCGAATACAGTCATCTTCCCCATGCCAGAGATCGAATAATTCAGAGACTGCCCATTGGAAGAAATTAAAATAGCATCCTCTTCTTTGAGGGTAGTAATACCGGTGGTTCCATCCACCTTCACAGTAGCTTTTGCAAAAAGTCCACCTCTTCCTCCATTGTCAATGGCTTGTACTCCCCATTCATATTCACCGTCCGATTCTACTTTAATCTTATAAGAACATTGAGTGAGATAACCGGAAACAGAACCGACTTTAATAAAACCGGAAGTAATATCTGCCGGTACGGTCATACAGCATTTATCACCTTCCTTCTTCTTCAAATAAACATTATACCGTAAAGCTTTCTGAGGAGTAACATCATCGGCAGCCTCTTCCCATGCCAAAGAAAGAATATCGGAACCTTCAATCAACTTTGCCCGTAAATTTTGCGGCATCCCCGGCGCTTCGTTCTTGCCGGCAACAGAAGTATTTTTCCAAAGTTGTGTATCACAACCGGAAGAACAGGCCCCATTGGACCATCCGGAAATCCATGCATCCAACAGTCCGTCATTATCAATGTCGATCAGATGTTCATTGCCATGAGTGACTCTGGGGAATGCCCATCCGTAATCGTCCTGATTGTACCATGCAATCGGCTCAAAATCAAAATCACCTTTATTGACATATAGCCACGTGCTGTGCTGATGCGTATTATTATGACCACCTACTAGCATATCGGGCAGTCCGTCATGATTCACATCGCCAAAAGAGAGCTGTCCGCCATCTATCGGCAGCAGATGTTCATTTTCTATTTTCTCGAAATTACGCTCTCCCTTGTTTTTATAGATATAGAATTGCTTTTGATTATTATTGAAATAGACTCCCGTCATAATGATATCTGCCAGACCATCGTTATTCAGATCATATACATCACATGAAGAGTTACAAGTAGTGTCAAACTTAAAATCCGATTCCTTAAATGTACCGTTCTGCTGATTCCAGTAAACGTGTACTTCCGACTCTCTTGAATAACCATATCCGGTAGACACGATATCCAGCCAGCCGTCATTATCCAAATCGACAAAGCAGACACTGCCATCGGTCAAACCATGAAAAGGCTTTGTTCCCTCCAAAGGAGTTTTCTGCAGTTCGAAATACTCTCCTTTTATATTCTTAAACAGATATACCGCTCTGACCGCATCTTCATAATCTTCCCGGTTCACCCTCGTATGTTCATCAAAGCCCGTTACAAGCAAGTCCGTATAGCCATCGTTATCATAATCACCCGCAACCGCCCAATTGTGTCCTTTTCCTCCGGTCTTTCCATTAAACACCGGCATCAAACCAGATTCCGCCACCGGCATTTCCTTAAACTTGCAAGTACCATTATCCTGTACTCCCTGATTAATATACAAACGCGCCTGGATATTGGATAGGCGTGTATCCAGATCATTCCACTGATAATACCAATCGCCCAGTCCCGGAAGAAAAAGATCCAAAAGACCGTCGTTATTCATATCAAACCAAACCGGGCATGAAAAAGCAACTCCTGCAAATGGGGAGGTTAATTTACGGAAAGTACCATCCCCGTTGTTCTGGTAAAAGTTGCTCTGAATTTTCGTAGCACTACCGTGATTATTCTTATCACTATAAAACAGGTCGAGTGTCCCGTTATTGTTGTAGTCCCCCCAAGCTGCATTCACATAGGTGGCATGAATAAAATTAATCGGGTCACCTCCCGTACTCGACTGTACCGGTTTATCCATATATTCAAACCTGATGTTCTCAATATCTCCCGGAACCTGTGCGTGCAGCAACAAACTAAAGCAAAAACTGCTGCATGCAATAAAAAATAGTTTCTTCATAATATAATATTTAAGAGAAGATTTTACATCTGTCTATTATAGATTTTTCAAAGGTTTCTATTACAAGTCGTTTAAAGACCATTCGTCTTTCCATTCTATCGTAATACTGTCTGCCGAATGAAATTGAACAGGTAACCAAATATATCTGGAATTGATTAAATCCAGTTTATTCCATTTGTCGAACATGGCAATGTATTTATCATTTTCGGGATCTACTGTTATGACATGCGTACTTTGTCCGCCAAACGTCCTGTCGGCATTCTCACCCACACAAGGGTTCCCCATTGCCGTCCACTCTCCCAACATAGAATCTGCTATGGCATATTCCGCTTCATTAGGATCCCAGCCGCTACATCCGGACGTGATCATATAATATTTATCCTGCCTTTTAAAGACAGCCGGTGCTTCTCTGAACTTTCCGGGGAAAACCGCCTTATAAGTTTCAGTATGTTCCAGATAATCATCCGAAAGTAAATGAATATATAAAGTAGAATTACCTTTAGCAGAGTAAACATGATAAGCCTTCCCGTCCCCGTCTTTGAACAGTGTCATATCCCGGCTTTCTTCTCCATACGGACGAAGAGAGTGTAAATACTTGAAACCACCGGTCGGACTATCCGATACGGCAACACCGGTAGCTGCTTTCGAATAATTATAACTATCAATGTGCATCCACATCACAAACTTACCAGTCTTCTCATTATAAATCACTTTAGGTCGTTCTATCACCATAGAAGGATGAATATCCGATTCCGGATTGGCCATATCCGGCTTTAACGCTACCCCCTCGAACTTCCAGGAATGCAGGTCTTTGGATGAATAGCAGGCTACCCCGCCGGCCTCTGTCCGGTAACAATCCCATTCTACGCCGGGTGCATGATAGGTAGAATCATTTTTATATTCGCCATACCAATAATACGTCCCGTTATGATACAGAACTCCTCCTCCATGCGCATTAATCATGTTCTGTTCCGTATCCGTCCAGACCTCACCGGGATAAATCATTTTTGGGCCACATGAATAAAGTCCGATTGCAACTATGCTCAACAGTAAAAAATTAAATGTTTTCATTTTGTCAAATTTATATTATAATCATTTGTGTTTGTCATCCTTTGTTGTTTCTCAAATTCCTTCGGTGTCATACCAAACTGTTTTTGAAACAATTTGATAAAATAAGAGGGAGAGTTTATTCCGACGATATAGCACACCTCTCCTGTGCGGTAATGCCCTTCGGCTATCAGCTCGGAAGCCTTTTTCAATCGTATCAAACGGATAAAGTCCGTAGGCGATGTTCCGGAGAGTGCCTTAATCTTACGATGCAGGCTCGACCGACTCATGTTGATAATCTCCGACAAGCGTTCCACACCGAAATTAGAATCGGTGATATTCTCTTCAATGATACCTATAATTTTATTTATCAGCTCTTCATCCGCTTTGCACAGTCCTATCGACTGCGAAGTGACATAAGGTTTCTTGATAAACGCTTCTTTCTCCCTCTTTCTGTTTTCAAGAAGCGAATTCAGTTGTGTCGTCAGATACTTAAACGAGAAAGGTTTCTCGATATACGCATCAGCCCCGGTTTCAAGTCCTCTGATCTTACTGTTCAAGTCATTCTTAGCCGTTAGCAACACTACGGGTATATGGCAATACTCAATGTCCGTCTTTATTTTCCTACAGAGTTCAAAACCGTCCATGATAGGCATCATGATATCCGTAACGACGATATCGACATTCACCCTTTGGATAATATCAAATGCTTCGGCACCGTTAGTGGCTTTTTCCACAGAGAAGTTCAAACTCAGCTTTTCGGTCATAAACGATAGCAGTTCAAGATTATCTTCTACCACCAAAATCGTTTCCTGTTTCGATTGCTGCTCTACAAAATCGTCATTATAAATATCGATGTTGGTTTCTTGCCGGGATATATCGCCCTTTGGAATGGCTAATGTAAAAATATTCAGCCCATCGTTACTTTTATAGAGCAACACACCATGATGCAATTCGGCAAGTGACCGTGCCAATGACAGTCCGATGCCGGAACTTGCATTTATATTTGCATTCTTTTTCAATTGATAGAAAGGATCGAATATTTTATCGGCCATTTCGGGAGGTACTATCTCACCGTCGTTCTTTATAATCAGATAGAATTGCATATCATCCTCTTCAAGTTCCACATCGATTGTATGTTCGGAGTAACGGATCGCATTTGAAAACAGATTGTTCAGAATTTTAATAAAAGATCCCCGGTCGATCAATGCATGGACAGGCAGCTCCGGCATATGAAGTTCTATTTTCTTATTTATAGACAATGCCATCGGAAGAAACTCCTGATATACCTCATCCACAATAGCCGATATATTCCCAACGACAAAATTCATTGTCACCTTATTGGCATCCACCTTTCTGAAATCCAGGATCTGATTAATCAAAGTAAGCAGTTCCGATATGTTCCTCTGCATGAGTTGGACATTCTTCTTTATCTCATGATCTTTAATATCCATCTCGGCCAAAGACTCGAGAGGACCGTTGATCAACGTCAGCGGCGTTCGTATCTCATGGGCTATGTTAGTAAAGAAATCGATTTTGGAGCTATACAGTTCTTTCTCCTTTTCACTCTCAAACATCCGTTGCTTTTCCAATGTCTTCTTCTTACTCACATACAAGTAATATCTGGTTGTTAACCAAACACATACAATCAGAAGGATCGCATAGCAAATGTTGGCGGTCCAGGTCTTCCACCAAGGAGGAAGGATGATAATCTCGACAGAAGCCCCCTCCTGATTCCATACTTTGTCATTATTACTTGCTTTCACAACAAACCGGTATTTTCCGGGAGCAAGATTGGCATAAGTCACACTTTGATTATCTCTTGTAAAGATCCAGTCTTTATCAAGATTCTCCATCTTATAAGCATATTGATTGGCCGCCGGGCAGGCATAGCTTAACGCAACAAATCCCAGTTCTATACTATTCTGATCGTGTTGTAGGGTTATCTGTTTAGCCTGCAGATAGCCGCTATTCGTCCCCTTATCATATAATTCACCGGATGCTTCATCGTTTTTATGCTTTATATAAGTAATATACACAGGAGGGATAAAGCTATTCTGCTCCAGTCTCTCAGGAAAGAAAGAGATCAGCCCTTCCAAAGTTCCAAAAAACAATTCACCCGTACTGCTTGCCAATGCAGATTTATAATTGAACTGGTTGCTGGGCAGACCATTATCCGTTGAATAGGTCTCAATGGTAAAATTCTGCGGATCAAACTGTACCAGCCCGCTATTAGTACCAAACCATAAATAGCCGTTTTTATCCTCAACAATCTTGTATGCAGTATCATCGGGTAACCCCTCTGCCAGTGATACGGTACGGAAATTATTCTCCTTACTGTCGTATTTACAGATACCGCCCCGGTCCGTTGCAAACCAGATATCGCCATTGCTCGTTTCCGTAATACTGCTGACGGAGTTAGAACTTATCGAATGTTTATCATTGATCTGGTTCGTGTAATGCTCTATCTGCTGAGTTTTCTGATTATACTTGAACACACCGTTTCCCATCGTCGCTATCCAGATATTGTCGTTAGCATCCTCCATAATATCATATGTATAGCACAGGCCAAATTCGGGCATATTGACAAATTCCATCGTTTCCTTATTACCCTTATAAATCCCCCAGGCATTCCCTAACCAGACGTTGCCGAATTTATCTTCCCCCAAAGCATATAAACTGAATTCATTCAAGTCTAACTGTTTTCCGGAATAATGCCGGGTGTTATAGCTACCGGCAGAAACGATATCCAATCCTTTCTTAAACAATCCCACCCAGATATCTCCGTTAAGGTTGAGCAGACTCAGCGTCTGTTCCGAAGTCAAGCCTCTACCTATATCTCTTCCCAACTTTTTAAATGTCTGCTTTTCGGGCGAGAAAATATTCACTCCCGCATCTTCGGTACTTATCCATATATTTTGGTTATTATCTTCAATGATCTCTCTTATCCGTTTACTGCTGATCGTTTCTTCACGACTCAACGGTATATACCGGGTGAATTTCAGTACAGAACTGGAGAGATAATTAATACCTCCGGCATTGGTTCCTACCCAGATTCCTCCTTCCCGATCCTGATAAATCTCCCCGACCTGATTGTCCGAAAGCGAATAACTGCACATAGGATCGTTGTATATTCTGAAAACCTCTCCTTTTTCTTCATCGATAATGTAGATACCATATTGCGTACCGACCCATAATTTGTTATTCAACTTCGCTATACAACGGATAATCTTATAATGCACATCCGGTACATTTACATCGGTTACCGCATTCTTCCTCTTATTTATTCTACGCAGTTTACCTTCATGTATACCCAAAATAAGATGCTCGCCATCGTCAGACATCGTATAAATATTCTCTCCCGCCAGTGTATTTCCATTCGTATCACCAAGGTATTGAGTAAATTCATCCGTCTGTTTATCATATAGATATACTCCTTTCCCATTTGTCCCAATCCAGACCCGGTTACTTTGATCTATGCACATACTCTGCGGATTCCCATGATCGGGAACCGTTTTCTTTCCAAATGCATAAAACTTCAGCTCTTTGCTATCCTGAATATAGCGGAATAATCCCTGATTAGGAACAACAATCCATATATTGCCATCCCGGTCCTCCCCGATATCCGAGATCCAATCGGTCATGGTAATCCCTTCCGCCGTCTGTGTATTCATATAAGTAAAAATTTCGGTTTGAGGATCTAATATAAAGACCCCTTTATCCGTGCCGACCCAGAGATGTTTCTCCCTGTCTTCAAAAAGAGAGGATATGTTGTTATTCTGTTTTTGCGCTACATAATCATAGCAATCGAATATTTTGAAAGTATTCCCATCATACCGGTTCAGCTTATTGCGGGTGCCAAACCACATAAAGCCATTGCTATCCTGAATGATCGCTTTCACATTGGATTGCGACAATCCCTTATCTCTACCGATTATGTTGAAATAATAATTATTCAACCCATATCCGGATATGTTGAACAACAACATCAAGAGGAAAACGGTAATAGTCAATTGGGGGTGTTTCATATTCTTTATAAACGAATTATTTGAGGGCAAATATAAATAAAAAGAAGAGAACGATTCTTTCAAAAAATAGCAAATTGGTAGTACGTATCACCATCATACAAGGCTTTCCAAAGCACTTCGTACAAATACAACATAAAATGAAACCTATGTAAAGATATACACGAAGCCAACAAATAACCATCCATATCTTGTCAGTTTTTCCTTCCGGAACAACAAACAATAACCGATTAACGAACAGCTATTGTCATCATACACGGAAAATGATATTTCACCCACATAAATAAAACGTATTCCTTAATATATAAAAACACCCGGATGTTTTTCGTACACAAAAAGCAATTCTTAATTTCCAACGAATACAATCTCTAAAAGATTCGTTTCAATTAATAAAAGAAACGGGATAGATAGCAGATGCCTGTGACCAACTTATTATTTTTTGAATGATTCGTTCTATATAAAAATGGATAGAACGCGTAATTTTGGCATTGGTAATTCACTATATATAAACCGGTTCTTACATAAAATAAGAGTTCATTTCTCAGTTTTCAATAAATAAAGCAAGGAAGATATAACAGTTCAAAAATAGGATCAGATAATAAAGAATCAGGCAGAAGTAGCACGAAGATGTTATAAAAATAATCCGAGATAGCTACAGGCCTAATCAAGAATAGATGTTTAATTTAAATTATTTTACAATGAAAAAAAACACATTACTCATCGGAGCGCTCGCTCTATTAGGAATGAATTCTGCATTTGCACAGGATTTAGTGATCGAAACAATGAAAGGGAATGAGAACATCGAATTGGTTACAGATGCTATATTCGATGTCGGTTATGGCAATATCGGCCAAACATCCACCTCAACAATTATTTGCTTGGGAGAAGTTGATTTTGGAGCTGATGGGAACGCTTATCAAGCTACCGGAGTTGAATTCGCACAAGGATGGGGAGATTTCGGAGTAGAAAGATATGTAGTCCTTCACGCCGGAAATACGTTTGAAGAATCCGTAACTTTCACAGAAATGACGGTAGACAGAACATTCGGCTATCACTGCTTTGAAACATTTGCATGGAATATGAAAGAAGGTGAAGAATTCGAACGTCCTACCGGTAAACAAAAAGTTTGGTTAACTTTCCGTGAAGGAAATGGAAATTTACGTTCTGTCATCTTCTATAAAAATGCGATTGCAGAAGAGGGTATGCAACCATGGATCAATGAATCACCGGAATATGCAGATAAAGCAAATATCATATATGGCGATATCTTCCGAGTAGCAGTCGATGTAGATCCGGAAAACCCAGATGATCCTTTCAAAGATTGTAAGTATAATGAAGAAACAGAATGTTGGGGAGGTGTAGTTAAGGATTTCATTGTCAAATCCGCAGAACCGATTGATTTCGGTGAAGGAGAATTCCAACAATTAGTTGCCTACATTGGTCATGATGGTGAAAGATATAAAGAATATATGGAATTCTACATTGACGAAGTAAAACCGGAAAATATGATTGCAAGAACTTGGACAGGTATCAATTTGCAAAAATGGAACGATTTTACCCCGGTTGCTACCAAACTAAAAGAAGTAAAAGGTTCTCACTATCTGTTTGTGAAATGGGGAGATGCAACCAACCTTCATAGAATCGATCTATTGAAAGAAAATCTTTGGTTTGAGAATCCGGATTGCGGTGTTGTTTATGAGGATATAGCACCGTCTGAAAATGCTGTAGTATTTGTTACCAAAGGTGAAGGCGATCGAGGTGGCGATTGGAGCCAAGGCGACATGGAATGGGAAGTTGTAGTTAAAGGCGGCGATGGTGCCCGTGGTGAAGGCTCAAATATCGGTTATACATCTAATGGTGTTGTTGTGGCCTATTATGACATCGATTTCAAAGATGGTGATTACAAGAGAGTTCTTATCAATCATTCCTGTGATAAAAATTATATAGGTACCATTGAAGAAGCTAATTTCTCATTGTATATTGATCTGAATAATATAGATTGGAGTACTATTAGCACTCCGGCAGAAGTACAAAATGCACTTGTTGAACACGAACCGATCGCTGTGATCAGAGCTCAAGGCACCGGTAAATGGGATACCAAAATGACGACTGCTGCTGCATTGAAAGAAGTGTCAGGAGAACACACCATATATGTTGTTTATAATTTACCAAGTAGTGTAGGTGCTAATATCTATGGTCTCTATTTAGATCCTGATGCCGGTAGCGGAACTGGTTTCCAACCGGCTACTACAATCGAAGGCCTGAACGTATATTCCGTAAACGGTGAAATTATTGTAAATGCTACTGAACCGGTAAGCGTTGCTATCTATACAATAAGTGGCATGTCGGTTGCAAACAAAGCATTCCCGGCTGGTAATACTACCATCAGCAACTTGCCCGAAGGTATGTATCTATTGAAAGCGACTAATCAGAATGGCGCTGTAAGTATCAGCAAGTTAATGGTAAAATAAGAATCATTATAACTTCTAATTACATAAGGGTACCACATTTCCGGGTACCCTTATTTTTATCCCTCATCTCTAACAACATGAAAACAATGCATATACAAAGACTTTCAATCGTAGGACTTTTCTGCATCATGGGTATCTTTCTTTCGCACGCTCAAGAATGGAAAATGAAGCAAGCCCCTATGATGACTCCATGGAGTGAGACAATAGACGTGAATAACGTATTACCCGAATATCCAAGACCACAAATGGTAAGAAACGAATGGCTCAACCTTAATGGTATCTGGGATTTGCAAAAAGGCATAAAAGGCGAAGCATACGATCCGGAGAATTTCACTTTTACACAAAAGATACTAGTTCCTTTCCCCATAGAATCCGCCCTCTCC
>ERZ780079.762-NODE-762-length-12216-cov-8.00954_pt1 | contig 12216 bp, 9 predicted proteins | sample MGYA00511087_ERZ780079 | MGnify/ENA primary metagenome ERZ780079 (study PRJEB29588, sample SAMEA2142583) | human gut metagenome | biome: human gut; feature: human-associated habitat; material: faeces | place: Denmark | collected 2008/2010 ... | reverse complement strand
GGGGCTTGATATGGTAATGACGGCGATGGACAGTCTTGAATTAATTTCCAGTCATCTATCACGTATGCGTGATTTAGCAGAACAGGCAGCTAATGGTACGTATGGCGAAGATTCCTTGAAGGCTATTCAATCAGAAATTGATGCAAGAAGTAAAGAAATAGGCAGAATTGTAAATAATACAGAGTACAACGGAATCCAATTTTTTGGACACGAAACAGAACCAGAAGTAACCATTGACGAATCAAAACGAGTAATAAACCAAACAACTTTTACTAAAGGTGAAACTTACTTTGTAACCAATTCAGACGACCTGGTAAAACTCCAAGACTTGGTCAATAGTAGCGTTGATACCGCCGGTGTAACGTTTGAGCTCACCTCTGACATTAATATGAAAGGTATTAATTTTAGAGGAATTGGTTTTTCTTATTTAGTGAATTTTCAAGGTACTTTCAAGGGCAATAATCATGTAATATCAAATTTAACCATCAATACAACAGAAGATTATGTTGGTTTGTTTGGTAGTGTTGATCATGGCAGTATCGATTCTGTTACTCTTGAGAATTGCAATATATCTGGTCAAGAATGCGTTGGAGGATTAGTTGGGTATGGTGAATACGAAGATATAACAAATTGTTATGTAATCGGTAATGTGACAGGAGAGGAGGATTATGTAGGTGGACTGCAGGGGCGTGGTTATCATTGTAATATTACCAACTGTTATGCTGCTGGCAGTGTGTCTGGTGATTGGCGTATTGGTGGACTGATTGGAGCGCATAGTGGTCTGCTTGCAAGCATAGATAATAGCTATGCAACAAGCAAAGTGACGGGAAAGAATAATGTAGGTGGCTTAGTGGGGGACCTTGGTGGCGACTATGTAAATGTCAGCAACTGTTATGCCACGGGGAGTGTTAACGGAAATGAGAAAGTAGGAGGATTGGCAGGATGGGTTAGCAATGGTCCCGAAATCAAAAACTGTTATGCAACAGGTAGAGTAACTGGAAATAGCTATGTTGGAGGATTGTTTGGTCAATCTAATGAGACCTATCCAGTTTATATCGACGGTTATTTTGACACTCAGACAACCGGTCAAATAAAAGGAGGTGGAAATTCATATACAGGAGGAGGAACAGTAACCGGAGTAACAACAGCAGAGTTAAATGAACTTATTAAAAATGGAACATTACCTCAATACAATTATTACGAAGCTTCAACAGGCAGCTCATTCGGAGGTTTTTATGAGGTAACACTACAAGTCGGAGTTAACTCAGCCTCCTCTTCATCAATAACAATTGATATAGGAATTGGAAAAATTGAATTGGATCTAGATGTTACAGCAAAAGACGGCGCACGCAATGCAATAACGATATTAGATGAGTATTTGAAAAGCATCAATGAGCGTCAAACAAAATTAGGGGCGACATACAATCGTTTGGAGTCAGTAATAGAGGCAATAGGAGTTAATATTGACAATTTAACTTCGACCCGCTCAACAATTCGTGATGCCGATATTGCCGAAGAAAGTTCTGCATATATTCGTTATCAAATTTTGCAGCAAGCTGCCACAACGCTTATGGCAACAGCAAATCAAACACCAAGTATTGCATTACAATTGTTATAGCCTCTTTACTCTTATTTTCTATTTGTGCGATAATAAAAGCATAAATAAACGAAAAGGAAGGAATATATTATGTCAGAAGTAAGAGTAAGAATTGCACCGTCACCAAGTGGAAATCTTCATATTGGTACGGCAAGAACTGCATTGTTTAATTACTTATTTGCAAAGAAAAACAACGGTAAATTTATATTAAGAATAGAAGACACCGATGCAGAGAGAACTAGTCAGGCATATGTAGATAATATTTTTGACAGCTTAAAAGCTTTAGGTTTGAACTGGGATGAAGGTCCTGATGTAGGCGGTGAATACGGGCCTTATACACAATCTCAAAGATTTGATATCTATCCTAAATATATCCAAAAACTATTGGATGAAGGGTTTGCATATGAATGCTTCTGTACGCCGGAAGAATTAGAAGCTGAAAAAGAAGAAGCTACTAAAAATAAAAAAGCTTATGTTTATTCTAAAAAATGCGAAAATCTAACAGAAGAAGAAAAAGCTAAATTAAGAGCAGAAGGAAGAAAACCTGCCATCAGGTTTAATGTTGCAAAAGCTCAAAAAGCGTTCCACGACTCTTCTATTCTGGAATTTGACGACCTTGTAAAAGGAAAACTTCATATGGATACAGACCTGATTGGTGATTTTGTTATTATGAAATCGAACGGTGCTCCAACATATAATTATGCTGTTGTTATCGATGATGCTCTTATGAAGATTTCACATGTAATTAGAGGCGAAGACCATATTTCTAATACTTACAAACAAATTTTAATTTTTGAAGCATTAGGCTTTGAAGTACCAAGATTTGGTCACTTAGGTATGATTTTGGCTCCGGATAGAAGCAAGCTTTCAAAAAGACACGGAGCCACTGCTGTTTCTGACTTTGTAGAACAAGGGTATTTAACAGAGGCTCTTGTAAACTTTGTTGCGCTTCTAGGATGGGCTCCTTCTGATGGAGAAGAAATTAAACCTATTGAAAAAATTGCAGAAGATTTTAGAATAAATGAAGTTTCTTCTTCAAACTCAATCTTTGAATATGACAAATTAAGATGGATGAACAGCCATTATATTAAAATGCTTCCAAAAGAAGAATTAAGAGAAAAACTTAAGAAATATTTAACAAAATACAACCTAAGCGAACTAACAGAAGAACAGTACAACAGAATGGTTGATATTACGTACGAACCATTGACTTTGTTATCAGATATTACTGATGCTGTTTCCTATTTCTTTGGCGGCGGCAATGTTGAAATTGATGAAAAAGCTCAGGCTGAACTTGATACTGAACTTTCTCAGGATGTTTTAAAATCATTTGTGGAACAGGCTGAAGACTGGGAATGGTCAGAAGAAAATCTTCATGAAAAACTTGCTGATTTTAGAGCTAAATTCAAAGAAGAAAAGGGGTATAAACCTAAATTTACAATGTGGGCTATAAGAGCAGCTGTGACAGGCAGACTCTGCGGCGCAGATATGGTTGTTACTCTTGCAATACTTGGTAAGGAAAATTCTCTTAAGAGAGCCAGAGCTGCTATTAAAACTGCAGTCGTATAAAATTTATTGGAGGCGCGCTGAGTCTGACTCAGCGCGCCTTATTTCAACCATTCAGGGAGAGTTATTTATTTTGTCAAAATCCAACTTTCTAAAAGGAGTATTACTTCTCTTGATGCTGTTTGTTTCCGGCATGCTGTCTTGTAATGCTTTTGAACTTGTTTTTCCTGTAGAGAAAGAGGCTGTTGTAACCTCTGAATATGTCCTTTTTGCAGGGAAAGCTAATAGTTCTGAGATGATTACTATAAACAATGAGAGAGTATATACGGCTTCTAATGGTGCGTTTGCTCATTCAGTAAAATTGAAAGATGGAGAAAACAGGGTAGTAGTTCGTTCTAACTTTAATACTCAAGTTTACAAATTTTGTAAAAAAGTTCCAATAAGTAAAGCCTCTGAGGAAGCTGCAGATATTCAAAGACATGCCGTTGTTGTGAAGAATGATAATACTCCTTTGCGCAGTACGCCTGTTGATGGCGGGCTAAATCGAATTTCCCATCTGTTTAAAGGTACAACTGTTTTGATAGACGGCTCTAAGGGAGAGTTTTATAGAGTTTATCTTTCGAAAGATAAGACAGGCTGGATTGCAAAAAAGGATGTTGATGAAGATTGCGGCATAAATTCTGATGTTGCAAGTTTTATAAATATGGACAGCCAGAAGTTTAAAAATGCAGTTATTCAGACGATATCTTTTACAAAAAATCTTCCATATACTGTTGAAGATTTGGATAAAGAAATTTTGTTTAAAGTTTACAATCCGGAATTATCGGATACATCAGTTTATACTCTGAATATTCCAAAACCAGAAAAATATTTTTATTCTGTTACTCTTAAAGACGGACTTTACACATTTAAAGTTTGCGAAATTCCCAAAGCATTAGAAGATTGCACTATCGTTATAGATGCAGGACATGGCGGGGCGGAAAAAGGTGCAATGGGGTGTCTGGGGGATGCTGAAAAAGATATAAATCTAAAGATTGCTCTCGAGTTGCAAAAATTGCTTAAAAATATGGGGGCAAATGTAATAATGACACGTGAGTGCGATGGAACAATCTCTCTAAATGACAGGATTAAGATTGCACATGAAAATGATGCAGATATATTTGTCAGTATTCATTTAAACTCAATCGGCGATGTACCAATAAATATTCATAAAAATAAAGGAACAAGCGTATACTATTATAACCGTAATTCCCGTAAACTCGCAGAAATACTTGAGAAAAGTGTTACAAAATCCGCCGGGACACGAAAAGACGGAGTAAGAACTGCCAGCTTTGCAGTCATCAGACCTGCAAACTTTGTGGGAGTACTTGTTGAAGCTGCATATATGATTAATCCTTCTGATACTGTTTTATATAAATCAAACAATTTTGCTTATAATGCAGCTAAAGGAATAGCTGATGGAATAGAGGAATTTGTAAACAAATAATGGCTTAGCAGATTTACTATTGAACACCTAACATTTCCCTAACAATTCTTTCTTATCATTGGATAAGAAAGGCTGATTATGAAAAATTTTTTTAATAAGAGGGACAATCTGTTTCTTATTTTATTTATAAGTTTTGCAATTATTTATGTAATGCTGCTTGGTGCATATCCATTATTAGAACCTGATGAAACAAGATATGTAACAATGGCGCGGGATATGTTTACCAGTGGAAATTATTTAACTTTATATCTTAATGGAGAGTATTTTTTTGAAAAACCTCCCTTGTTTTTCTGGCTTGAAAGTTTATCTTTCTGGTTTTTTAAGGATATAAGTGAATTTACTGCTAGATTTCCGGTAGTAATATTATCTCTGCTTCCGTTAGGTTTGCTTTTCTCTTTAAGTGAAAAGGTTAAAAATCAGAAATTTGCATTTTTGAACAGTGCTATTTTACTTACCACTCTTGAATATGTGCTGATAACAAAAATCGCAATGCTTGACAGTGTTTTAACCAGTCTTGTTTCAAGCTCTGTATTGTGCTACTTTTTTACTTTTTTTGTTTCAGAAGAAAATAAGAAATACTTCTGGTACTCATGTTATATTTTAATGGGTTTAGCTGTATTAGCCAAAGGTATTCCAGGAGCTGTAATACCTGCAGGTACAATTCTTACAGGCACTATAATATTTAGAACTTATAAAGAAACTCTTAAAAATATGCCTGCAGGAATCGTATTATTTCTGATAATTGCGCTTCCATGGCATATAATAATGTTATTAAAACACGGCTCACTTTTCTTTAATGAATACATAATTAAGCACCATCTAATGAGATTTTTAGGAGCCGAAGTTATTCACAGAAATGAACCTGTTTACTTTTATTTTGTGACTCTATTATGGGGGCTTTTTCCGTGGATATTTTCATTATTATCAAGCTTGAGAAAGCCGCGTAAGTTTAATCTGGAAAATGGATATGACAAATTTCTTGTTTTAAATATTACTGCAATTTTAGTCATTTTGGTATTTTTTTCCTGTTCCGGAGCAAAACTCATAACTTATATTCTTCCGGTCTATCCATTTTTTGCAGTTTTAATAGGGCATATCTGGTATGAAAGAAGTATGAAAAAGTTTATGGTAATTGTAGCTGTAATGACTATTTTAGGCGGATTTGCTTCTCCATTTGGCTATAAACTTGATTATTCATTCGGGCAAAACGATTTAATGCAATTTGCTAAAATGGCAAAGGATAATAATTATACTATTTCCACATATAAAACAGGGAAAAAATATTCGCTTCTTTATTATTCAGGGCTTAAAAATGTTGAGTTTCACACCGGAGAAAATCCTGAATGGTTAAGAAATGAATTATACCGAAAGAACAATTACTTGATTGTAAGGAACAAAGAAATAAAAGATTTACCGGTTAATACAGAAATTGTCAAGCAAGGGGTTAAATATTCAATTATAAAGTCACCGGAAGTTTAATAACAAAATTAGTTCCCTTATTTTCTTCGCTTTCAACGCAAATTTCTCCGCTGTGCAGTTCAACAATATTTTTGACTATGGCAAGTCCTAGTCCAGTTCCGCCTTTTTTTCGGCTTCTTGTTTTATCAATACGGTAGAATTTTTCAAAAATCTTATCAAGGTGTTCTTTTTTAATACCCTTTCCGTAATCTTTAACCTGAATTTTTATGCCAGATTCATCTTGAGTTAATATAATATCAATTTTGTCTGAGCCGGAATATCTGACAGCATTAGTAATTAAATTTTCAAGTGCAGATTTTATCAAATCTTCATTGCCGTTAAAGATAACGCTCTTATCACATTGTATGTTTATTTTTACCTCGTTGTTGCCAAAAGAGCTAACAACTTTTTGTATGAGTTCATTAAGATTGAACTTTTCAAACGATTTTTGTTCGTTAGTCTTTTCAACATCAATTTCACTGAGCATCAAAATATCGTTCACAAGCTTATTTATAGCTTTTATCTGGTATTGAATAATTTTAAAGCATTCCCGATTTTGTTCTTCGTTGTTAGAATTTTCAGAGAGTTCTAATGCCATATTTATTGCAGTAATTGGAGTTTTAATCTCATGTGATGCATTCTGTATAAACTCATTTTTATACTCTTCAAGCTGTTCAAGCCTAACAATTTGCTTTTTCAGTCTTTCTGTCATCTTTTTTACAGATATGGCCAGTTCATTAAGCATTTCAAGCTCTGGTACTTCTATAACAGTGTCCAAATCACCATTGGCTATTTTTAAGACACAGTTGTCAAATTTGTTAAAAGAACTTCTAACCTGATATATAAGCTGAAAAATTGCAAGCAGAAGTATTAGCATCGAAAAAATAAACAGTGTAATCATATTTATCTGGCCTTTAACAATTTTTTCAATAACTTTTTCCTCAAGAAGTGTTAATTCAATATAATATTCGGTCATTCCAGCATTAAATTTTGCCACAGAAACAATTTTTCGATCCTTTATAGAAGATTTATAAATTTTCCATGGAGTTTTTTTTCTAAGAACTTTACTGTCATCTTTGGCCATTGGTGTTAAATCTTCAGGATTAGAAGAAACTATAATATTGCCATTTTTATCAAAAACTCTGAACTTGACTTCTGAACCTTCAAAGTCTTCTGCATATTTTTTTAAGCTTTCCATATCTTCCTTTTCAAGATATGGCGTAACAGCCCACTGAATTTGTTTTCTGAAAACATTCAGCTCGTCTTTTTCTTCCTGAATATAAGAAGAATTGAATTGTATAATATGGTGAAAGAATAAGAACGTAAAAAGCAGTATTATAGCAAAAAAACAAATGAGTCTTGTTGTCCAGAATAAATCTCTTTTTTTCATAGATCAAGCTCCTTTAACTTATAACCGACACCTCTTACAGTTTCAATATAGTGCCCGTAATCTTTAATTTTCCTTCTTAAATTCACTATTTGAACATCCACAGCCCGTTCAGAAACTTCAAATCCTCCATCACCCCTCAGTAAAGATAAAAGTTTTGAGCGCGAAAACACTGTGCCCTGATTAGATATAAAGTTTTCCAAAATTTTAAATTCAAAATTGGTAAGTTCAACATTCTCTTTATCAACTTTTACGCATTTCTTATTAACATCTAACTTAATTCCTCTGTATGTTTGAATTTCGTTTTGCAATCTGCTGTTTTCAAGATGTGCTTTTATTCTGGCAAGCAGGATTTTATTGCTGAAAGGTTTTGAAATATAATCAATTGCTCCATTATCAAATCCTTTTAATATATCTTCTTCCATCTTCTTTGCCGTAAGCATTATTACTTGAATAGACTTAAAATTATTATCTTCCTTAATAATTTTACATAATGAAAAGCCGTCTAATTCAGGAAGCATTACATCAAGCAAAACTAAATCAGGTTTATCCATTTTTATTAAATCCAGCGCTTCCATTCCGTCAAAGGCCTTCCGGATTTTGTAGTACCCGTCAGAGATTAAAACCAGTTCAATAAGGCGGTTAATGTGTTCTTCATCTTCGACTACTAAAATTTTTGCATCTTTAATATTCATTTGTTTTATTATACTCCAATTTCTTTAATCCGCACAAATACTGCTTTTATCGACAAGAGTTGTATAAATAAATCCATCCTCGTCATTAATGCTGATAATTTTGTAATAAGTATTATCACTGAATTTCTCTGTAACAATATGGTAAACATTATTTATTTTTTCTTCCCTGTTATTATGATAATGTCCTGAAACAACAGCTATTACATTATTATGTTTATTTAAAATGTTAAAATAAATCTCTTTTTTGTATAATCCTGCTGATTTTGAATTTGTATCCAGAAGCGGAAAATGCTGTAATATAACTACTTTCTTATTCTTAAATTTAGTTAGCTGCCTATCAAGCCATATAATTTCACTCTCTTTGTAATATCCATTAGGTCCGGGGATTACTTCCTTAACTCCATTCATCGCAATAAAAACAAGATTTCCTTTTTTAAATATATAGTTTGCACAAGAAGGGTGATAATTCCCGAGAATTTTTCTGGTTCTTTTCATATAATAATCAGCAGTCATTTCCCGGCTAAGTAAAAGATCATGGTTTCCAACAGTTACAAAAACCTTTAAAACCGGCACTCCTATCGTTAAAATTAAAAGTGTAAATAAAAACTTTTTCATAAAAAACATAATAGAAAAATTTTGTTAAACGATTGTTAGCTTTTGTTTTTTGTTTTGTCAGTGCTAAAATATAAATATGGCAAATTCGTTTGAAGATGTAATTTCGCAAATCAAAGACCGGCTGGATATAGTAGATGTAGTATCGCAATATGTTGTATTAAAAAAGAGCGGAGCTAATTACTGGGGGCTTTGTCCTTTTCATAATGATAAAAAGCCGTCTATGTCAGTAAGCCCGACTAGAGGAATTTTTAAGTGTTTTTCTTGCGGCGCTGGCGGAGATGCTTTGAATTTTCTTGTCAGGATACAAAACAGAGAGTATAAAGACGTAATTCTGGAGCTTGCTGAAAAGTATGGAATAGAGCTTCCGACCAAATATCATGCTTCTGCTGATACTAAAAATCAAAAGAAAGAGATGATCAAGGCATGCCTTAAAGCTGCGAAATTTTATCATGCACAATTAAGAAGTGCCGAAGATGCCAATAAGGCCATAACAGCTCTGAGAAAGAGAAACGTTGATGATAGTATTATAGATAAATTTACTCTTGGCTGGGCGCCTAACAAGTATGATACTCTTTATAAGGAACTTAAAAAAGAATTTAAGGACGAAATATTAGAAAAAGCCGGTTTAATATTAAAATCGAACTCAGGCGGCTGGATTGACCGATTTAGAAATAGAATAATAATTCCAATTCAGAATGAATTGGGAGAATACGTTGCATTTGGTGCACGTGCAGTTGACGAGGGACAGAACCCTAAATACTTAAACTCATCAGATTCATTAATCTATAACAAAAGTAAAATCCTTTTTGGTTTAAATTCAGCTCAGGAAGCAATAAAAAATGAAGACGGCGTAGTAATCATGGAGGGGTATTTTGATGTAATCTCAGCACAGGCGCATGGAGTGGAGAATGCTGTTGCTTCCTGCGGAACTGCGCTAACGCCTGATCATGTAAAGATACTCTCGCGTTATACAAAATCAAGAAGAATATTTTTATCTTTTGATACTGACGGAGCAGGGATAAATGCAACCAAAAAAGGCAGCGCAGTAATTAAGGAAACGCTGTCTACATTAGGGGATATAAAGCAGTTTGATGAGAGTCATATTTCTTCTGCAATGGATAACAAATATGCTTGCGAAATTCGTGTAGTATCTCCGCCTCAAGGTAAAGATCCGGACGAATTTATCAGAACAATGGGCGGCGATGCTTTTAAAGAATATATAAAAACAGCTCCTCTTTTAATTGATTTTCTGCTTAACAATATATTGAAAGAGAAGAATTCTGCGAAAACACCCCAGCAAAAAGCAGAACTTGTTGAACAGACAATCGAGATATTGAAAGATGTAAATAACAAGATAATTCAATCCGAATATGTTAAAATGGTGTCAACAGTAATAAATGTTGACGAAAATGCGATGTTAAAAGAGCTCGCACGTATAGAACGGCAAGGGGATAATGAAGGAAGAATACAATATAAACAAAAAGTTGTAACAAATTCTTCACAATTCGAAATAAAAGCGCAAAAAAATTTATTGAGTGTTTTTCTAGCAAATGACAATGTTCTAAGTTACCAACAACTTAAAGAAATGTTGCCGGAAGATATCATTCAAGATGAAACGTTAATAATTGTAAAAAATACAATTGACAAATTAGCGTGTACAATAAATAATGTTAAGGAATTGACTAAAAATTTGTATACAGAATTCATTGAGGATGATAATTTGACCCAAATATTAACCGATATAGTTGAACTCTCGGAAGCGTTTCACGGTCTGGAACCAGACGAGTTCGAAAGGGCTGTAAGGGAAAATATTGTAAGACTTAAGAAATGTTATCAGGAAAAAGAAGCCGAAAAAATTCGTCAGCAGTACAAACAGGTAAATGATGACGAGATTGAAGCATTAAAGATACAAATGCAGCTTAGAGATAAAATAAAGTTAAGGACTGGAGATAAATAATGACCCAAAAAAGAAATTCACATTCATCAGTAGTAAGCGTTGAAGAAGAAAGCATGGACTTGCTGGATTATGATGCAGAAAAAGATGATGATTCAGTTGATTATATTGAAACTGATTTAGGGACAGATAATATTGAAGATATTATTACTTCATCAAAGTTAGGCGGCATCAAGAGTGATGATTTCTATATGATGGATACAGGAGATTCATCAAGAGAAGCTGAACTTGATACAGATGTACCAAAAGGCGTAGCGGTTGAAGATCCTGTAAGGTTGTATCTAAGAGAAATCGGCAGAATTAAATTGTTATCAACAAGTGAAGAAATTGAACTTGCCAGAAAGATTATACAGGGTGGTACACCAGGTGCAATTGCAAAACGTAAGCTTGTTCAAGCTAACTTAAGACTTGTTGTAAGTATTGCAAAAAAATATGTAGGCAGAGGCATGCTTTTCTTAGACCTTATTCAAGAAGGTAATTTAGGTTTAATCAGAGCCGCAGAAAAGTTTGACCACGAAAGAGGTTTTAAATTTTCAACATATGCTACCTGGTGGATTAGACAGGCTATTACAAGAGCGATTGCTGATCAGGCAAGAACAATCCGTATTCCTGTTCACATGGTGGAAACAATTAATAAATTAAAGAAAGTTACAAGAAGACTTGCTCAAGAACTTTCAAGAAAACCGACCGAAGAAGAATTAGCTTCAGAAATGGGCGTATCAATTTCGAAATTGAGAGAAATTGTTAAGATTGCTCAAGAACCGCTTTCTTTAGAAACACCAATTGGCAAAGAAGAAGATTCCAGACTCGGTGATTTTATTGAAGACAAAGAAGCTGATGCTCCTATTAAGACAGTTGCTTCAGAACTCTTGAGAGAGGATTTGGCAGAAGTTCTCTGTACACTTTCTCCAAGAGAAAGAGATGTTTTAAGACTTCGTTTCGGTATGGATGATGGCAGACAAAGAACATTAGAAGAAGTTGGTCAGTTGTTCGGGGTAACCCGTGAGCGTATCAGACAGATTGAGGCAAAAGCGTTGAGAAAACTTCGTCATCCAAATCGCAGTAAACGATTAAGAGAATATGTAGAAAACTAGAACTGATAAAGGCCGGATTATTAATCCGGCCTTTATTTATAAACTTTTGTAAAAAGTTAAAAAAATGTTGTTACAAACATTTGAGAATGTGGAATATGTAAAGTATACTGATAATCAATGGATGTGATTTAATGTCGTTTAAAAAAGAAGAAATTTATAAAAAAAGGATATGTAAAATTGAGTTATACCCTTGCCCTGAAACCCTTGTGGCTGGGGGGGGGGGGGGGGGGGGGGGCGAAGCATCCTATAAATACCAGCTTTAGACTGGTAGACTTATTTACATTTACCCTCGGAGGTATCTTATGATAACCTTCGGAAGTGATGTCGCAGATTTGATTTTGCAGAGAACACTAGGCGAAAATACCCTATGCTTGAATAACTCAATCAACCGTATGACAACAGGTTACAAAGTTAATCAGGCGAA
>ERZ780079.751-NODE-751-length-12301-cov-2.87914_pt1 | contig 12301 bp, 7 predicted proteins | sample MGYA00511087_ERZ780079 | MGnify/ENA primary metagenome ERZ780079 (study PRJEB29588, sample SAMEA2142583) | human gut metagenome | biome: human gut; feature: human-associated habitat; material: faeces | place: Denmark | collected 2008/2010 ... | reverse complement strand
ATATAACATTTGATAACTTTAGTGAAAGGAATGATAAAATGGCTGGCAAGCAAAAGACCACTATAAAGAGAAAAAGGTGGACAAAAAATGATACGGAATTAACAATCCTTGCATTGCCAACAGCGGTATGGTATGTGGTCTTCAGTTACCTGCCTATGTTTGGAATCATTATAGCTTTTAAGAATTATAAGCTGTCACCCGGACACGGTTTTATTTATAGTCTGTTTCACAGTAAATGGTGTGGGTTTGATAACTTCAAATTCTTTATACAATCCAATGCTTTTGCAATGCTTTTGCGGAACACCATTCTATATAATATCGTATTTATTATTTTAGGGCTGGTGATTCCGGTTACACTTGCAATCATGATTAGCCTGATTTACAGCAAGTTTAAATCAAAAGTTTACCAGACACTCATGTTTTTTCCGCATTTCATGTCATGGGTAGTTGCAAGTTACTTTGTATTTGCATTTCTATCTCCAGACAAAGGAATTTTAAACCAGATCATTACACATTTTGATGGCCAACGGGTCCAGTGGTATTCCAATCCAAAATACTGGCCGATGATTTTAGTTACCATGAATCTTTGGAAAACAGTCGGCTACAGCATGGTTGTTTATCTGGCAAGCATTACAGGAATTGATGGAAGTCTGTATGAAGCGGCTGTAATTGATGGAGCGACAAAATTCCAACAGGCAAAATACATAACAATCCCATCTATCAAACCGATTGTTATCATGATGTTCATTTTAAACATCGGCAAAATATTCTACTCTGATTTTGGTTTATTCTATCAGGTAACACAGGGTATTCCGAATTCACTTTATAAGGTTGCTTCTACATTTGATACTTATATTTACAATGCACTGCAGACGAATGTTGCAATCGGAAAAACTGCAGCAGCCGGATTCTTCCAGTCAATTGCATGCTGCATCACAATTTTACTTGCAAATTATATTGTCTCAAGGATTGACAATGACAGTGCGATCATTTAGTAAGGAGTGTTGATATGGCAAAACAAAAAGAAGAATCCAATAGATTAAACCGGATAAAACCGATGACAAATATTATTTTTAACCTGATATTCCTAATCCTTGGACTTGCATGTGTTACTCCGGTAATCCTGGTATTTATTATTTCCATTACAAAAGAGAGTGAGCTTGTGGCACATGGGTATTCCTTTTTCCCGAAAGCATTATCGTTAAGTGCATATTCCTATCTTTGGAATGAACGTAAAAGTATTGGAAATGCACTTCTGATCTCTGCTCTTGTCACTGTTTTAGGAACATTGATCGGACTTGCACTGACCACAACGATGGGATATGTCTTATCAAGAAGTGAATATAAACTGAAAGGATTTTTCAGCTGGGTCGTATTTATACCTATGATTTTTAACGGTGGTATGGTTGCAAACTACGTAGTGGTTGCAAATTTTCTAAATCTCCGCAATACGATCTGGTGTCTGATATTACCGCTGTCCGTATCCTCGTTTAATGTCATTATATCCAAGACATTTTTTAAATCCACGATTCCGGATTCCATCGTGGAATCAGCCAAAATTGATGGAGCGTCCGAATTTACAATCTTTTCGAGGATTATTGTACCAATATCAAAACCGGTATTTGCAACCATTGGACTGTTCTTAAGCTTTGGATACTGGAACGACTGGTTTCAGTCTTCCTTATATATCAGTGAAAAGAAGCTGACATCATTGCAGGCATTACTGAATAATATGATCCAGAATATCCAGTACATTGCAAGTAATCCGACCGCAGGGCTTTCACTACAGCAGTATAAAAATTCAATGCCGACAGAATCTATCCGCATGGCGATTGCAGTACTTGTAGTTATCCCGATTGCCTGTGTATATCCGTTTTTCCAGAGATATTTCATCTCCGGACTTACAGTAGGTGCTGTCAAAGGATGATTGTGTGAACCCGGATGCAATAGCATCTGAAGATAAAAACAAAACAAATATACTTATTTCAAGCATGGAGGGTTAATATGGAGAAAAAAATTTTAAGAATGATGGCAACAGGTCTTGTTGGATGCATGCTGGCAGTAACAGCAACAGGATGTGGTAATTCAGGTACATCAAGTACACCTGCTACATCCGATACATCTGCTTCCAATACAACAAATGAGTCAGCTTCATCTGATTCAAGTACTGCAAAAGACGAAAGCAGTTCCCAAGATATCGTTTCATTAAAGTGGATTCAGATTGGTAACGGCCAGCCTGATAACTATGATGCATGGCAGGCACACATCAATGAATATCTCGCAGATAAGATTGGTGTAAACATTGATGTAGAGATCATCTCCTGGGGAGACTGGGAGAAGAGAAGAAGTACCATCATCAATACAGGAGAGGATTATGATATCATTTTCTCAAATGATGTAGTGTATGAAAGCGATGTAAGACTTGGCGCTTATTATGACATTACCAGCCTGCTCGATGCAAACTGTCCTGATGTCAAGAGCCTGATTCCTGAAGATTACTGGGATGCAGTAAGTGTAGATGGTAAAATATATGGTATCCCGACTTATAAGGACAGCTCTATAACACATTATTTTGTATGGGATAAGGATCTGTGTGACAAATTAGGACTTGATGTGACTAATCTGACAGAGCTTGATCAATTGACCGATGCATTTGATACAATCTATAAAGAAACAAACCAACCGGTAACTTACCGTGCATCCGATGCACCATGTCAGTTTGTTACTACCGTTTATGACAATCTTGCACTTGGACTTCCCGCACTCGGTGTTGCTTATGATGATCCATCCAAAAAGGTTGTAGCTACTTATGAACAGGAAAATGTAATGCATGACCTGAAGATATACCGCGAATGGTTCGAAAAAGGCTACATCAATCAGGATGCTGCAACATTAGGCGAACTTCCGACTTATCAGGTATGTAACATTGCACAGGGCTGGAGCCAGGCAGCTCAGACTACATGGGGTCCTAACATGGGTGTCAATGCAACAGCCGTTCAGTGGAGAGACACTATAGTATCCAGAGGTTCTGTACAGGGATCCATCAACTGTATCTCTGCAAACAGCAAGCATCCTGAGGAAGCATTAAGATTCTTAAACCTTGTAAACTCTGATACTTATGTAAGAGATGCATTATACTATGGACTTGAAGGCGACAACTTTAACTATACAGCCGACAAGAAGGTTGAAAGAACCGACAAGCAGTGGTTTATGGCAGGTTACAGCCAGGGAACATTCTTCAATGTAAGTCTGTTAGCTGACCAGGAGACAAATCAATGGGATGAAGTAAAAGAGCTGAACGAGAAAGCAGAAGCTTCACCGGTTATTTCAATTTCTATCGATACAACAGAGTTTGAAGATGAGCTGGCAAACTGTACAGAGATTTACAACAGATATAAGAGTGAGATTAACACAGGTGCAGTTGATCCAGAAAAAGCTGTTCCGGAAATGATGAGCGAGATGCGCTCAGCAGGCTTTGACACTATCGTTGAGAAGGTGCAGGCCCAGATTGATGCAGCTAACTAATTCACCGATTTCTAAATGACCAGACAAGGAAAATAGATACGGTACAAATGACGAAATAAAAGAATGAGATAACAAAGGGCTGATGCATAAAAACAATACAGTTGAAATTTATGTATCGGTCCTTTTATGTAAAGGAGCATATATGAGTAAAATAATAGGAAAATCACTGCCCAATATTCCTTGGCAGGAAAAACCACAAGGATACAAAATGCCGGTATGGCGTTATACAGAGAATCCAATCATCGGAAGAAATGGAAATAAAATTTCTAACAGCGTTTTTAACAGTGCGGTCGTTCCGTTTGAAGATGGATTTGCAGGTGTATTCCGCTGTGACAGCAGATCAATCAGTATGGATATTTTTGTTGGAAGAAGTAAAGATGGTATCCATTGGGATATTGAGGATATACCAATCCGGTTTGAAGGCGCAGATGAAGAAATCTTAAAAAGAGAGTACCGCTACGATCCAAGAGTATGTTTTATCGAGGACAGATATTACATCACATGGTGTAACGGATACCACGGACCGACCATCGGTGTCGCATATACCTTTGATTTCAAAAAGTTTGTGCAATTAGAAAATGCCTATGTTCCGTGTAACCGGAACGGTGTTATGTTCCCGGAAAAAATAAATGGTATGTATGCCATGTTAAACAGACCAAGTGACAATGGACATACCCCATTTGGCGATATTTTTGTAAGCTTCAGCAAGGATATGGAATTCTGGGGCAGACACAGATATGTAATGAGCCCGATCACGGGGGATGAATCTGCATGGCAGTGCACTAAGGTTGGTCCTGGTCCCATTCCAATCAAGACAGATGAGGGATGGCTTCTGATCTATCATGGTGTGATTACTACCTGCAATGGTTTCGTCTACCGCATGGGTGCAGCACTTTTAGACCTTGAACAGCCATGGAAGGTACTGGCACGCTCCAGAGAATATCTTTTAGCACCTCATGAATATTATGAGTGTGTCGGAGATGTGCCGAATGTTGTTTTCCCATGCGCAGCACTTACAGATGCTGATACGGGAAGAATCGCCATTTATTATGGATGTGCAGATACTGTGACGGGATTAGCATTTACAACAGTTGATGAGATACTGGATTATATCAGAAAATAACCAGGCTTTGGAGGTGCCAAAATGGATTTCTTAGACAAAAGAGTTGGTGTCATTTGTAACGAACTTAAAAAATTAAAAGTAAAGCAGATATTTCCACTGACACAGTGGGAATACAAGGAAGGAAACTTTGTCCACCCGGAGGATGCACTAAATGATGCAGCAGCCTGGGAGAACTTTGACTGCAAAACCATGCACTGGTATGGCAAGGACCGGCACTACTGGTTCCGCACGGTCTATACTGTTCCACAAGAGCTGGATGGCAAGAATATGTGGATCCGCATTTCCTCACAGATTGATGAATGGGATGACGCAAAGAACCCACAGTTCATCGTATTTATAAATGGTGAGATTTATCAGGGTATTGATATGAATCACAGGGAATGTCTGATCACACAGAGTGCAAAGGCAGGAGATACACTGACCATTGAGCTTCAGGCATATACCGGAATCTTACATGAAGAATTTGCGCTCCGCACACAGATTGAGGAGATTGATGCTGGGATTGAAAGCCTCTACTATGACCTATGGGTTCCACTTGCTGCATTTTCCCGCATGGAGGCAGACGACAAAAACCGCAAGGATATTGAATATGTTCTCAATGAAACTATCAATCTGCTGGATCTTCGGACACCATATTCTGAAAGCTTTTACCAGAGTGTAGAAGAAGCATCTTCTTATATAAGGAAAGCATTGTATGAAGATATGGCTGGCTATGGGGATGTAATCGCAACCTGTATCGGACATACACATATCGATGTGGCATGGTGGTGGACTGTAGCACAGACAAGGGAAAAAGTAGGACGCAGCTTTGCGACCGTGTTAAAGCTGATGGATGAATATCCAGGCTATAAGTTCATGTCCAGCCAGCCTCAGTTATATGCATTTTTGAAGGAGCGGTATCCTGAATTATATGAGAAAGTAAAACAACGTATCAAAGAGAAACGCTGGGAACCGGAAGGAGGTATGTGGGTCGAGGCAGACTGCAACCTGACATCCGGGGAATCTCTTGTCCGCCAGTTTATGCATGGCAAACGCTTCTTCAAAGAGGAATTCGGCGTGGACAACCGCATTCTCTGGCTGCCCGATGTGTTCGGTTATTCCGGAGCACTTCCACAGATCATGAAAAAGTGTGGAATTGATTATTTTATGACCACGAAGCTGGCATGGAACCAGTTTAATAAAGTACCCTACGATACAATGCTGTGGCGTGGTATCGATGGTACAGAGGTGCTGACACATCTGATCACAACCCTTGGTGTAAACCAGCCGATCAAAGATTACTTTACGACCTATAATGGCATACTGCATCCTGATGCCATCATGGGTGGATGGATGCGCTACCAGAACAAAGATATCAATAACGATATCTTAGTCTCCTACGGTTACGGTGATGGAGGCGGCGGTCCGACAAGGGAAATGCTTGAAACCTCAATCCGTATGGAAAAGGGCATCAAAGGTATTCCAAAAGTACGACAGGAATTTTCACGCACTTATTTTGAAGAACTTGAGGAACGTGTAAAAGACGACAGGCGGCTGCCTGTATGGGAAGGGGAATTTTACTTTGAGTACCACCGTGGTACTTATACCTCCATGGCGAGAAATAAGCGCAGCAACCGTAAGGCAGAGCTTGGGCTGATGGATCTTGAGCTGTTGTCTGTTTTAGCACAGGCACAGATTGCATATCCGGCAGAAGAACTCGACCGCATATGGAAAAAAGTCCTGATCAACCAGTTCCATGACATACTTCCCGGTTCTTCAATCCATGAAGTATATGAGGTGACAAAGGAAGAATATGCCACACTGCAGAAAGAGATCAAAGCCCTGGAAGAAGAACGTCTCCGTGCACTCGTGGAAGATGGTGACGGCATCACTATTTTCAATACGACCGGACACGACCGTAGTGATATTGTGGAACTTGGAGAAGTCAACGCTGACGCATTAAAGGATACAGATGGTAAGCTCTATCCGATACAGAAGACCGCAGAAGGTGCAGTAGTCTATGTCAGACATCTGCCTTCAAAAGGTTATAAGACTTTTGCCGCTGTATCCACAGATGCAGAGCAGACTACACCATTTGTCCTTATAGATGATTATACGCTTGATACACCGTTTTATACAATCCATCTGGATACCAGTGGATGCTTTGACCGACTCTACGACAAGGATAACGACAGGGAAGTACTACAGGCTGGCAAAAAAGGCAACCTGTTCCGTATGTACGAGGATAAACCGATATACTATGATAACTGGGATGTGGATATCTTCTACACCGAAAAATACTGGGATATCAATAATATGACTTCAATGAAATGGACAGAATGTGGTCCGGTACGTGCAACATTGGAGATGGAACGTAAGGAGAGTCAGTCTGTTATCCGGCAGAAAATCCATTTTTATGCCGACAGCAGGAGAATTGAATTTGAGACTTATGTGGACTGGAAAGAACATCAGACATTGTTAAAAGTACATTTTCCTGTCAACGTACATACTGATGAAGCAACCTTTGATGTACAGTTTGGTAATCTGACACGCAAGGTACATACCAATACAAGCTGGGATAAAGCACGTTTTGAAAGCTGTGGGCAGAAATGGATTGACCTCTCAGAAGGCCATTATGGTGTCAGTATGTTAAATGACTGCAAATACGGACATTCCGTGAAAGATTCCAATATGGCACTGACACTGATCAAATCCGGTATCGAACCAAACCCGGTAGCAGACCAGGAAGAGCACTATTTTACATATGCGCTCTACCCTCATGCCGGAAAATGGCAGGAAGCCAGAACTGTAGAGCAGGCATATGACCTGAACCAGCCTGCCATTGTTGTCGCAGGTGGTAAACCGGGCAGCCACTTGTCAAAAGCATCTGTAGACAAGTCCAACGTTGTATTGGAGACGATAAAATGTGCAGAGTGCGGTGAAGGCACGATCATCCGTATGTATGAAAGCGAAAATGCTCTGACAAAAACAAATCTGATGGTTTCAGGAAACTATAAAAAAGCGTTTATCTGTAATCTTCTTGAGGAGGAAGAAGCAGAGCTGGAGCTGAAAGGCGGAATAATCTGTGTACAATTGAAGCCATATGAAGTTGTTACCGTAAAACTCATTTAAAATTATATAGGGGAGGATTCAATTCTGGAAAGCTATCCTATGAATACCCTCCCCTTTTTAATAGGAAGATTTACGTTATGACCAATAGATTCAACGAACGGCTGGGAAGATATCTCGGACTAAAAGATTCTCTGACTTTAGTTGCATCCACAGGCGGCTCTCTGATCTTAAGTAAAATATTGGACTCCTCCCATTCCCCCCCCAGCCTCTGAACATCCGCAAAGCTATACAAATGCCACTCATGGATCAAAATTACCATAATGTACTTATTTTTTTTCTGTTGTGGAGTATAGCTTCTAACTTTGCGAGCCCATTTTTTTCTATTTATATGTTGGAGAATCTGGAGCTTTCTTATTTTTATATTACCTCCATGAATATGATTGCATCGGTGGTACGTATAGCTGCGTCAAATCTATGGGGAAGATTCGCAGACAGTTGTTCCTGGAAGCTGGTTACGCTTGGATCAATATATATGCTGGGACTTGCATATATTGGCTGGGGGCTGCTGACAAAAGAAAACTGCAGCTACTGGCTGCCCGCGCTACAGGCAGCGCGGTCGTACAGGCTGTGATCGGTGCAGCCTGGGGCGGCATCAATATCGCCACATTCCGGATGCAGTTTGCCTTTGCACCGGTAGAGCATCGTATCAGCTATGTCAGCTTCTGCTCAACGATGGTTGGCTTTGTAGGTTTTTTTTCATCCATGCTTGGTTCAGCATTTGTAGCATGGGCAGAAAATATCAGGATTTCAAATATTCGCATGGATAACATACAACTGGTGTTTATTTTATCAGCAGCCGGAGTTATCGCCAGTGCATTATACAGTCGTAATATAAAAGAGAAATGACAGCGAAACCGGCATTTATATGGTTTCAGGGTCTATTGCGCAGAGGATGGAAAAATTATTTTTGAAGTATAAAATTTAATTCTGATAAGGAGAAATAATATGAATTTATTACCAAAACCAAAAAAAATCACAGAAAAGGGTGGACAACTTCTGTTATGCCACAGCATGTATATCGTTATATCGAAAGAAATATCAGACAATGGGATATATGCGGCAAAAAGACTGCAGGAAGCAATACGGCAGGAAACCGGGCTTTTGCTTCGGCTTTCCGTAGGAGAAACAAGGGATGGAGATTTCTCTCTTAGGATTACAGAGACATTATCAGAACAGGCATATGAAATCACAATCAATGAGAACGGCGTACAGATCTTAGGTGGTGATGGAGCAGGTGTGCTTTATGGAGTGGAAACGTTCTGTCAGATCTTGCAACAGTACGGCGGAGCACTACCTTGTATGCAGATCATGGATGCGCCGGACATGCCAAACCGTGGTTATTATTTTGACCAAACAAGAGGACGTATATTAAAACTGGAAGAACTCAAAAAAATTGCAGACAGGATGTCCCTCTATAAGTTAAACCAGCTTCAGCTTTATGTAGAACACACATATCTGTTCCGTGACTTTTCGGAAATGTGGAGAGATCAGACACCTATTACAGCGGAAGAAATCCGCGAACTCGACAGCTATTGCCGGGAACGACACATTGAACTGGTTCCGTCGCTTGCAAGCTTTGGACATCTGTGTACACTGCTCTCTACCAAAACATATGGAGATCTGTGTGAGATGGAAGATTCCTGGAAAGAACCATTTTCTTTCTGGAACCGGATGCGGTATCATACAATCAATGTATCTGATGGTCGCTCCCTCCCTCTGATCAAAAAGATGATTGCAGAATATATGCAGCTTTTTTCTTCGGATAAATTTAATATTTGTGCGGATGAAACCTTTTGTCTTGGCAAATATAAATCAAAAGAGCTGGCTAAGGAATGCGGCATACACCGGTTATATATCGACTATGTCAAAGAGCTGGCACAATTTCTGGTGGAAAATGGAAAAATCCCAATGTTCTGGGGCGATATCATATGGAATTCACCGGAGCTGATGAAGGAACTGCCTGAAACCATGGTCTGCCTGAACTGGGGATATGCACCGGAACAAAGAGAAGATGAGACAAGGGCAATCGCACAGACAGGTGCAATGCAGTATCTGTGTCCTGGTGTATGTGGCTGGAACCAGTGGGCAAACTTAATAGAAAATTCTTATAAAAATATTACAAGAATGTGTAATTATGCAGCAAAATATCATGGCATCGGGGTATTGAACACAGACTGGGGAGATTTTGGGCATATCAATGACCCGGCATTCTCCATTCCAGGAATGATTTATGGCGCTGTATTTTCCTGGAACAAGGATGAGATTCCCTTCACAGAGCTGAACCGTATGATCTCACATATCGAGTATGGAGATACCACCGGAAATTATGTTTCATATCTGGCAGAGATCTGCGGACATTCTGTAGTCCAGTGGCGGGAAGCTGTCCTGTATTATGAGAACCAATGTCTAAAGCATGAGCTTGAAGAAGGCGAGGATCTGTTCCGTAATGTAAACCATGCCAGTGTGGATACTGCATCAGCTGCCCTTCGGTCATTGTATAAGAAACTTCTTGAAAGTACGAAGACAATGCCGGAAAACAAAAAACAGATGCAGCTTTTGTCCGTGACATTACAAGGAATCGGCATCTGGAATGCCATAGGGCTTCTGGCTGAAAGCAGGGAAAAGACTAGAAGCTTTGATCTTAAAAAAGGATTGGAGCTGGCAGAAAAGCTCGAATACTGGTTTATGGCATATAAAGAAAACTGGCGTTCCACCGGTAAAGAAGGCGATCTTCACCACATTGCAGAGATTGTATTCTGGTACGCAGACTGGCTGCGCCATAAATGATTAGAAACGCTCAAAATATTCAAGAATTAGTTGAATTTTACTTATTTCATGATAGTATGATTAAAATAATTTTTTAAATAGTTTTACATTGCTTAAAAGCTGAAAATAATGCAATGTACCATTTAAGAAACTGAAAATTCATAGGAAGGAAAAATTCATATGACAAAACTCAAAAAATGGATAAGTAATTTAAAGGTTGCAGCGAAATCCAGAAAGGGTCAGATGACTTTAACAAAGCAAGTGATGCATGGGATGCTTACAAGGCAGCTTCTGAAGAGATCATACAATTAAGTACTAAGAGCCAAGTGGAAGAAGCATCCCAGCTTATGATAGGGGATGTGTATGCGAAATATAAACTGTTCGGGGAAAAATTCAACATTTTACGCAATGACTTCCAGGTGAAACTGGAACAGTCAAAAGCAATTGCCAATATCTGCATTAACGTTATTTTTATCATGATCTTTGCATTAGGAATTGCCATTGGTGTTGTTACAACAGCCATTGGACGGACGATTACTGCTTCAATCACAGAACCGGTGGAACAGATAGAAGCAGCAGTTGCCAGCCTGAGAAAAGGTGAGCTGTCTAACGTAGAAATGCTCACCTATGAGTCTGACGACGAGTTCGGTGATTCAATAAGAAACCTGAAAGAAGCTATGAATATCCTCTCCGATTATGTACGTGAGATTTCCGAGGAAGTAAAAAAGATAGCTCAGGGTGATTTGACAAGAAATGGTGAAGATATCACTGATTTCCTGGGTGATTTTTCAGAATTGAAGCATTCTCTTCTGTATATTTTGAAGCGTTTCAACAGCACATTAACAGATATCAGTAATATTGCTGAACAGGTATCATTAAATTCCAAAGATGTTGAGAATGCATCAAAATCCTTAGCAGATGGAGCAACAGAACAGGCAGGGGTAATTCAGGAATTAAATGCCACCATAGATACAGTTGTCAATCTTGCTGCAAATACAGCAAAAGAAACACAGAGTGCATCGGATCGTGTAAAAGCTTCTGCTGACAGGGCACATAAAGAAAAAGAAAAAATGAATGATCTGCTGAAGGAAATGGAACATATTACAGAAATTTCGAAAGAAATCGGCAATATCATTACAGATATTGAAGATATTGCTTCCCAGACAAATCTCTTATCCCTTAATGCTTCCATAGAAGCAGCCAGAGCCGGCGAAGCAGGAAAAGGCTTTGCAGTGGTTGCAGACCAGATTGGAAAGCTGGCATCGGATAGTGCGAGGTCTGCAGTCAATACGAGAGAATTGATTGATAAGACTTTGATTGAAATTGATAAAGGTAATGCAATTACAAGAACAACCGCAGAAGCCTTCAATCTGATTATTGAAGATATGGAATCTTTCGCAGAAATTACAAAGAATACAATGGAGAAAGCCAACTCACAGGCAGAGTCACTAGAACAGATTGGCCAGGGAATCGAGCAGCTCTCCGGTGTGGTACAAGGCACAGCGGCATCCGCAGAAGAAAATACAGCAATCAGTGTTAATCTGGCAGAGGAATCAACTACGATGCAAGACCGCGTGAACATATTCAAGTTATTCTAAAAACAACTATTCAGAGCCATAAGATTGATACAGGAATGTAATATAATTTATATGGTAATCAACCCCATGTGCAAAAAGAAAAGCTATAAAACAGCTATTTTGTACATGGGGTTCTAAATTGTTACTGAATATGATAAGATTCTAAATAACAATATACATTAACTATTCGTTAAAGTTG
>ERZ780079.748-NODE-748-length-12352-cov-3.69684_pt1 | contig 12352 bp, 10 predicted proteins | sample MGYA00511087_ERZ780079 | MGnify/ENA primary metagenome ERZ780079 (study PRJEB29588, sample SAMEA2142583) | human gut metagenome | biome: human gut; feature: human-associated habitat; material: faeces | place: Denmark | collected 2008/2010 ... | reverse complement strand
CCCGCCATCTGCGGAGCACTGCTGTTCATATCAACAAAACGATTTACCACTGCCTGAGCTCCCAACGTTCCCACCGTAGCACCAATACCATTTGTCATAATCACGAACAATCCCTGAGCACTGGAACGGATGGATAAATCAGTTTCATTGTTAACAAACAACGAACCAGAAATGTTGAAGAAGTCGAAAGCCACCCCATACACAATCATGGACAGTACAAACATCCAGACACCCGGCCCAGGATTCCCCAGTCCGAACAATCCGAAACGAAGTACCCATGCCAACATGGCTATCAGCATAACACGCTTGATTCCGAAATGCTTCAACACAAACGGTATTAATAAGATACACAATGTTTCCGACACCTGCGACAAAGATATCAATGCATTGGCATGATTCACTCCAAACGTATCGGCATACTCCGGAACTCCCTTGAAACTGCTGAGAAACGGATTGGCAAAACCGTTGGTTATCTGTAAAGAAACCCCCAACAACATAGAAAATATAAAGAAAATAGCCATCTTTTTCTGTTTGAACAGTGTAAACGCCCGTAATCCCATAGCATCTACCAACGATTTCTGTTCTCCACCACGACTTACAGGACACTCAGGCAAAGTAAGCGCATAAACCGCCAGTATCACTCCAAAGCAAGCACAAGAAAAAAACTGCATATAATTATTTTGGAATCCCAAGATATCCGTCAGCAACATGGAGCAGATGAAACCAATCGTTCCGAAAATACGGATGGGAGGAAAAGCGATGACAGGGTCCAGTTTTACTTTATCCAGTGCGGTATAGGCTACCGAATTTGTCAAAGCCAATGTTGGCATATAAAAAGCTACACTAAGAGAATAAAATGTAAACAAAGTACCGAAATTAACCGCTTCACCATCCACATAGCCATACCACCCGGCAGCCACCATAAACACGGCAGCCATAAAATGACAGAAACCATATAATTTTTGAGCAGGCACCCACCTGTCGGCAATAATTCCCATTATGGCAGGCATAAACAAGGAAACAATCCCCTGCATGGCGTAAAACAGACCTATCTTGGCCCCCAAGCCAATATTAAACAAATACGTCCCCATGGAAGTAAGATAAGCCCCCCATACGGCAAACTGCAAGAAGTTCATGACTATCAGTCTGAGTCTCATTCCGGTAATTTCGTTTTTCATCTTTCTTCTTTAATGTGTGTTTTTTATATTACTTGCAAAGATATAAAACAATTCGATTTTTCATGGAGATTCATCTTAAAAAACAAAGCCTTTCCGGCAGTTTCACAACTTCCGGAAAGGCAAGACAATTAAAAAGTTTTTGTAATCTAACCAAAAGAGAGTGTTTTATTATCTTGTGTTCGTGAAAAATAATGCCATCATCTATTCAGCTATGGCATAAGCATCCAGTCCTTTCAATGACTGGCGGATAGTTTCCTGCATCTTCTCCATCTCTTCCCGACTCATTTGGCGCACCTCTATACCGGAATCCCTTAGATTATTCCCTAATTCGGCCATCTGCTCATTGAACGAATCCCAATATTCCGGGTCAAGGACAACAGAACCCACTTCTTGCCCATCCTTCATCGGACTGATAATGACGGTCATGCTTACACTTCCGCTTTCTTTGACATTAAGGGTGTAAGTACGTTTCTCATTATCCGTCTTATAAATGAACGTAAAATTCGCTTTCTGCGCCTTGCCTCTTCCCTTCGGCATATCCTTGATGGCAGTTTCGGCATATTCCTCATCCTTCTCGAAAGCCTCAATCAACCTTGCGCCTATATTCTCATCCTTTAACGAGAAACTTTTCACCACCTTCACCACTTTGCGGGTTTTAGGGTCACGTTTCGTTACAGAATTGATAGCCACATCATCCCGTTTTTCCAGTTCCGCCGCCATTTTATCAATATTCTTCTGGGCCATAACCTTACCTGTTCCACCCCACATCAGCAAAACAGCCGCCAATGCACTTCCTAAAATAAATCTTGTTTTCATATCTTATTTTTTTTATGTTTTTTATTCGCTTACCAATAATTCCTTTTCTTCTATCTCTTTCTCGGAACGACAAATTTCCTCCACACGCTCCTGAGCCAGTTTCTCCACCCGTTCCGCCTCTTCCAGTGTTTCAATAATACAAGGCATAATCTGTTTCACATCCGAAATTCGCTTGCCTCCCACTTCCACATAACTACCTTCGTAGCACGACCATTCACCACTTCCGCCTGCTTGGTTCTCCGAATAGAAAATCAAGCCTAACCGCCTAACCCCAGCGCAATGACCATCATTGCCGCTATACCGGCACTCCAGACAGCTACCGGAATACGCTGATAAAAGCCTTCTTTTCCAACCACCGGTATCTTTTCCGATCTCTTCCCTCCGGCAACCTCCTCCTGACCGTCTGGCTGCGACATACCCGGTTCTCCCTGCATACCTCCCTCATACCAGGCAAACATCGGCATTCGTGGTCTCCCCTTCCAGGAAACGGTTAATGTATTCTTCTATATTCCTCTTATCTAATTCCATACCTTACTGTGTATCATAAATTGTTCTTTTACTCTTTTTCTAGCTCTCGACAAATTGGTTCGTACCGCCACCGGCGTACTTCCTGTGAGACGGGCTATCTCCTCTACTTCGAAACCTTCCAGGTGCTTCATGCGGAGAATAGACTGTTGCAAGTCAGGCAAAGTACCTATTACTTCCAGTATCTCCTGCATATTCTCTTCCTCTACCAGTTTCATTTCAGGATTTTCACCTCCACCAATGCTGATGCCCTGCTCCAAATCGACTTTCTCTATCCGAGTGCCTCGCAGACGGTTGATGCACAAATGCTTGGTTATAACAATAGCCAATGCATCCACGCTGCGGTATTGGTCCAGACGGTCACGAAGAAACCAAAGTTTCAACAGTGCATCTTGCACTGCATCTTCTGCCTCGTCGGAGTTTTCCAAATAACGGATAGCCATTCTTAACAAAGCCGGCCGCATTCGTTTTGCCTCTATTTCAAATCTATTTTGTTCCATGTTCACCAGTATGACACATAGAGGTAGGGAAACGTTACATCAAAATGAAAAAAAAATTTGCTGACATGTCAATTTACCAATATACCAATAACCGTATGGGCATATATAGCACCGCTAATTGGCACATCAGCCAGTTGACGGATGCACCAATTATTCAAACTTATAAACCGTATGACTACGAAAGACCTCTCCCGGACGGAGTACAGTACTAGGAAATCCGGGCTGGTTGGGGCTATCTTGAAAATGCATCGTTTCGAAACATACCGCCGAACGGAAAGGATAAGCTATCCCCCCTTTACCTGTCATTTTTCCTTTCAGTCCATTACCGGTATAAATTTGCATTCCCGGCTCGGTGGTGAAGATCTCCATCTTACGCCCGCTTGCTGGATCATACACCCAGGCAGCCGGCCTTGTATCATCTCCTTTCGTATTCAATTCCCAAGTATGATCATATCCGTTTACCACCTTCAATTGGGGATGATCCGCATCTATACATTCTCCGATAGTATGCGGCATACGAAAATCAAGGGGAGTACCGGCCACCGGAAGATATTCTCCTGTAACACATTTCTTATCATCGTATGGAGTAAAACGATCTGCGTCTACCCAAAGTTGCTGGTCCTCCACGCTTTTCGTAAAATTTCCCGAAATATTAAAAAAAGAATGATGGGAAAGATTAAGTACCGTGGGTGCATCCGTAGTTGCCTCGTATGTCAAATCCAACGCATTATCATCCTCACCAAGACTATAGACCAACGTCACTTTCAGGTTTCCGGGGAAACCATTTTCTCCATCAGGAGAGAGATAAGACAGACGGACCCTATGTGTATCTGCCTGCTCCACTTTCCATATTCTATCGGCAAAACCGGGATTCCCTCCATGTGATATATGCCCGGACTTCCCATTGTTAGGGACCAGCTTATACTCTACTCCATCCAGCGTGAAACGCGCATTCAGAATACGTCCTATATAACGCCCCACCGTAGAACCAAAATTCTGCCGTTGCTCCATATATTCAGTAATCGTGGAAAATCCGCACACCACATCCTCCCGTTTTCCATTTCTGTCGGGGACAAGGATAGAAACCACCCGTGCCCCATAGTTTGTGATACAGACCTCCATTCCCTGCTTGTTGCTCAATGTAAATAAATCGGTATGCTGCCCATTCACTTCTGTTTGAAAATCCTTCCGCTGTAATCCAGAAGCTGTGATTTGCTTACCGGTGTGACAAGAACAAGAAGAGAGCACCAGCAACAAGCCCATACAAACCAGACCCTGTTTTCCTTTCATATCATTCATTTTATAGGTTTTAAATACCACAAATGTAAATCCTCCGATGGAAAATAAGAAAAGCCGGCCTTCCCTTTTTCAAAGGATGACCAACTTTTCAACCATTTCAACCAATTTTTACCCTGTCGCTTCCTCTCTTTCAAAACCATCTTTTTACCATCCAGCGTATTGACAGGCTGATATTCCTGTCTGCCCCGCTATGATAGAAAATCCATAAACAACTGACTGATAACGCTTAAGCCCAAACAAACGACCTAGTGCTTCCACTCCACAGGCAACCTTAATCTCGCCTTGTAATCCTGCCTTCTGCAACAATCCTGCAAGCAGATTTATCTTTTCCGCTTCCGAACCATATGCAGTACGGATTATAAACAATGAAACGTTCGCCATACAATCATTCATCCCTGCTTCCACATAAGGTTTTCAGCCCTGCCCGTAAGTTGTGACCAAAGTTAAAAGAAAGCAAGCCAGTGTTGCATAAAGTTGTATTCTCATATTTTTCATCTGTTTTGTTTTAACCTAACAAATGCAGACAATTATCTTCTTTTTACATTTATTTTCAGAAAAACTTCTGTTTCCATGCAGTCTTTTACCCTCTCCTGTATCTTCATATAATAACATGACAAAAGAAGAATGAATGACACAGAACTAATAGAGGGATGTAAAGCCGGAAAGCGGGAAGCTTTGGAAACCATATACAGGCTCTTCTCCCGCCAAATGTATGGAGTGTGCTATCGCTATGTAGGCGAAGATTCGGCACTGGACGTCATGCACGATGGATTCGTCAAAGTGTTTTCCGCCATCGGCCAGCTACATGCCACCGACCTGCATGGATTCAGATCCTGGATCACCCGTATCATGGTAACCACCTCCTTGCACCATCTCCGCAAACAGAAAAACAGCTCTTTCCTTTCTGTAGATGACCTGGAAGAAAACATGCAACCTGTGGACGAAGAAGATATGATTTCAATTCCTATTGAAACCCTGATGAAATTCATAGCTGAATTACCGACAGGCTATCGCACCATACTGAACTTGGCCGTATTCGAGGAAATGCCTCATAAGGAGATTGCGAAGACATTAGGCATTAACGAACATTCATCCTCCTCACAACTGTACCGCGCCAAATGTATACTTGCTCAGAAAATTAAAGAATACTTAACTCGACAATCATTATGAAACAGGAAGAAGAACCGTGGATAGACCACTTGAAACAACGGGTTAACGAATACGAAAAGCCACTCCCAGGAAATGATTGGAATCATTTTCAAACGGAATTTTTCACTCCCTATCTACATAAGAGAAGAAGGATGAAAACGATGCGTATAGCAGCCGTTTTCTTCTTGATATTCATACCTTTTGCCACTACTTTTTATTTTTTACAGACAGAAATACATAAAGCAGCCTCACCTGTTGTATCCTTCCCCTTTTGTATCCTTCCCGGCATACCAGCCAAGAAGCATTACAGGCAGCCCTTCCATTATGCCTGAAAACAAACTGTTACAGGACAGGATCAAATCAAAGACAGCTTCCTTGACAAGGCCGCCAATCCAAACAAGTATCCACACCGATACGGCAAATAATATAGAAACAGAATGTATGCCCCCGGTACAAGATACAATCCGGGATACAGAATCTGTACACAAGCGCCCTTCCGGACACAAGCACTTTGCATTACCGTATAAGCGTTCCGGATATACTTTGGCACTTGCCATATCTGCCGGCAATAACGGAGCAAGTACCGGCTTCATAAACAAAACTTTTTCCCGGGGAGACATAGGGAGTTCTCATAAGGATGAAATTATGTATTGGAGTGACTTCAAAGACTATTTGCAGGAATATCCATCGGACTTTCCCGATGCACAAGCTTACGAAGCTCTACTACAAATAGCAAATGACAACACGGGACGGCCCATGACAGAATATACCCATTATAATCTCCCCGTCAGCATTGAGCTTTCGCTCCGTAAATCTATAAGCAGGCACTGGGGGGTCAGCGCGGGACTGCAATACACCTATCTGTCGTCCGAAAGTTCCATAGGAGAAGATTCCAAGTGGGTTAAACGACAACTGTGAAATTAGACCGCCGGCTTTATACCACCCGCACCTTTTCCTTTTATGCCACAGGAGGAGGCACAATAGACAAATCCGTTTCGGGTAAACTGGAACAAGATTTCATCGTTCAGAAAGAGAAAATCTATTCCAGTACAGAGAATCTGAAAATAAAACCGTTCCAATTCTCCATACACGCCGCATTGGGAATACAATATAATATAAATCCCACCCTAGGTGCTTTCATAGAGCCCGGAGCAGCTTTTTATTTCAAGGACGGCAGCTTTAAAAACACCATACGTGACAAACACCCGCTCCATTTCAACCTGCAATTGGGGGTGCGCTGGAATTATTAAGGAAACTTCATGCAGTCTTTTGTCCATCCTTGTATCTATAAGATAAAAAAACAACCATGCAAAAAAGACATAAAGACAGACAATGTTATTTTAACGAGCTGGCGAATACGTCCCGTAGTTTCTATATAGACTATGTGAAACAATTTATCTCCCTCAGCCCTTCCACCCACATACTGGAAATAGGTTGCGGAGAAGGAGGCAACCTGCTTCCCTTTGCCGAACTAGGCTGCAAGGTAACAGGAATAGACCGTGCAGCCAGTCGCATACACCAGGCAGAAACCTTCTTCGCCCCCGCCTCCGGCTACAAAGGAGAATTCACCACAACGGATTTCTTCAACTTTTCCTCAGCTTCCCGTTACCAACTCATCCTGATACACGATGTTATTGAACACATCAGTAACAAAGAAGAATTCTTCCGTTGCCTCTCTCCTCTTCTAGCTAAGAGAGGCATCATATTCTGGGGATTCCCGTCTTGGCAAATGCCATTTGGCGGACATCAGCAAATTTGCCACAACCGGTTCGTCTCCTCTCTCCCTTTCATTCATTTATGTCCCGGTATACTCTATCGGTTTCTGCTCAGATGTTTCCATGAAACACCATCATGTATTGAAGAATTATCAGACATCAAACGCTGCCGCATGACCATAGACACCTTTGAACAACTTGCTGAAAAGTATGGATACGAAATAACCGACAGACAATTATGGTTCATCAACCCACACTACCAACAAAAGTTCCATCTGCGGCCACGAAAATTATATCCTGTACTGGCACAGTTAAAATATATCAGAAATTACTTCAGCACCTCCTGTTTCTATATAACGCGCCACCGTGAGCTTCATGATTGAGGCAACCCATTTATACTACTTTCATGTTTATACCAACACTATAATTACCAAGATGTTATAACCCGTCATCTAAGCATTTTCTTCTGTTACACTGTACTACATAAGCATACAAATCCCCTTAATCATCAGCCCGAAAAGACTTAGGAGAGCGTATATAAAGCTTTAAACCCAGGCAGAACGAACTATGCCGCCAGCATTGAAGAAGAACCAACAGAGGGCTGTCACCCCAAAAGAGAAAATGTAAGAAGTGAAAGAAAAAACAGAGCAAATCTCTTTTTCAGGAAGAAGAAGCCTAAAAAACGGCCTATATCATATATAAAAAAAGAAGGGTATCTATCCCAGACACCCAATCTTCATTAACCTTAAATCTAATACCATGAAAAACACAGTGCAAAGATAAATAGTTTTATGTTATCAAACATAACAACACTACAATTATTTGCTTTCAATTAACATCATTTAAATTTTAAAGGCGCTTTTACAGTTTCAAATTCTGTAAAAACGCCTTTGTACTACATATGATTATACAAACGAATCAAATTATTCCACATACAGCACCAGCCCTTTCAAATACTCTCCTTCAGGATGGTAAATATTTACGGGATGATCTCCCGGCTGGGTCAATTGATGCAGAATACGCACACTACGTCCGCTTTGTGCGGCAGCTGTAAATACCGCATTACGGAAATTCACCTTATCCACCACCTGCGAACAAGAGAAAGTAAACAGAATGCCTCCCGGTTTGATTTTCTCAAATGCTTTAGCGTTCAATTTCGTATAGCCGCGCAATGCATTGCGGAGAGCATCCTTGTGTTTGGCAAATGCAGGAGGGTCAAGAATTATCAAATCATATTGATCCCCCATACGATCCAGGTATTTAAAAGCATCCTCAGCATACGCCTTATGACGGGTATCACCCGGAAAATTTAATTCCACGTTCATATTGGTAAGATCAATAGCTTTTGCCGAACTGTCTACCGAATGTACCAGATTCGCGCCTCCACGCATGGCATAGAAAGAGAAGCCTCCTGTATAGCAGAACATATTCAATACATTACGCCCTTTGGCATAACGCTCCAACAAATGACGGTTCTCACGCTGATCCACAAAAAAGCCTGTTTTCTGACCTTTCAGCCAATCCACATGGAATTTCAAGCCGTATTCCATCGCTATGTTTTCGGAGCTTCCCCCCTTGATAAAACCATTCTCCGGTCCCAAATCCGCCTTGAAAGGCAATGTGGTTTCTGATTTATAATAAATGTTCCGGACTACATCCCCCATCACCTCGGACAAGGCATCGGCTATCTCCATACGGTAAACATGCATTCCGGCCGAATGTGCCTGCATCACAGCTGTATGATCATATACATCAATAATCAAGCCCGGCAAGTTGTCTCCTTCGCCATGAACCAGACGGTAAGTATTGTTTGCAGGATTACCGGCCAAACCCAAACTGCGGCGCAAATCGTATGCCACTTCCAGTTTATGCTTCCAAAATTCATGATCAATCTCACCTTCCTTGAAAGAGAGCACGCGCACGGCAATACTTCCTATCTGGAAATGCCCGCAAGCTATAAACTCTTTCTTCGAAGTGTACACATCCACTATCTCGCCTTCTTCGGGTTCTCCCTCAATGCGCTGGATAGCTCCGGAGAATACCCACGGATGAAAACGCTTTAACGACTCTTCCTTACCCGGTTTCAGGTATACTTTCTTATAAGCCATTTGTATTTACTGTTGTTTCTATTGGTTCTTCCTCTGTTATCTCATAACCGCCCGTACGTTCCAATTCCGTCAGGCAATTGTAAATTTCCACACAAGCCCACGCATCCGTGGCTGCATATAGTTTCTGTCCCTCGCTGAGCACCTCCGCCTCCCAATTGGAAAGACGCTGGCTTTTTGAAATCTTCTGGCCAAACAAATTGGCGAAGATTTTTTGCAGACTCCGGTCAGCTATGCCGAATCGTCCTACATAGTCCTGTAACTCTATCCAGTTTCCCCGGTCGGGATGCACATCCTCACGTTTCCGCAACGAGTTAAAATCGTCTTTCAGAGACAAACCTATCTTCAAGGTATCGCTCATCAAAAACTCTTGCAGAGAATCGGGCATACCTATCCGGTTCAGGCGAAACAAGAAACAGGTATCTTGCGTAGATATTTGCAACAAAGCTACCTTATGGGTAGTACCGCGTTTAAAAGAAGGGCGTGTTTCCGTATCCACTCCCACTATGCGTTGATCTTTCAAATAGGCTACCGCTTTTTCGGCCTCACTCTCGGTATAAATCACGAAGATGCGTCCCGGAAAAAGCACCTTGGGCATTGCTGCTATCTCGGCTTTAGTAATCGTTTTCCTTATTTGTTTCATAATAATGAATTCTCATCTTCCATTTCTTCCTCCTCGCCATCATCGGCAGGGCTGTACTTCACATCATGCAAAGCACGCATAGTGTTTACCAGCCGTTCGCATAGTGTTTCCCAGCCGTTGTCCCCAAAACTCTCTGAAATGTTCCTTGCAGACCACTAAAGAATCGTTCATCGTCTCATTCAGTCCCAGTTGGAACACACTGATAAAGTCCTTCAAATCCTGATAGATATCTGCCAAATCCTCTGAAATACATTTTTTGATGGGCGTGTCACTGTACACCATATCCGGCAAGAACACTTCCAGATAATCATCCTTGGCTCCTAACACACCGGCTATAGCCCTACGTATCAGTTCATAATCTTCTTCAGTAACGAAGGTTTCGGGTTCGTCCTCTCCTATCGGCTCACACGGAGGCAACAAAGTCGCTTTCAAATAAAGCAACGGAAGTATTTTTAAGGCGGTATCTACAAAGTCATAGCGTTTCATATCACGGGCACGTTCCAGAAAGCCACAAAATTCGGCGGCTACCGTTACAAACTCTACTGTATTTTTGTCAAATATCACCTGACTGTACTTTTCCATAAACATTAAAATTGAATCGCAAAGTTAAGAAAAAAGAGATTAAATAAGGCAATAATTAATGTTTTTCATGTACATTTGCGAAATAATAAATAGAACGAAGACCTATGGCAAAGAAAAAATCAGATAAGGAGACAGAGCCTAAAAAGGTATCTACCAAACGATTCTCCGCTTTTTTAAAGAACGAAACCACACATTTTGTAATCGGATTGATCAGTGTAATTTTTGCAGTTTATCTGTTACTGGCATTTACCTCTTTCTTCTTTACGGGGGCCGCCGACCAAAGTATTTTGGATAATCAGCAGCCGGGTGAACTGATGCAAACCGCCAATCATGTAAAAAATTACGCCGGAGCACGCGGTGCACAACTTGCCGAATTCCTTATAAACGAATGTTTCGGCTTAGCTGCTTATTTTATCATTTTATTCCTGGCCGTAGTGGGTATGAAATTAATGAAAGCTTACCAGTTCCGTATCTGGAAATGGTTTATGTCCTGTTCTATCCTGCTCATCTGGTTCTCTATCACATTGGGATTTATTTTTGACGGCACCTTTGGGGATAGTTTTATCTATCCGGGGGGATTGCACGGACATAATGTAAGCAATTGGCTGATTTCACAAATTGGGATTCCAGGTTTGGGATTATTGCTGTTCATAGCGGCACTATTGTTCTTTATCTATTTAAGTAACGAAACCATACTGGTTATCCGTAAAGCACTGCGTCCCAGCTTCAGACGAAAGAAAAAAGAGGATCAAACAATTTCTGCAACTGAAGAAAATCCGATTAAAGAAGCTCCCCGGAAGGAAGAATCCAGGAAAGAATTCTCTAATCCCGGTCCTGCTATCGTAGATTTCGAATTAGAACAGCCGACAAAGAAAGAAGAGGAAGTGGAAGAACAAGTGCCCTTCCCTTTTGAGAGCAAGCAGGTTACCGAACCGGCAGTGATAGAAGAACCTGCCTACACAAACGAAGAAGAGGAAGTTGAAAATACAGATGAACCTGATTTTTCAATCAGTGAAGAAACAAATGAAGAAGACGAGGCGTACAAAGGTCCCGTACTTCCACCATACAACCCTCGTCTGGATTTGGAAAACTACAAATTCCCTAGTCTGGATTTGCTAAATGAATATGAAGATGATGGTCCTAATATTGACATGGAAGAGCAAAACGCCAACAAAGACCGCATCATCAAGGTTTTACGTAGCTTCGGTATTGAAATCAGTTCCATCAAGGCAAGTGTAGGTCCTACCATCACATTATACGAAATTACTCCGGCAGAGGGGGTACGTATCTCTAAAATCAGGAACTTGGAGGATGATATCGCATTAAGTTTGTCGGCACTGGGTATCCGCATCATTGCTCCGATACCGGGCAAAGGCACTATCGGTATTGAGGTTCCGAATGCCAATCCGCGCATTGTACCGATGAAATCCATCCTGAACAGCAAAAAGTTCCAAGAAACCACCTATGAGCTGCCTGTGGCATTAGGCAAGACCATTACGAACGAAGTCTTTATGGTGGACTTGGCAAAAGCCCCCCACATGTTGGTAGCCGGCGCTACCGGACAGGGTAAGTCCGTAGGATTGAATGCCATCGTGACCTCTTTATTATATAAGAAGCATCCGGCAGAACTTAAGTTTGTAATTGTAGACCCCAAGAAGGTGGAGTTCGCTATCTATGCTCCGATTGAGAAGCATTTTCTGGCCAAGCTGCCGGATGGAGAAGACGCGATTATCACCGATGTTACCAAAGTGGTACAAACCTTGAACTCACTATGTATAGAGATGGACAGCCGATACGACTTGCTGCGTAAAGCCGGTTGCCGTAATATTAAGGAATATAA
>ERZ780079.747-NODE-747-length-12356-cov-3.33851_pt1 | contig 12356 bp, 9 predicted proteins | sample MGYA00511087_ERZ780079 | MGnify/ENA primary metagenome ERZ780079 (study PRJEB29588, sample SAMEA2142583) | human gut metagenome | biome: human gut; feature: human-associated habitat; material: faeces | place: Denmark | collected 2008/2010 ... | reverse complement strand
GTGAAGGAAATCCTTGATTTTCTGCAGATACGGCCTGGACAGAAGGGACTGGATGCCACCCTGGGATATGGCGGACATACCAGAAAGATGCTGGAACAGTTGCAGGGGCAGGGACATCTTTATGGACTTGATGTAGACCCGATTGAAATTGTGAAGACCACGCAGAGACTGAAGGATGCAGGATTTGGGGAGGATATCTTCACCTCCATACAGGAGAATTTCGCCAATATAGCCAGAGTAGCACAGGAGTATGGACCTTTTGATTTTATGCTGGCAGATCTGGGTGTCTCTTCTATGCAGATTGATAACCCGGAGCGTGGCTTTTCCTATAAGCTGGATGGACCACTGGACTTGAGACTGAATCCCCAGAAAGGTGTAAGTGCAGCCGAGAGACTGACACAGGTGTCAGAAGATGAACTGATTGGTATGTTCATTGAGAATTCGGATGAACCCTATGCGAAACAGATTGCATCTGCCATTATGAAAGAAATGAAGAAAGGGCATGCGATTGATACAACCACGAAGCTTAGGGAAACCATTGAGACAGCACTGTTTTTTTTACCGGAGAATAAAGAAAAGAAGGATATTGTAAAGAAGAGCTGCCAGCGTGTTTTTCAGGCGCTGCGTATTGATGTGAACAGCGAATTTGAGGTGTTGGATCAATTCTTATACAGCCTCCCGGATGTACTGGCGCCTAATGGCAGAGTTGCAATATTGACTTTTCACTCTGGAGAGGATAGGATGGTAAAGAAAGCATTCAAGCAATATTATAAGGAAGGAATCTTTCGTGAGATTGCAGAGGATGTGATTCGTCCAAGCGCAGAGGAATGTCGTAACAATGGCAGAGCCAGATCTACGAAGATGCGCTGGGCAGTGAAGAGATAGAATTACGTATTTTGATAAGAAGATGGCAATATGTAAGAAGCAGCCTGAAGAGAATCGTGATAAGTTGTAGATAAGTAACAGACTGCTACAGCAGTGATTAGAACGAAACGACAGGAGGCAACAGATATGACGACAATACAGGGACCGGCAGCACCCAAGGATCCGACCAGAAAGAGACCCTTCTTCTATATTATGCAGGAGAAGGAGATATTCGGTGCAAAACAGACAGATGGCAGAGGCATTCAGTTTATTTATGAGAATGATAACAGGCTCATCAACAGTGCACAGATAGCAGGAAATGTGACAGATGAAGAGATACTGGAGCTTCTAAAGACAACCGAAGGGTTTCGTAAACTGGTGCACAGTATTGGTGTAACAGTTGATATTGTGACACCAGTGTCACAAATACAGGAGGTACGTTTTGCATTTCAGATGTATGGAAAGACAGATCCTTATGTATCGGGAACAACGCTTTATCTGGATACATGGGGAGATGGCGCAGAGCGTATCCTGGAACTGGATGATGCAGTATGGTCAGAGGATGATAAAGAACCTGGACAGATTCGTTTTGAATTTCCACAGAGTGGATTGCAGGCAAGAGTCAGTGTCAGATTCTATCTGCAGGATGGCTATACAGCGCCACCGGTTGTGGAAGATGAAGCAGTAGACACAGACAGCCCTGCGTACAGCCAGATGATAGAACGTTCCCTGATGCAGACCGGCAATATGTCCAGGCTTGCGGCGGCAATCCATAAGGCGAAGCAGGGAGAGGATGTGACACTTGCCTATATTGGAGGCTCTATTACACAGGGGGCAGGTGCAATCCCCATTGACCACCAGAGCTATGCATATCGGTCATATCAGTCTTTTGCAGAGCATTTTGGTACAGGCAGGAATGTACATTTTGTAAAAGCAGGGGTCGGCGGTACACCCTCAGAGCTTGGAATGCTGCGTTTTGACAGGGATGTATTGAGAGATGGTACTGTTAAGCCGGATATTGTAGTGGTAGAATTCGCTGTGAATGATGAAGGCGATGAGACAAAAGGCGTATGTTATGAAAGTCTGGTCCGTAAGATTCTTGCATTGCCGTGGCATCCGGCGGTGGTATTGCTTTTTGCAGTATTTGCATATGACTGGAATTTACAGGATCGGCTTGCGATTGTGGGTGAGACCTATGAATTGCCCATGGTCAGCATTAAGAATGCGGTTACACCGCAGTTTCGCCTGACCAGAGAAGAAGGCAGAGTATTGTCGAAGAATCAGTTCTTTTATGATATATATCATCCCAGCAATATGGGACATCGTATCATGGCAGACTGCCTCATGAACCTGTGGGACAAGGCAGCAGCATATGAGGGAACGGACCATACAGATGAATGGTTAGACAGTCGTATTGCAATCCGGAACCAATGGGGAAAGGGCAGTGACTTTGAACAGGTGAAGCTTCTTGACAGGAAGCAGATTCCCCAGGGAATCAGCATAAGCTGTGGTGCATATGACAGCATAGATACAGACCTTCAACGAGTGGAGATGGATGACAGACTGGAGCCTGTGGCACAGTTTCCAAATAACTGGTATAAAGAAAGTACAGAAAATGACACGTTTGTCATGAAAATAACCTGCAGGGCATTATTCCTGATCAATAAGGATTCTGCTGCCATTGATGTAGGAAAGGCAGATGTGTATGTGGATGGTAAATATAAGCTGACTGCTGATCCGCATAAGAATGGATGGACGCATTGTAATCCGCTGCTGGTATTCAGTGAAGAACAGGCAGAAGAGCATACGGTAGAAATCCGCATGGCAGCAGGAGACAAAGAGAAGAAATTTACCATACTGGGATTCGGGTATGTGTAACAGCGATTTTGCGAATGGGGTTCTAAATAGTTATTATTACAAGTAAATAAGACAGAAGGGCATGGTAAGCAGATTGGATACGAAGACAGAATTAGGGGCAATCAAAGAATTAAAGGAAGAATATCTGGAGCCGTTCATGCATCTTATGATGCAGTATGAATGTGCGATGCTGGAGGTACAGACGAAGCTGGAGGTACTGAATAAGGAGCTTGCACTGGTGAACAGCCGCAATCCCTTTGAATCCATCAAAGCCAGATTAAAAAGTCCTGAGAGCATTTATGGCAAAATGCAGCGAAAGGGGATACCTTTTTCCATAGAAAATATAGAAAAGAATCTGACTGATATTGCAGGAATCCGCGTAATCTGCTCTTTCCCGGAAGATATCTATAAGCTGGTGGAATGCCTGCTAAAGCAGGATGATATCATATTGATTGAGATGAAGGATTACATTAAGAATCCAAAGCCTAATGGATATAGAAGCCTGCACCTGATACTGGATATTCCCATATTCCTTACCGGGGAGAAGAAGCATATGCGTGTAGAGGTACAGTTCCGTACGATTGCGATGGATTTCTGGGCAAGCCTTGAGCATAAGATGAAATACAAGAAAGACGTTGAGAATGCAGAGAGCATTTCAGAAGAGTTAAAATACTGTGCGGACCTTATCTGCCAGCTGGATAAGCGTATGCAGCAGATCCGCAACAGAATTGACAACAATACAATAAGTGATGTAACAGGAATTATCAAGACAGAAGAGTAGTCATATCCCGGTATTCCTTGGGTGACAGTCCGTATTCTTTTTTAAAAGCACGAAAGAATGCAGAATAGTCACTGAAACCATATAGTTCATATGTAGAGCTGATAGAGGCTCCGCTTGCGATTGCAGACCGACAGGCCTGCAATCTTTTTTTGCTGATATATTGATGGAGAGAGAATCCAATCTTATCTTTGAAGGTGTGGGAAATATAATATTTACTTACAAAAAACTCTTTTTCCAGGCGCTCCAGGGATAAGTCTTCTTCCAGGTGATTGTTAATAAAATCACAGATAGCCAGATGTAATTCTTTCTCAGAAGAAGCTCCAGCCATGTGGCTGCGTTCGTAGATCAGTCGGTTCAGATACAGAAGCAGAGAGTTGACCTGAAGGGCAATTTTGGCATCTCTGCCGAAACGGTTGCTTTTTACCTCTTCGATCAGTTCGAATATCTGGGACTGGATGCGGTTAAAGGTGATGACATCATTGGAAAAGGAATAATTATGTGTCGTAGTCACATTCTGTAAGAGATAACCATAATCTAATGAAGACTCCATGAGCCGGTTGCAGTAATCGGTACTGATCCAAAGAATAAAACGGCGGTATGGTGTTGTATGATCCAAAAATACCGGGTAGTGGGTCACATGTGGGGGAATCAGCAGGAAATCACCATTTTTGATATGGTATGTTTTATCCTCGACATGAATATCTACATTTCCTTCCAAAAAGAAATAGAATTCATAATAATTATGTGTATGTGGACTGACTGCTTTCAGGGGCAGGTCACTGTAGTAATAGACTTCAAAGTCCTCGGAATACATGAATTGCCTTGTACTAAAGGTGGTCTGGAGGTCTTTCTTGTGCATGGGGTGTCCTTTCTGGGATTATGGAGTGGGACGAATCGGACAGATTGAACAATGCAACACAGGCACGCTCTCGCTACGCTGCAGCTCGTAGCGGGTACGTAAGTGTGCATGCGCCTGCGGCTGTGCGCACTAAGTACCGACGGCTGCAGAGTGCCTGCTTCTGCATTGTTGAATCTGTTCGATTCTGCATCTGTAATTGCGTGAAAGATACTGCTTCTATTTTCGCGTCGTACATACTATGTACGTACTGCGAAAATGTCATGGTATATCAAAAATCTATCTCAGAATGCTTCATTTAGAAGACTCCGAGAGTAGTACACTGAGTGGAGAAGCTTTTTTAGTTAAGAATAGTGTAGCACATTTTGCATGGCGAAGTAACCCTGTGTGTAAAAGTAGGGCATCAAAGATGGGATTTTGCGTATAGATTGGGAATAGTTATCTGAATTTAAAAATAATATGTTGACACTCGACATATGTCGTGCTATGATATATCCAATATCTGATATATCGTTGAACGACATATCAGGTGACGATACATTATAGAGAGAGGCATGATGTGAGGGAGTTTCACACATGGAATCTGTGTCTGGGCGTACAGGACATGGGTTGCAATGCGCAAGGCATGTACGCGGAAATGAGGAGTGGTAGTATGGATACGAATAATATGAATGTAGCAGTGCAGCAGGAACAGCAGGCTGTGCAGGTTAAGAAGAAGCCGGTCAAGGGTGTGGTTTTGGCGCTTCTGACATTATTGGCTTTTCTGGCGATTCAGGTGACGGTCAGTGGTGTTGGTGCGGGTGTGTATATGGTGAAGTGCATGGCGCAGACTGGCGGAGATATTGAGATGAGTCAGGAACTTTATATGCAGCAGATTTCAGAGTCCGGCTTTATGACGGATCTGCTTATGATTACGACAATAATCTGTGCTGTAGCAGCACTGTTATGGTATCGCTTTGGCATTGTGAAGAAGTATACCCGGCAGCAGAAGCAGGATTTTAAGGAGCTTATCAATGGAAGGAATATTGCTACTGTAGTGGTTACAGCAATTGGATGTTACGGAATTGCTTTATTACTGTCCCAGATCATCGGTGCGCTGGTTCCGGGTTCCATGGAAACATATCAGGAATTAATGGGATTTTCTCTGAGTGGCAGTGCTTTGATAGCAGCCTTGACAGTAGTGATCATCGCTCCGATTGGAGAGGAATTGATCTTCAGAGGTATTATGTTCAGATTGCTTGAGAAGAATTTACCGGTTGTGGCAGCGATTATCATTCAGGCGGTTCTGTTTGGAATCTATCATATGAATATCATGCAGGGACTGTATGTACTTCCTCTGGCACTTGCACTTGGGTATACAGCATACAGAACGAAATCCGTATATCCATGTATTCTGATGCATATGGTCAATAACTTTATGCCATCATTGCTGGCAGTATTACCGGAAAGTGTACCGACAGTGCCGGTAGCAATTATCATCATAGTAATCAGTGCAGCAGTGTTATATCCTCTCACGAAGGGGATGCGTGCAGGTAAGGTATCAGCGTAAAATCAACCACTGAAAGGTGTGGGAAACAGAATGAAGAAGCAGGAACCGTTAACAGAGAGCTATTTTTATATATTATTATGTCTGTATGACAGACCCAGACATGGTTATGGAATCATGCAGAAGGTGGCTGCGATATCAGATGGCAATGTGAAGATCGGCTCAGGAACGATGTATGGCGCTGTCAGTAATATGTTGAAGAAGGGATGGATTATCGAGATAGAAAGTGATGATCCTGAAGATAAGAGGAAGAGACTTTATCAGTTGACACAGGAAGGCAGGACGGTCCTGAACGAGGAGATCAGCCGGCTTCGCCTGTTGGTAGATTATGCGGATAAAGTCCTTGGAGGAGATTATGAAGACTCGTAGAACAAGTCATAAGGTATATGGCGCATGGGAATATGATTTTATAATGTATCAGGAACAGCAATTTTTGCAAACTACACAACAAATATTACAATGAAATAACTGCAATAATCCGATACAATATACCTATCCGGAGACGGCAAGAATCGTCCTGGATAGGTATTTTTTATTTATGAGAATATGGAGGTTATTCCTATGCAGATGACATTAAGATGGTATGGCAGTAAACATGATTCTGTTACACTGGAGCAGATTCGTCAGATTCCTGGGGTGAAGAGTGTGATTACGACACTGTATGATTCTGTTCCAGGAGAGGCATGGTCTTTGGAAGATATCCGTGCCATGAAGAAAGAAGTAGAGGCAGCAGGGCTCACGATTGCAGGAATTGAAAGTGTGAATATTCATGATGCAATTAAGATTGGTTCTCCCGACAGAGAGCAGTACATAGAGAATTATATTACAACACTGGAACGCCTGGGACAGGAAGATATTCATATGGTATGTTATAACTTCATGCCTGTATTTGACTGGACAAGAACAGAACTGGCAAGAAAAAGACCGGATGGTTCTACCGTGCTGGCATACAATCAGGCAGCAGTGGATGCATTGAAGCCGGAAGAGATGTTTGCATCCATTGATTCTGATTCTAATGGTTTCGTTATGCCTGGCTGGGAGCCTGAGCGTATGGCGAGAGTGAAAGAACTCTTTGAGATGTATCAGGATGTTGACAATGAGAAGCTTTTTGCAAATCTGAAATATTTCCTGGAGCGTATCATGCCGACCTGTGATAAATATGATATCAATATGGCAATTCACCCGGATGATCCCGCATGGAGCGTATTTGGTCTGCCGCGGATCATTATCAATAAAGAAAATATACTACGCATGATGCATATGGTAGATAACCCACACAATGGTGTGACCTTCTGCTCAGGCTCCTATGGAACCAATCTGGAGAACAATCTGCCGGATATGATCCGTTCCCTCAAGGGCAGAATTCATTTCGCTCATGTGAGAAATCTGAAATTTAATTCTCCGACAGACTTTGAAGAGTCCGCCCATTTATCCAGTGATGGAAGCTTTGATATGTACGAGATCATGAAAGCACTCTATGAAATCGGCTTTGATGGACCAATCAGACCAGACCACGGACGTATGATCTGGGGTGAAGTGGCTATGCCGGGATATGGTCTGTATGACAGAGCACTTGGTGCGGCATATCTGAACGGCTTATGGGAAGCAATTGATAAAAATGCAAAGCGGGGTTAAAGCAATATGAAATTATCTTATGATGGTGTATTTGAACATAGACAGGAGTGGGAGAAGGCAGGCTTTGTCCTTCCTGCATTTTCAATGGAACAGGTACGTAAAGAAACAGCAGAACATCCTGTCTGGGTGCATTTTGGAGCCGGCAATATTTTCCGTGCTTTTCAGGCAAATGTAGTACAGGAGCTGCTGAATGCAGGAAAAATGAAGACCGGACTGATTGCAGTAGAAGGATATGATTATGAGATCATTGATAAAATGTATCAGCCTCATGATAATCTGGGAATCCTGGCTACTTTAAAAGCCGATGGAAATGTAGATAAGACAGTAGTAGGAAGTATTATGGAAGCGCTGACACTGGACAGTGATAATACACAGAACATGACACGACTGTCACAAATATTCACCAATCCAAGTCTACAGATGGCAAGCTTTACAATTACTGAGAAGGGATACAGTCTGGTGGATGGCAAGGGCAGTATATTACCGGCAGCTGCTCAGGATATGGAGCAGGGAACAGAAAGACCTGTCAGCTATATTGGCAAAGTAGCAGCACTTCTATATGCTCGTTATCAGGCAGGCGCATTGCCCATTGCAATGGTGAGCATGGATAACTGTTCTCACAATGGAGACAAGTTATATCAGGCAATCCATGCTTTTGCACAGGGCTGGGAACAGAGAGGACTGGTAGAGAAAGGCTTCCTGGCTTATGTAGAGGATGCACATAAGGTCAGCTTCCCCTGGTCCATGATTGATAAGATCACTCCAAGACCGGACGCTTCTGTAGAAGATATGCTTCGGATGGCAGGGGTAGAAGATCTGGAGCCTGTAATTACCGGCAAGAATACTTATGTAGCGCCTTTTGTCAATGCAGAGGAATGCCAGTATCTGGTTATTGAGGATAATTTCCCCAATGGAAGACCTGCACTGGAAGAAGGCGGTGTAATTTTCACTGCAAGAGAAACGGTAGACCGTGTCGAGAAGATGAAAGTCTGCACATGCCTGAACCCGTTACATACTGCGCTTGCTGTATTTGGCTGTCTGCTTGGCTATACCTTGATATCCAAGGAAATGGATAACCCGGTATTGAAGAAGCTGGTAGAGGTAATAGGCTATGAAGAGGGGCTTCCTGTAGTAGTAAATCCAGGAGTAATTGACCCGAAGAAGTTCATTGATGAAGTGGTAAATATCAGAATCCCGAATCCTTTCATGCCTGATACGCCACAGCGTATCGCTACAGATACTTCTCAGAAGCTGGGAATCCGTTTTGGTGAGACGATTAAGGCATATCAGCGTTCAGGGGAACTGTCTGTAAGCAGCTTAAAGAGAATCCCACTTGTCTTTGCTGGCTGGCTGCGGTATCTGTGTGGTATAGATGATAAGGGAGAGGCTTTTACACTGAGTGCAGATCCTATGCTGGACACCGTATGCCCTTATGTAGCTGACTTGAAGTTTGGAGATACACAGGTTCATGAGAAGGTAGCACCGATTCTGTCAAATGAGAAGATATTTGGCGTGAATCTGTATGAGGCAGGGCTTGGAGAACTGACAGAGCAGTATTTTGTGGAAATGTTGGCTGGTAAAGGTGCTGTAGAAGCTACACTTGCGAAATACGTATAAGAGGAGCCTGTATGAGAAATTCAGTGCTTAATCGGATTATTGCGGCGATTTCAGCCATTTTTATGCCGATTATCAATATCATGACTGCAGCGGGGATTACGAAAGGCTTCCTGGCATTGTTTGTAAGTCTTGGATGGATAGCCCAGGATAGTGGCACGTATCTGATCTGTAATGCCATCGCAGATGCATTTTTCTATTTTTTGCCTGTTTTTATTGCCTTTACGGCAGCAGAGCAGTTCAAATGCGATAAATTTACAGCAGTGGTTGTTGCAGGGGTTCTTCTGTATCCGCAATTGACACAGGCTTTTGATGCAGCGCAGAAGATTAACTTTGCAGGGATTCCTGTGACAAAGGCAACATATCCATCCAGTGTTTTGCCTATACTGATGGCAGTAGGCTTCCTGCATTTTACAGAGAGGTTCTGGAAGCGGGTTATACCTGAGATAATCAGTGGATTTCTTGTTCCATTATTATCAATCATTGTGACCAGTATGGTGACTCTGACTTTATTTGGCCCGATGGGCACCTGGTTTGGAGACATTCTGGCATCTGGATATACCTATGTCTATGACTGGAATCCTTATGTATCAGGCTTCTTCCTTGGAGGACTGATACAGATCATGGTAATATTTGGCTTCCACTGGAGTCTGGTTCCAATCGTTATGTTGAATATTGCATTATATGGAGAAGATACCATACTTCCTTTCATTGGGGCGGCAGCCATGGCACAGGGAGGGGCAGCATTGGCTGGGGGGGTGCGTGCTGTCGCTTCCGGGGTACAGGACTCTGCATGTAAAAGCCGTATCCTGTCCGCTGTGATATCTGCCGTATTTGGTGTGACAGAGCCTGCGATGTTTGGTGTGAATCTTCCACTGAAGAAACCTATGGCTGCAGTCTGCGCAGGGGGCGCTATAGGAGGGGCACTTACGGGATTTACCGGTGCACATGCGATTGCATTTGCTTTCCCGGGGCTTCCTACATTGCCGGTTTATTTCGGGGATGGTTTCTGGGGATTTCTTGGAACCTGCGTGGTGGGATTCGTGCTTGGCTTTGCCTTTACCATGTTTATGAAGCTTGATACAACACCAATAGAGAAATGACATATAAAAACAGTAATACCTGTAATATATCTTTAAATTTATAAAACTATTGATTAAGTTCTGAATATTTTATATAATTACTAAGTGATAATGATGCATTCAGAACAGTTGATAAGGCAGTTAAGGATATAATACAGGTGTTTTTATATCCTTACTTTGGTGATACGAGGAGGCAATACTGTGGGAGAATTCGATACAAAAGACATTACAGTAGAGCAGCTATGCAAGGTAATTAATATGCTTCATCCATGCATGGATGATTATTTGTATGTATATGATCTTATGAATGATTATTACTATATTTCACCAGAGGCAATAAAGCATTTCAGTCTTCCAGCAGTGGAATTCCATGATGTAATATCCAATCATGCCAAATTTGTATATCCGCAGGATGTCGAGATGCTACAGAAGGATCTGCAGGAGATTCTTGATGGAAAGAAAGACTTTCATAATCTTCAGTACAGATGGATGTCGAAGAAAGGAGAGGCTATCTGGATCAATTGCAGAGGATATGTTGTCCGCAGTGAAGATGGTACACCTGAGTATATGCTTGGCTGTATTAACGAAATCGGTGCCAGACAAAAGGCTGATAATGTAAGCGGATTACTTGGAATGTCCAGTCTTCGTTCTTTTCTGGAAGAACATGTATCGAAGAAAATCAACGAAGGATATCTTATGCGCCTTGGGCTGGATGATTTTAAGGAAATCAATGAGAAGCTTGGAAGTGATTATGGAGACATGGTGCTTCGAAAGACAGCAGAATGTATTGATTCCTGCATTTTGCCGGGACAGACATTATATCGGGCAGGCTCAGATGAATTCCTTGTGCTGGATGTCATGGGACGAAGTATTCAACAGGCAGAAGAGCAGTACCAGGAAATAAGACAAGCAATAGATGCTTTTGTAAAAGATAATTATTACGAGGCGGTCTATACTGTGTCAGCAGGTATTCTTGGAGGAGCTGAATTTACAGGGTTTAATTTCTCTGATATTATGCGGTATTCAGAGTTTTCATTAAATGAAGCCAAAAGAAGAGGCAAGAACAGGGCATATGTTCTGGAAAAACAGGATTATGAGAAGTTTATATACAAAAAATCGTTGATCAAGCTGCTGCGTAATTCTGTCAACCATGGATTTGAAGGCTTTGAAGTATACCTGCAGCCGCTTTTTGATGCCAAAAGCAAGACACTGTATGGTGCAGAAGCTCTGATGCGGTATCATACACAGGAGTATGGGATGATATCACCGGTGGAGTTTATTCCATTACTGGAAAAGACAGGTCTTATCATTCCGGCGGGAAAATGGATGCTGCATCATGCTCTGGAGTTATGTCATGACATACAGATGAAAGTACCGGATTTTCGAATCAGTGTCAATATTTCCTATATTCAGGTATTAAAGAGCAATATTATCAGCGATATATTGCAGGTAATCGAACAGCATCAGGTAGATCCTTCCAAGGTGATCATAGAGTTGACAGAGAGTGGGCTTCTGCTGGCAGACAGCCGTATTGCCAAATTATGGAACCGGTTAAAGGAGAAGGGGATTCAGCTGGCGTTAGATGATTTTGGAACCGGTTATTCTAACTTTCATTATCTCAATGACCTGCATCCTGAGATTATCAAGATAGACCGTTCTTTTACTGTAAAGGCGGTAGAAAATGAGTACGAATACAAGCTGCTCTCGCTTATGAGTGATATGGTACATGGCATGGATGTCAAGGTATGCGTAGAAGGTATTGAGAACCAGAAAGAACTGGAGAAGATGTTGAAGGTTTCCCCCAATTACTGTCAGGGATATTATTTTGGAAAGCCTTGTAATTATCAGAAGTTCAGAAGTGCTTTTATTGATGTATAATAATGTATAAATTAAAAGGGGAATGTAACACTCAGGTCGAGCGCTGCATTCCCCTTTTTATGAAGCGGAGTATCAGAACTTACCGTTCCAGTTTAAAAATGCCAGATAACCTTTCACTGCTTCATAGATATCAGCCTTGCTGCTGACTTCGTAAGGGGCGTGCATATTCAGTACGGCAACACCACTGTCGATTACGTTCATGCCATATTTTGCCATGATATAGGCGATTGGTCCCCCACCGCC
>ERZ780079.746-NODE-746-length-12359-cov-7.72432_pt1 | contig 12359 bp, 8 predicted proteins | sample MGYA00511087_ERZ780079 | MGnify/ENA primary metagenome ERZ780079 (study PRJEB29588, sample SAMEA2142583) | human gut metagenome | biome: human gut; feature: human-associated habitat; material: faeces | place: Denmark | collected 2008/2010 ... | reverse complement strand
TGACCCTGCAAGGGGCAATTGCCCCTTGACCCCTTTTCGCGATTGGGTTGGTCGCACTTTCATGCTCCTTCCGCGTGCAGCTTTTGGGGGCTTCGCCTAAGCCCTTGTTTGCTTTCCCAACTTTCCGTGAAGAACCAAACAAAAAGCCGCCCCGAAAGGCGGCGAATGTCAAATTCGCAGCGGATGCCGCTTGGCAAATCAACATCTTGCGCGGAATGATCCCTGCGCCTGACGCACCATGTGGTAAAACGTCCCTTCTCCGCTGAGCGTCACCCGCTTCACCGGCTCGCCCACCACCCGGAATCCTGCCTTCTCGTAGCAGCGAACGGCGCGCGTGTTCCATGTCCGCACTTCCAGATACATCGGCTTGCCCGGATACAGCCGCTGGGATAAATCCCACGCCAGCGCCGTCATCTGCGTGCCGTACCCCTGTCCGCAGTGGTCGGGATGCGCCCCGATGCCGAAAAACACCTCGCTGCCCTCATCGGACAGGTTCACGAAGCCCACCAGCGTTTCGCCATCGTAAAAGGAATAGAAATTGTTTGCCGGATTCGCAAAACCGTATCCGTGCTTCTTCTGCTCGGCATACGGCGGATTGTTGTACATCGCGTATTCGCCGGGGTAGTGCCACGCGCAAATGGCTTCCTTCTCGGCTTCGGTGGTCGGATGATACGTCAGCATGGGCGTTTTCCTCCTTGGGGATATTTCTGATTATGCAAAAAACCGGAGGCAGCCTGCGCCGCCCCCGGTCAAAATCCTCGATTATTGCAGCACAATGCCTTCCGCTTCCAGCTCCGCGCGGGTGCAGAGCCGCAGCGTCACAAAGTTCTGCTGGCAGATGATATAGCTGCCGCCTTCGCGCGTGTCCTTGTTCTCCAGCGTCACGATGCCCTGCGCGATGCAGTCGTGGTCGGCGCAGCTGGCGTCGGTCATCTCGATGCTCGACTCCGTGACGTGGATGATGTTCACGCACACGCCGTGGATCAGCCGGTAGGACCGGCCCCCCAGCGGCGGAATCGGCTCGTATGTCTTTGTGCCGACCGTCACAAGCAGGAACGCGACGGCTTCCGACGGGTCGCGAACCGCGCTTGCCATCGGGGAGGGCGCAATGCCGGGGTCAGTGCCGCGCGTCGCCGGGTTCAGCTTCGCGAAGCTCAGCGATTCGTTCGATGCCGCCAGAATCGCCTGCGCGTCGGCGAGGGTTTCCTGCGTCGTCGTCAATTCCGCCTCTGTCGCGGCCAGGGTTGCCTTTGTGGCTTCCAGCTCCGTCGTGGCGGTGGTCAGGCTGTCCTTCGTCGCGGCGAGTTCGTTTTCCGCGGTGGTCAGGCTGTCCTTCGTCGTGGTGAGTTCGGCTTCCTTCGCGGTCAGGGTGTCCTTCGTTGCGGCGAGTTCGGATTCCTTCGCGGTCAGACTGTCCTTCGTCGCGGCGAGTTCGTTTTCCGCGGTGGTCAGACTGTCCTTCGTCGCGGTGAGTTCGGCTTCCTTCGCGGTCAGGCTGTCCTTCGTCGTCGTGAGCTCGGCTTCCTTTGCGGTCAGGGTGTCTTTCGTCGTCGTGAGCTCGGCTTCGGTGGCGGTCAGCGCCGTCTTGGTGTCGGACAATTCCGTCGTGGCGGCGGCGAGGCTGTCCTTCGTCGTGGTCAGCTCGGTTTCAGTGGCGGACAGGCTGGTTTTTGTGTCGGACAGCTCCGTCTGCGCGGCAGTCAGCGTGTTCTGCGTCACCGCCAGTTCGGCTTCCGTCGCGGCGAGCGCTTCCTTCGTGTTCTCCAGTTCATATTCCTTCGCCGGCAGGGATGCTTTCAGCGTGTCCAGTTCGTTCTGCGTGGTGGACAGCGTGTCCTTCACTGCCGCCAGTTTGGTCTGGGTGATCATCAGCGTGTCCTTCGTGGATGCCAGCGTGGTGTCGCGGCTGTTCAGGGCAGTCTGCGTTTCGGCGAGGGTGGCTTCGGTGGACGCGAGGGTGTCCTTTGCCGCGGACAGCTCGGTTTCGCGGTCAGCAAGCGTACCCTGCGTTTCGGCGAGGGTAGCTTCGGTGGACGCGAGGGTGTCCTTCGTCGCGGACAGTTCGGTTTCGCGGTCAGCAAGCGTGCCCTGCGTTTCGGCGAGGGTGGCTTCGGTGGACGCGAGGGTGTCCTTCGTCGCGGACAGTTCAGTTTCACGGTCAGCAAGCGTACCCTGCGTTTCGACGAGGGTGGCTTCGGTGGACGCGAGGGTGTCTTTTGTGGCGGACAGTTCGGTTTCGCGGTCAGCAAGCGTGCCCTGCGTTTCGGCGAGGGTAGCTTCGGTGGACGCGAGGGTGTCCTTCGTCGCGGACAGCTCAGTTTCGCGGTCAGCAAGCGTACCCTGCGTTTCGGCGAGGGTGGCTTCGGTGGACGCGAGGGTGTCCTTCGCGGCGGACAGGCTGTTTTCGGTGTCCGCTAAGGTGGATTGGGTGGAGGACAGCGCGCTCTGCGTGTCCGTCAGCTGATTCCGGGTGTCCGTCAGCGAATTGTGGCTGACGATGAGACCGGCGCCAAGTGCGATGGAGGAAACTGCCAGCACGATGGCGGCAATCATCCAAATGATGGTCTTTTTCCGGGCGGCAATGGGGCTCATAGCAATCCTCCTAACAAACGACGAAAATGGGCAGAAACCTTCCGTTTTTTCCAGTTTACCACCATCGGGGGAAGTTGTCAATCTCGAATTTCGCGGAAACACAAAAAACGCCCCTCCGCCGACAAAAGCAGAGGGGGCAGGGGAAAGAAGATTATTCCTGCTTGAGCGCGTCGCGGCTGACGATGGTCATCGTGATTTCGCCCAGCGCAAGGCAGTTGTGGTCGGCGCTGGCGTTGACCAGTTCAATGCCGTCCGCGGTGATGTGGAACAGATTCATGTTGATGCCGTGAATCAGGCAGAAGTAGCTGCCCTCTTCCGGCATCGGGATGGGCGCGCAGGTCTGCTCGCCGACGGTGACGATGAGGTAGTTTTCCGCATCCAGCGCGGTGGTGTCCGTGCCGGTCAGGGTGGCAGCGTCGGTGGAGAGCAGGTGCAGGAAGAGCATCGGCTCCTTCGCCGCCACGGCGTTCGCCGCGACGCCATCCTTCGCCACCAGCGATTCCTTGATAATCGTAATCAGTGATTCGTTCGTGCCAAGGGCATCCTGCGTCAGTGCCAGCACGTTTTCCGTCGCGGCGAGGGTGTTCTGCACGTTCGCCAGTTCGTTTTCCTTCGCGGTCAGCTTCCGCAGCGGCCTTATCGTTCTGCGCGGCGGTCAGGGCATCTTTCGTCGCGGCCAGGGCATCCTGTGCGGCGGTCAGGTCAGCTGCCGCGGCAGTCTGCGCGTCCTTGGCGCAAAAAAAACCTCCGAAACACAGCCGTGTTTCGGAGGAAGAAAGATGCATATATAGAGGAAGTTACTTCTTCAGTTCAATCCCTTGACCCTTCAGCCGCGCAACCACGCCGTCAACAACCGCCTGCACTTCGTCGCGGGTGAGCGTGCGCTCCGGGTGCGAGAAGGAGAGGCGAATCGTGATGGTTTTGCCGGTGATGTCGCTGTATGTGCCCAGCACGGTCACCTTCTGCACCAGCGGGGAGTTCTCCGCCTTCACCGCGTCCAGAATCGGCTGGCAGCGATTGACCACGAAGGTCAAATCCTGCTCCATGCCGGGGAAGCGGGACGGCTCACGGTAGACGATGGGCGCGGGCGCGATGGACGCAAGCGCTTCCGTGTCGATTTCGGCAAACACAATCGCCGCCTTCTTGTCGATGTTCTTGCCGACAACCGGGTGCGCCACGCCGATTTCGCCGAGGTCAACGCCGTCCAGTACGATGGCGTTCAGGTTCTTCGGATGCTCATAGGAGTGGGTCGCGGTCATTGCGTGGAAGGACAAATCCTTGTGCAGGATGTCGCTCACGGCGACGCACAGCATGTCGCGCAGGCGGAAATACAGCGTTTCCACGTTATCGACCTTGCTGAAGACCGTCACGCACAGCTTCTTGTGCTCCTTTGCCAGCTTGTTCTCGTCCACGCCGTCGATGACGTGACCGATTTCAAAGATGCCGAACGACGGCGCATAGCCCGTGTTGACCTTCACCTGGCACAGCTGGGTGGGAATCATGGAGCGGCGCAGCGTCTCGATGTTGGGGTTGGAGGCGTTGAGCAGCTTCACGTTGTCCTCGACGGCGATGCCGAGCTTCTTGTAGTCGTCGGCGTACTGCCAGATGTAGGAATGCACCTCGTGCAGCGAATAGCGCTTGACGAGGATGTCCTTCAATTTGTCCTCCACCGTCTTTTCGGTGGACATGCGAACCGGGTAGAGCGGGGATTCCGCCGTGTGCAGGTCGAAGTTGTCGTAGCCGTAAATGCGGGTGATTTCCTCGATGATATCCGCCTTGATGGTTACGTCCTTCGTCGCGCGCCAGGAGGGAACGTCCGCGGTGAAGGAATCGCCGTCCCGCGTCATGGTGAAGCCCAGCGCGGTCAGCGTGTGCATGATTTCGTCGGAGGAGATGTTGATGCCGGTGTAGCGGTCAACAAACGCCTTGTCAAAGGACAATTGCACCTTCGGATAGTGGAAGGCGTACTCGTCGGTCAGGCGGGAGGTGACGCGCATTTCCGGGTCGTATTCCTGGAGGAGCTTGACGAAGCGGGCGATGGCGACGGTCGTCATTTCCGGGTCAAGGCTCTTTTCGTAGCGGGCGGAGGCGTCGGTGCGGTGGGCGAGGCGGACGCTGCTCTTGCGGACGGACGCCGCGTCGAAGGTGGCGGATTCCAGCGTCAGGCTCGTCGTGTCATCGACGATTTCGCTGTCCAGACCGCCCATGATGCCCGCGATGGCAACCGGCTTGTCGCCGTTGCAGATCATCAGCGTGTTCGGGTCGATGGTGCGCTCCACCTTGTCCAGCGTCTGGAAAGGGAAGCTCTCCGGGAAGCGGCGGATGCGGATTTTCTCCACCTTGCGGCTGTCGAAGGCGTGCATCGGCTGCCCCATTTCCAGCATCAGGTAGTTCGTCAGGTCGGCGAGGAAGTTGATGTCGCGCATACCGCAGTAGTTCAGGCGGATACGCATCGCCATCGGGCTGACGTGGCGGTTGATGTTCTCCACCCGCAGGCAGGAGTAGCGCTGGCACAGCGGGTCTTCAATCTTCATGTCGATGGCGGGCAGATTGTTGTACGCAGCCAAATCCGCCACGGGCAGGGCTTTCAGCGGACGGCCGGACAGGGTGGAGAATTCGCGCGCCATGCCGTAGTGCCCCCACAGGTCGGGGCGGTTCGTCAGGGACTTGTTGTCCACCTCGAAGATAATATCGTCAATGGGGTAGAGCGCCTTCAAGTCCGTGCCGCAGGGAACATCCTCCGGGAGGACCATGATGCCGGAATTGTCGTCGCTGATGCCGATTTCCTTCTCCGAGCAGCACATGCCGTAGGACGTGTACCCGGCGAGCTTGCGCGGGCTGATGGTGATGTCGCCCAGCTGCGCGCCCACCTTCGCGAACGCGGTTTTCATGCCCAGCTGCACGTTCGGCGCGCCGCAGACCACGTCGGTCAGCTGCCCGTCGCCCGCGTCCACCTTCAGCAGGTGCAGCTTGTGGGATTCGGGGTGATTCTCTACGCTGACGATCTGCGCGGCGACAACGCCGGACAAATCCGCGCCCTTGTGGAAAATTTCATTCTCAACTTCCGCCGTGGACAGGGAGAACTGGCGAATCAGCGCCATTTTGTCAAGGCCCGTCAGGTCAACGAAGTCGGAAATCCAGTTCATTGAGATCAGCATGTTCGTCTTTCCTCCGCATTACTCGTCGTCCGTGAACTGCGCCAGGCGCGTCAGGCTGCCGCTGTTCAGGTCGCGAATGTCCTTCACGCCGTACTTCATCATGGCAAGGCGCGTCATGCCCAAGCCGAACGCGAAGCCGGTGTACTGCTCCGGGTCGATGCCGCCGGCCTTCAATACTTCGGGGTGAATCATGCCGCAGGGGCACAGCTCCAGCCAGCCGGAATGCTTGCACGACGGGCAGCCCGTGCCGCCGCAGATGAGGCAGGAAATATCCAGCTCAAAGCCCGGCTCAACGAACGGGAAGAAGCCCGGACGCAGGCGGACTTTGATGTCCTTGCGGAACACCTCGCTCAGCATCGTCTTCATGAAGTAAATCAGGTTCGCGATGGAAATATCCTTGTCCACCATGATGCCTTCCATCTGGAAGAACGTGTTCTCATGGCAGGCGTCGGTTGCCTCGTTGCGGAAGCAGCGGCCGGGGAAAATCGCCTTAATCGGCACGCCGTCGTTCACCAGCGCGTCGCGGTAGCGGCGGTAGATGGCGTTCTGGGCGGCGGAGGTCTGCGTTTTGAGCAGCTGCCCGTTGTCCAGATAATAGGTGTCCTGCATGTCGCGCGCGGGGTGGAACTTCGGAATGTTCAGGCTCTCGAAGCACTCGTAGTCCGTCACGACCTCGGCGTAATCCTCCACCGTGAAGCCCATCGACTTGAACACCTGCTCGCACTGGCGCTGCACCAGCGTAATCGGGTGATACGACCCGCGGGTCATGTCCGGCGGCATGGAAATGTCAAATTCGGGCAGGGCGTTGATTTCGCGCTGCAATTCCTGTGCCTTGAGCGCTTCCAGCTTTTCCGCCAAGGCGACGGTGATGGCGGTCTTCAGCTCGTTCGTCTCGCGCCCGACGGTCTTTTTCTGCTCGTCGGTCAAGCCGCCCATGCCCTTGAGCGCGTCGGTCACTTTGCCCTTGCGGCCGAGGTAATTCACGCGCAGGGCTTCCAGATCCACCATGTTGGCGATCTTCTTCAGCTCGGAATCAAAGCTGCTTTTCAGGGCTTCGATCTTCTCGTTCATTCCGGATGTTCCTCCTTACAGTTGGATGAAAAAAGCCCGTCCCATCGTTTGATGAGACGGACTGAATCCGCGGTACCACTCGTCTTGCGGCAAAGGAAAAAATCCCGCTGCCGCCGCTTGATAGGCGATAAGGCTGCCCACGCCGAAAAACTCACGGGATGAAGGTTCACGCCGTGCGCCCTGCCGCCTCGCACCACCCGGCGGCTCTCTGATATCCTATTTCCTGCATTCGCCTGTGCCATCTGCTCGCGCCTTTTTCCTTCTGGCGTCCGCTCGTTCCACTTAGCGTAGCGCTGCTACGCTGCGTTTCACTCCCGTTAGCCAGCAGAAAAAATTCGCTTCGCATCTTGGCACATTCTCATTTGGAAATAGGAAGGGGACTTGCACGCGCTACTGTTTCCCGGTCATCGCTTCCAATATTTCGCTGACTTTCGTCGGCATGCTCTATCTTACCATAGCCGAACGACTTTTGCAAGCGGAAAAGCGAAAATAATGCGGAATGGAGGACGGAAACGCGCACCGAAGTAAAAATCTTTTCATCTTACAGGCGAACAAACCGTGAATTTTTCCGATTTATTATTTACAAGCCATTTTTTTGTGCTATACTGTAAGATGCGTTATCATGTAAAGCGCGATTCAGGCGCTTGCGTGAAAGTCCGCGCGAGGGAGGGACAAAATGCCCTCCGCACAAGGCGCGGCAGGGAACTTCGCGCACAATCGCGCGGAAGAAAGGAAAGGAAGCCGGATGAGCAACAGCCGTCCACCCTATGATGGCGCCGGGGACGCCGGACAGAATCCTCAGCAGCCCGGTTTTTCGCAGGGCAATTATCCGCCGGCGCAGGGCTATGCCCCGAATGGCGGCTACGCGCCCAATGATGCCTATGGTCAGGGCTACGCGCCGCAAAACGGCTATGGGCAGCCGCAATATGGTCAGCAGGGGTATGCGGATTATCAGCAGCCCTATGGTCAGCAGGGATACCAGCAGCCATACGGTCAGCAGGGCTACGAGCAGCAGGGTTATCAGCAGCCATACGGTCAGCAAGGTTATCAGCAGCCGTATGGGCAGCAGGGCTATGACCAGCAGGGTTATCAGCAGCCGTACGCCCAGCAGCCTTATCAGCAGCAGCCGTATGACCAGCAGGGGTTTGTGCAGCCTGGCGGGTATCAGCAGCCCTACGAGCAGCAGGGGTACCAGCAGCCGAATCCGGCGTACAATCAGCAGGGGTACAGCCAGCAGAATCCGCAGGAAACGGATTTGCCGCCGGAGCAGCAGTACGCGCAGTACACCCCCGACGGTCAGCGCGTGTACCCGACGTCGGGACGCAGCGGCTTCCGGGTGCAGCCGGCGGCGCACAGGGAAATCCCGTGGGATACGATTGCAAAAGTATTGATGTTCGGCGTGCTGCCGATTCTTTTCATCTTGAGCATGGTCTTTGCGTGGACGGCGGTGAAGTGGGTCGTCCTCGTCGGCGCGGTGGCGAGCATCGCCGCGCTGTGGCTCCGCGAGCTGGTTACGCCTAACGCGCGGCTGGTGCTGTCGCTTTTGCTGGCGTCGGCGGCGGTCGTCTGCCTCGTCAGCGCACTGGCGACGAACGCGGCGGACAATCAGAACCCCGCGCAGCCGAATCAGCCCGGTCAGATGCAGCAGGGGAGTACATCGGGCAATAACCTCGATGTCAACCTGACCGCGACGGACACGCCCAATCCCGCACCCACGCCCACCGCGACGCCTGTGGATGACTCCGAGGAGTGCTACGCGCAGCTGCATTCCTTCTTCACGCTGTGGAAGAACAACGCCATCAGCCAAATGGTCAACCTGACGGCCCCGTCGTGGCGCAGCAGCATCAAGGGCGGCACGGACGCGGTGACGCAGAAGCTCTTCGGCGAGGTGCTGACCAACCGCACGCCCGTCAGCTGGGATTTCACGGCCATCACGGGCACATCGAACGACATCGCCCGCATGGTGACGGTGCGCGCCGTCATCAACAAGAACAACACCCTGGGCGAAAGCGTCTACCTGTGGAAGGTGCGCATGGTCAAGGAGGACGGCGTGTGGTACGTTGACCCCGCGACGCTGCAAAGCAACGAGCAGGAAAGCACCGCCACCCCGACCAACGCCCTTGCCACCCAGCCTGTGCTGAACACCAGCCATCCGGACTTGCTGATTTACTACAATCCCGAAGGCGGAACGTACTACCACATTGACCCGAATTGCGAATCGCTCAATCCGAAATACCGCCCGCTGTCCGGCGTCATCAAGTGGTCGCAGATTGAGGATGACCCCTACGACAAGCTCGAACAGTGCAAACGCTGCGGCGCACCCCTGCGCGAAAAAAAGGACAACGCCAACTAAGTCAACATAGAAACCTACATATATTTAGGAGGACAACACGATGGACACCAATGCCAAGCTGTATCAAGACATGACGAAGATTCTCGTCAAGCGTGAGGACATCCAGAAGGCCGTTGCCCAGCTGGGACGGGAAATCACCCACGACTATCAGGGACGCGATCTGGTGATGGTCTGCATTTTGAAGGGCGCGAGCGTCTTCTTCTCCGATCTCATCCGCGAGGTCGATTTGCCCGTGACGCTGGATTTTATGGCGCTTTCGAGCTATCGCAACTCCACCAAGTCCTCCGGCGTGGTCAATCTGGAGAAAGACCTGTCCGTGTCCATCAAGGGGCGCGACGTGCTGATTGTGGAGGACATTGTGGACAGCGGCAACACGCTGTTCTACCTCGGCAAGTATTTGATGGGCCGCGGCGCGTCCTCCATCCGCATTGCGACGCTGCTGGACAAGCCCGACCGCCGCAATCCTGAACACAACCTGACGGTGGATTACCACTGCTTCAAGATTCCGGATGAGTTCGTCGTCGGCTACGGGCTGGATTTCGCCGAGAAGTACCGCAATCTGCCGGACATCGGCGTGCTGGACAGCCGCGTGTACGGCGCGGCGCACGAATAAATCAGCCGATTCTTCCCCAAATAAAGATAAAATTTTTGTAAAGATGGATTTTTCCGCACACGTCATTCGTCTATATGGGTATACGCCGCAACAGGCGGATGGCGCTGGAACGGAAGGAGGATGCTCGCATTGAAGAAGTCTCGCGGGATGTTCGGCTACGTCGCGGTTTTGCTGCTGATGGTGCTCACCATTTCGATGCTGTTCACCAACGGCTTTGGCAGCAATATCCGTGACCGCCGCATCACCTATCCCCAGCTGCTGACGATGATTGAGGAGGGGCAGGTTCGCTCCGTCGCCATCCGCGGCACGTCGCTGGTGGGCGTGACGACAACAACAACGGTCGCCGACGCGGATTTCCCCGACAAGAACTACGATTTTGAAACCACCATCGGCGCTGATTTCATCGTCACCGCGCGGCAAATGCAGGCGGCGAAGCTTAATAAGCCGCTGGACGAGGTGTCCGTCAAGGATTTGCCGTTCACCATCATCTACCGTCAGCCGCTGACCACCCCGTGGTGGTATGATTTGATTCCGCTGGCGATTTCGCTGGTGCTCTGCGGCGTGATGTTCTGGCTGATTATGCGCGCGCAGACCGGCGGCAACGGCAAGGTGATGAACTTCGGCCGCAGCCGGGCGCGCATCCATGACCCGAACAAGAACAAGGTGACGTTCGCTGATGTCGCGGGCGCGGAGGAAGAGAAGGAAGAACTCAAGGAAATGGTGGACTTCCTGCGCAACCCCAAGGCGTACATTGACATGGGCGCACGCATCCCCAAGGGTGTGCTGCTCATCGGCCCGCCCGGCACGGGCAAAACCCTGCTGGCAAAGGCGGTTGCGGGCGAGGCGGGCGTGCCGTTCTTCTCCATTTCCGGCTCGGACTTTGTGGAGATGTTCGTGGGCGTGGGCGCGAGCCGCGTCCGTGACCTGTTCGACCAAGCCAAGCGCGCTGCCCCGTCCATCATCTTTATTGATGAGATTGACGCGGTGGGTCGCCATCGCGGCGCGGGTCTGGGCGGCGGACACGACGAACGCGAGCAGACGCTGAACCAGCTGCTGGTCGAGATGGACGGCTTCGCAATCAACGAGGGCGTTATTGTCATGGCGGCGACGAACCGCCGCGACATTCTTGACCCCGCGCTGCTGCGTCCCGGCCGCTTTGACCGCACGATTCTCGTCAATTACCCCGATATGGCGGGGCGTGTTGCCATCCTGAAGGTGCACGCCAAGGGCAAGCCCCTTGCGGATGATGTGGATTTGGAGAATATCGCCAAGCGCGTGCCTTTCTCCACCGGCGCGGAGCTGGAAAACATCATGAACGAAGCCGCGATTCTGGCGGCGCGCGGGCGCTTGAAGTCCATCAATCAGCAGACGCTGGTGGAGGCAATCTCCCGCGTGCAGATGGGCCCGGAGAAGCGCAGCCACAAGGTGACGCAGCGCGACAAGCGCATGGTCGCCATCCACGAGGCGGGTCACGCCATCGTCGGGCACGTCCTGCCCAACTGCGACGAGGTGCACCTGATTACCATCGTCCCGCGCGGGCAGGCGGGCGGCTACACGCTGTCCCTGCCGACGGAAGAGGACGATTTGCAGACTTACAGCCAGCTGATGGACTTCGTGGCGATGGGGCTGGGCGGTCATGCCGCGGAGCAGCTTTATCTGGGCGAGTTCACCACCGGCGCAACGAGCGACCTGAAAAAGGCGACGGAGGTCTGCCGCCGCATGGTGACGCAGTTCGGCATGAGCGAAAAGCTGGGCCCGGTCTATCTTGACGGCGATCAGGAAGTGTTCGTCGGCATGGAGTTTGGGCAGAGCCGCGGGTACAGCGAAGAAATGGCGGCGCGCAGCGACGCGGAAGTCAAGCGCCTGCTGGAGGAATGCTACCAGAAGGCGGTGGATGCCCTGAGCGCCAACCGCGACCGCATGGAGAAGCTGGTGGACGCGCTGCTCAAGTACGACACCATCAGCCGCCGCGAGTTCGTCACCCTGATGGAAACGGGCGCGCTGCCGGATATTCAGGATGCCGACACCCGCACCACGGGCGATGTGATGATGCAGGATATGGCGGACGAAAAGAAGGAAGAAAATTCCGAAAAGTCCGCCGAAACGCCTGAAAAGAGCGCGGAAACGCCTGATAAGACGGCGGATGCGCCCGAAAATCACCCGGATGCCCCCCATGAAGCCTGATTTGCACACCCACACCACCTCCTCCGACGGGCTGCTTACGCCCGCGGAGCTGGTGGCGCTGGCGGACAAGCACCGCGTGACGCTCCTGGCCGTGACTGACCATGACACGTTTGACGGCGCGGCGCAGCTGCTGGGAAAACCCGCGCCGATGCCGATTCTGCAAGGTGTCGAATTGTCCTTGCGCGATATGCCCGGCCTGCACCTGCTCGGCTACGGGCGCGGGACGGATACGCCCCTGCACCGCAAGGTTCGGGCGCTGTCCCAAATGCGGCTCGGACGCGCGCGGCAGATGGTGGAGAAGCTGAACGCGCTGGGCTATCCGCTGGATTACGACGAAATCGCCCGCGAAGCCAAGGGCAGCGTCGGTCGGCCGCATATCGCCCGCGCG